>Ga0209487_1001457_pt1 | contig 20031 bp, 25 predicted proteins | sample Poulit2012_FD_187524 | JGI IMG/M metagenome (GOLD analysis project Ga0209487, IMG submission 187524) | Agricultural soil microbial communities from Georgia to study Nitrogen management - Poultry litter 2012 (SPAdes) (version 2) | ecosystem: Environmental > Terrestrial > Soil > Agricultural land...
AAGGGTCACCAATCATAATATACTCTAGACTGCTAATTGCGTCTGAGTGATCATGCCAAGCTTTGTGTGTAAAATGTGTATCTGTAGAAACAGAATATACTTCCACGCCTAACTCTTGTAATTTAGCATATTGCTTTTGAAGATCCTCTAACTCTGTAGGACAAACAAATGTAAAGTCTGCAGGATAAAATATAACAATACTCCATTGATTCTGTAAGTCTTGTTCACTTACTTCGATAAACTCACCCTTACTTGTATGATACGCCTGTGCTTTAAATTCTTCTATTTTCTTTCCTATCATTGACATAATTCTATTCCTCCTAATTATTTTATCTTTCTTTTTTGACATACGAAAATTATACACGGGTGTGTATAGTTTTGTAATCTTTTAATACTATTACTATATTGTAATAATTATAATCTATATTAATCATCTTATAATAAAAGAATAAAGTCAAGAATAGTTAAATTCTTTGCTTATTTTGTCACAATTTCAAAAGGATGTTAACTTCTTTGCTCTGCTTTTATTTTTTAATAATGTAAAAAAGCAAATCGCGAGCGTATAGTTTGTCACCAGTTGATTTAGAAAGAGATAACACTGATCTACAATGTCGCGACAGCGTTTCTGGAAGTCACCACTTATTTCAATGTAATATTTTTAAACCAATCCCAGATTATTCGTAATATCAAGTACCGATTAAAAATCTTTATCAAGTTGGCACAGCGACATGGCTGGGTGGTGGATTAAACGCTACTTCAGGTATGTTACATGGAAATAAATTAAAATAATATATATATATCAATAATAAAACTTCATTTATCTACTTTTTATTTTACAAATCATTATAACATTTTGTTTTTTAGAGTAATAACGAAAATCTGTTATAGTATAACATAGAAATGATTTTATAATTAAAATATCCAAAGCCTACTTAAAAGTAGGCATTTTTATTTTGAAAAGAATTGGAGGAAGTATCGGGTGCAAAAACAACATGATTTTACAAAAGGAAGTATTTTAAAGCATTTAATTATTTTTTCAGCCCCTGTCATTGTCACTAATCTATTGCAAACTTCTTATCAGTTCGTTGATAGTTTATGGGTTGGGAACCTTCTTGGCGCCAATGCACTTGGTTCAGTTACTGTCTCAAGTATGATTGTCTTTACTGTTTTATCTTTTGTACTTGGTTTAAACAATGCAGCACTAACTATTTTGTCGCAGCAAAAAGGCCTTGGCAGCGAAGATGGACTGAAGAAATATTTAAATGCTTTTGTTGTTATTTTAACGATAATGGCGCTCGTACTTGGAATCAGCGGATCGATATTCGCAGCTCCTTTATTACAATTACTTGGCACACCAGAAGGTATGATGGCAGGAGCAACAGCATATCTACAAATTAACTTTTTAGGTATTTTATTTTTGCTTGGTTATAATTTTATTGGGACGGTGCTTCGTTCTTTAGGGGACAGTCGTACACCTATGCGTTTTGTTTTACTTGCAGTAGCTTTGAATATTGTCCTAGATCCACTCTTCATTGCTGGATTTGATTTGGGTATTAAAGGAGCTGCTTATGCAACAATAGCTTCACAAGGTAGTGCGTTTGTTTATGGCATAGTCTATGTTCTCTACCGGAAGTTAGCTCCATTTACATTACCAACTCTTCCCTCGTGGGAACAAGTCCGTTTGATACTTAATTTAGGCATTCCTTCAGGACTTCAAATGGCAGTTATTTCAGCAGGGAGTGCTGCAATTATGAGTGTCGTTACTGGATTTGGCGAGGGAGCTGTTGCTGGATACGGTGCCGCTCAACGATTGGATAAAATCCTTCTTCTTCCTGCACAAGCTCTTGGAACCTCTGTTAACAGTATGGCCGGTCAAAATATTGGTGTTGGTAACTGGAAACGCGTCAAATCTATTGCTAAATATGGTGTTATATACAGTTTTTCGATTATGATTGTCCTTGGATTACTTGCTGTTTTTCTAGCCGAATACGGTATACGTTTATTTATGGATGAGCAATCTGCTGTCACTTTTGGAACAGAATATCTCCAAATTGTCGCGCTTTGTTATCCTTTTATCGGAATTAATTTCTTGCTAAACGGTATCGTTCGTTCATCTGGCGCAATGTATCAAGTATTAGCGCTAAATATCATTTCATTTTGGGTACTCCGCTTCCCACTAGCTTCATTCATGTCGAATTGGCTTGGTGAGATTGGTATAGCAGTTGGAATTGGTATGAGCTTTATCCTTAGTAGTTTCGTCGCTTTCTTATACTTTCGCTTTGGTAAATGGCGTGAGAAAGAATTGTTTGCGTAAAATATTAGTATTTATTAACAATAAAAAGCTCTTCCTAGCCTAAGTGCTAAAAGAGCTTTTTTAAGCTGTATTAATAATTTTCTAGAACAGCTTGAATACTTTCTTCAATGATACCAAATCCTTTTTCTAAACCTTCTTGATCAATGATTAGCGGAGCTAAGAATTTAAATACTTCATCTTCAGGGCCTGACGTTTCCATTACTAGACCACGTTTGAAACATTCTTTTATAATTTCATTAGCGACACCTTCTAAACCACATGCAACACCTTGGAACATACCGCGCCCTCGAGCTTCTGCTTGTAATTTTGGATACTCTTTTTCTATCTTTTTCGTAAATTCAGATAGCAACTTAGCATTCTTTTGCACGTGATTAGCTAAATCATCATTCTCCCAGTAAGATAAAGCCTCTGTTGCTGCAACGAATGCAGGGTTAAATCCTCTAAATGTCCCATTATGTTCACCTGGTTCCCAAATATCCAATTCTTCTTTGAAAAGTGTGAAAGAAAGCGGCATACCATAACCACTAATAGATTTCGATACAGTTACGATATCTGGGTAAATTTCTGCTGGTTCAAAACTAAAAAATGTTCCCGTACGTCCATTTCCTGCTTGAATATCATCAACAATCAATAAGATATCATACTTTTTCGCAATATTTGCAATGCCTTTAATCCATTCCATACTTGCTGCATGGATACCACCTTCACCTTGAACCGTTTCAAATATGATTGCAGCTGGGCGTTCAACTCCAGTTCCTCCATCTTTAATGTATCGTTCAACTAAATCTAAAGATTCTTGGGTAGATAAATACCCGTCATAAGGCATAGAAACTGTATTTGAAAGTGGCACGCCAGCACCTTTTCGTTTACTTATATTACCAGTTGCTGCAAGTGAACCTAAAGTCACGCCGTGAAACCCATTAGTAAAATTCATAATCGTTGTTCGACCTGTTACTTTTCGAGCAAGTTTTAAAGCGCCTTCTACTGCGTCTGTTCCTGTAGGTCCTGCAAACATTATTTTATAGTATAATCCTCTAGGTTTTAGAATTGTTTCATTAAATTTTTGTAGAAAATTCGCTCGAGGTTCAGTAAACATATCTAAACTATGAACAATATAATCATCTTCAAAATAATCAATTACAGCTTGTTTTAGCTTGTCGTTATTATGTCCATAATTTAAAACACCTGCACCAGCAAAGAAATCAATATATTCATTACCTTCTTTATCCCAAATTTTATAACCTTTAGATTTTTGTAAAACAGCTGGGAAATTACGACTATAACTACGTACTTGTGACTCATACTTTTTAATGATATTCATATCTTCGTTAGGTGTGTTGTTATTAAGTGTCATCAGACTTCATACCTCCTTAAAAATCATAAATAATTGATTAGTTACTCCTACTAAAAAATAAGCGTAGCAATTTTATTTGGCTAAATTAAAACTGACAACTTTTTTCTCAGACATTGTTTCTACAGCATACTTAATTCCTTCACGGCCTATACCAGAACCTTTCCGTCCACCAAAAGGCATAGCATCAATTCGGTAATCACTACTATCATTAATTATTACTCCGCCAACAACTAATTGATCAATAGCTTCATGTGCTTTATCAATATCTTGAGTAAATACGCCAGCTTGAAGGCCGTAATTCACACCATTAGCTTTTTTTATAGCTTCTTTAAAATTTGCGACGGGAAATAAAGATACTACCGGGCCAAAAACTTCTTCATTCACAATTTTACAGCCATCTGGCACGTTCGTTAATACTGTTGGAAAGTAGTATGCTGCGTCACGCTCACCACCACATTGGATATCTGCTCCTGCTTCTTTTGCTTCTTTGACCCATGAATCAATCCGTTGTGCCGCTTCTTCACTAATTAGCGGTCCCATATCGGTATCTTCTGATAGTTTTTCTCCTACTGTTAATTGCTTCGTTTGCTCAACAAATTGTTCAGTATATTTTTCAAAGATAGATTCATGAATATAAATACGTTGTACGCCATTACAATTTTGTCCTGAGGCAGCAAACGCCCCACTTACACTATTTGATACAGCTTGTTTTAATTTAGCATCTTTAGCTACAATCACTGGTGAATTGGATCCCAATTCCATTTGAAATTTTGTTACGCCACCTTGATTGGCAATTGTTTCTCCTGTTTTAAATCCACCTGTAAATGCAATCATTCCAATATCTGGAGAGTTTACAAGAGGTTCACCTATTTCACTGCCACCCCCTATAATGATCGATAACATATTAGATGGAAGTCCCGCTTCTAGTAAGACATCTGCTAAGTGAAGCGCACTAAACGGCGTTTTTGAGGTCGGTTTAACAATAACATAATTACCTGCAGCTAATGCAGGTCCTACTTTATGAGCAACAAGATTAAGTGGATCGTTAAAAGCAGTTATAGCACCAATAATACCTACTGGGTAATACTTATAATATCCTTCTCTATTTTCACTTCCCGGAACTTGATCAAAAGAAATTGTTTTTCCATTAATACGTCTCGCTTCCTCTGCACTCATTTGTAAAATACGAGCAGTACGATCTACTTCCGCACGAGCTTCTGTAATTGTTTTAACTCCCTCTAAAGCTATAATTTTAGCAAATGACTCACTCCTTTCATCTACTAAATTAGACGCTTTTTGTAAAATATCAATTCTTTGATGCACAGGCAGTATGTCATTTTTTTCTTTAGCTTCTTTAGTTGATTGAATTGCTCGTTTCATATCTTCACTTGTTCCTTTAGGTACTGTTCCAATAACTTGATTTGTTTCTGGATTAAAAACGTTTATTGTTTCTGATTTATTTATCCATTCTCCGCCTAATAACATTTTTTCAATCAGTTTTACTTTTGTCATGCTTGATTCACCTCTTGAATAGTTATTTTGTTTTACTTTGTAAAGTGTAAGTTCCATTTAAATAGCGTAAAGCAGTTTCTGCTAAAATAGCAACACCATATGGGAGACAGTCTTCATCAATATCAAAATCTGCTGTATGCAAGTCACGCTCTTTATCATTTTTCATTTTACAACCAAGGAAAAACATCGCTCCTGGCATTGCTTGAGTAACATAACTAAAATCTTCACTACCAAGTCCATAAGGTCCTTCATAAATAGAAAAGTCCGGATAAATATCTTGAATGGTTTGTTTTATCCATTCAATAACGTCGGAATTATTTTGTAAAGCCGGTTCCCCATGTGTTATTTCTATTTTCGATTCTCCACCTAAAGCGTTTGCTATTGAAAATGCTTGTTTTACTTTATCTGTTAAAAAACTTTGTATGTGTGGATCATAACTACGTATTGTTCCTTCAATTTCTGTTTTATCTGGAATAATATTCGTTGATGAACCGCTGTGAAGCTTACCGATCGAGACGACTCCTGCTTTTAGCGGAGAAATTTGTTTTGAAACGATACTATAAAGCGCTTCTATTACAAAGCTAGTCATCCAAATAGGATCTTTGCTTTGTTGTGGATAAGCTCCGTGGCCACCGCTACCAATAATTGTGCCTTTAAATATATCATTATTTGCCATGCTATACCCTGCGTTTACTTGTGCATTCCCCACTTCTAGCCACGGACACATATGAAGAGCAAATGCTGCGTCAGCTTCTTGTAACACACCTTCACTTACTATATATTTTGACCCTGTATTTCCTTTATGATCTGGGTTTTCCTCAGCAGGTTGAAAAAGTAATTTTACTGTTCCTTTTATATTATTTTGTTGAAATATTTCTCCTAATACATTTGCAACGCCTAATAAAATTGCAGTATGTGCGTCATGCCCACAAGCATGCATAACACCTCTGTTTTGAGAAGCATAATCTTTATTACTTTGTTCTGTAATTGGTAACGCATCCATATCAGCACGAACAGCAATAGTCGGTCCTTCGCCCGAAGTAAGCGTTCCCAAAACACCTGTTGTTTCTGCAATACCAGTTTCTACTTTCATTCCTTTAATTTTTTTCAATTGTTCTGCTACAAATGACGCTGTACGATGTTCATTAAAGCTTAATTCAGGATATTTATGGAATCTTCTCCGCCAATTAATTAAATCATCCTTTAATTCATGCGCTTTTTGGATAATATTTTTAGATTGCTCCAATATCTCCACCTCTTTTTCGCAATAATCAGATTATTTTTCAATCACTTTACGTGGGAAATCAGCTAACGCTTCACAACCATCTTCTGTTACAACGAATGTCTCACTTAATTCCACACCACGTTCTTTTTCCCAAATACCTGGAATTAAATGAAACGTCATATTTGGTTGTAAAACAGTCATATCTTCCATCCGAATACTTGCCGTGTCTTCACCCCAGTTTGGTGGATAGCTCAAACCAACTGAATAACCTAGACGATCATATTTTTCAAAACCATATTCTTTTATCGCTTTACTCCAAATTCGAGCAATATCATCACACGTTTTTCCTGGTTTTATTGCATCTAATGTAGTATTTAAACTATATTTTACAGCGTCCGACAAATGCTTTTCTCGGTCTGTCATTTTTCCTAATTTAAATGTTCTAGAAAGCGGTGAATGATATCGTTTATGGACCCCAGCTAACTCTAAGGTAACAAGTTCATTCCCTTCGAAAACACCATTATCCCAAGTTAAATGCGGACTTGATGTTTTTACGCCTGACAGAAGAAATGGAACGATTGATGGATAATCACCATCCACTCCTTCGTATCCTGTTAGCTGCGCTTGATAAATGTTTGCAACAACTTGATTTTCAGGTACTCCTTTTTCTAGCGAATCAAGTGCTGTTTGCATAGCATGCTCTGCGTTACGTGCTGCATTCCTCATATAATGTAATTCTTGATTCGATTTAACCATCCGTATATTGCCTACTAGAGTTGTTGCATCCAACAAGGTCGCATTTGGAAGACAAGCTTTTAAAGTTTCATATTGAAGGGCTGTAAAGTAATAACTTCCCATCTCGACACCAATGCGTTTGTTATCTTGATTTAACTTTTTCAATAAATCAGCCATAATCTGTGCTGGATGTTTCCCTATGCCATACAAATAATCATCTGTGTAATAATGAAAATTACTATCATCAAGCCAAGTGGTTAATTTAGCCCCATTTACATCCATGCGTCTTCCTATCCAGCGGGGTTGGTTTTCTTCTTTAATAACGATCAAAGCTTGTGGTACGTAAAAAGAATATGCATCATATCCTGATAAATAATTCATGTTTGAAGGATTAACTAATAAAAGTACGTCTATTTCTTGGTCTTCCATACTTTCTTTAACTTGTTTTAATCTGCTATGATATTCATTTAATTCAAAACGTTTTTGCATTCTTTTAATACCCCCCTTAATGTGTTCGATATTTATTATTGGCAATACCCGTGTACATATATGGTTAAACATTTACAAAGGAAGGAACTTACTTAAATTTAAAATAACCTTTGTTATAATTACATTAATATTTTGTTTTTTATATCTAAAAATTAGCTAAGAGCAAGTGATAATAATGAGTAATTTATTAAACTTAACTATTTCAAATTTATAAGTACTAATTAAAGAAAAAACAGTTTCACCACTTGAAATAACAAAAAACATTTTAAATGAAGTTGAAAAACAAAATAAGATGAATAACACTTTTATTACAGTACGTTATGAGGATGCTTTAGCAGAAGCTAGAGCTGGAGAAAATGCTATTATGCAAGGTAAATATCAAGGTTCTTTAGATGGTATTCCCTTGTCTTTAAAAGATAATATTTCAGTAAAAATACTGCTTGTACAAGCGGTTCTAACCTTTATAGAAATCGTATTAGTCAGGAAGATGCCTTCATAGTTGAGCAACTACGAGCTTCAGGAGCGATTATTTTAGGTAAAACAAACCTTGATGAATTCGCTAATCATGTTGTAGGAAAAAATGAAACGTACGGGACTATTAAAAATCCTATAAATACAAACCATACTGCTGGTGGATCAAGTGGACGCAGTCGCTTCTAACTTATCCTATGCATTAATTGGAACAGACACTTCAGGCTCAGTCCGAATCCCAGCAGCATGTTGCGATATCGTTGGATTAAAACCTTCATATAACTTAATCCCAACTTCAGGTGTAGAACCTCTTTCATGATCCTTAGATCATTTAGGTGTTTTAGTAGATTATGGAGCGAATGTTAAAAATATTAAATTCCAAGATATAGATAAAGTAATGAAAGCTCAAGATACGATAATAGGAGCTGAAGCAGTTACATATCAGAAAGCTAATTTATTGTACTATAAAAATAAATTTGAAAATGGCAATGTTGATTACTTTACTAAAGGGCTAGAAATATCTGAAAAAGCATATTATTCAGCTTTAGCAATTAAACGTGATTATAGCTTGGAATTCCAACAAAAAATGGCTGAGATTGACGTACTTATTACACCTACTTTACCAGTTCCTCCACCTTTATTAACTCAAGAAGTTATCCAATGGAAAGAGTTTAATGAAGATATATTAGACGCTTTAAGCAGGTTTACAGCACCATTTAACATGAATGGTCTACCAGCTTTAAGTATTCCTATAGGGACTAATCAAAACAATCTACCAATTGGTCTTCAGCTTGTTGGGAAAATGTATGATGAGCATCAATTATTATCTATAGGTAATACTATTACCAAATTAATTAATTAAAAAAGATAATTCTTATCTCATATTTATTTTTATATTAATCTCACTTATGCTAAATATGTTGTTATACAGAGTTCTTTCAAACATCCTTCAAATTGACAATGGCAGTTCATTCGCTAAGAAGTGCTTTTTGTATTGTGTTAATTTTGAAATTAACGTTTTGAAAAATACGATTGCTTACTTTATACATACTCAGTCCATATCAATCCTCTTGTATCAAAATTTAAAAATATGTAAAAGTGATACAAATGGATAAATATGGACTAAGATGGATATGACTTGCATTAATTTGCATTATTAAAATAGTTGTTAGTTAGATACAAACTAAAGACTTAATCTTAAAATTGTTTCCCAACACTCGCGCCCTTTAAGTTATCTTTATTTTAGTATTCATTATCTGAGTAGTCTATAATAACCTTTTTACAACTTTCACAAAGATAGGCGTCAACATAATTGATAGAAAATCGATTTTGTTTTGATAACAAAATTGATTCCTTGTTAAAGCTTGGTTCAACACTTAATTTTGATACTTTTGGAACCCAAGCAAGCCTAGTACCACTTTGTATATAACCTTTTTTCATTTCTGTGTCACACTTTAAACATTTATTATTATTACTTTTCTTCATATTAAACCTCCTACAAACTATTAAGAACTTCACGATATTTTTTCATTCGTTGATTCTAAATGTAAAATATATAGATCGCTATTAGGAAATTTATTAAACTAAATGCTCCGTTTGCTAAATAAATTAATTAAAAGCTAAATATTTTTATAGTATTCAAGAAAGATATGACAATACTATATGAAATCTTCCTTATGCTGTTTAATCAGGTTTTAACAGCACAATACTTATTCCAGAATTGTGCCTGTCAGCTTAAAATGAACTTAATATAAATGGTGTAATCATCAATATTATAGAAAGCAAAATCAACACAACTGAAACGTTTCTCGACAACTTTTTTCTAGCTTTACCTTTATACCAACCAGAAAATTGTAATTTATTTCGATATAGCACAAAAAGTAAAATTAATATTGCTAATATAGCAAGCGAGGAATAGTTTTTGGTGATCTCGTTGACTGTATAAATATTTTCTATGACAACCCAGCCAAAAGCTCCAAGTAAGCTAAAAACAACAATAATACGCAGTAATTCTAGCGCTACCTTCATTTTTTTGCTATCCCTTCTTTCATCAACAATTTGGTCTATTTTTAAACTCAAAATGTTTGTTCAAACGTGAGGTAACTTTGATTTGAGAACGTTTAAGAACTTGCTAATTTTTTCTTTTGCGTAACCTTTCATTCTTTTAAGATCTTATGATTCATTCAATGAAAAATGTTTTGATTCTGAAATAAAGTTAATCAGATTTCTGACATTTTTCTGGAATTTTATTTGTGTGAAATATCCAACCTATTCCCGCACCAGAAATTCCAAAAATAAAGGGTGAAATTGAATTGTTAAATAGAAAAAAACCAATAATTAAAAAGCCAATAAAAAATAGAAGAACCCCATACCAATTTGTTGTCATCATTTAACTCTCCTTTTAATTTTGTTGAATTGCAGATGTTTTCTTTAACTACTAAATATATCTAAAGCTTATTGTTGATTAAAGCTTAAAGTAAATGATTTTATTCAACAATCATACCCATTAATTAATACATTTCACCCTTAATAGTATGTTCGCAACACTTTCCAGTTCCAAAATGACAAACCTGCACCTATTATGCCTAACACAGATACAAGAAAAGTTAACCAAGTGAACTCTCCAATAACATTCTTTATAAACAAAGCAAGACTAGCTATAAACAGGACACTAGAAAAAATAAATAAAAATTTATACATTAAGCTACCCCCTCACTTAACTATATCGCTCTATTATTGAATAACATGCTATGGTTCGCTAATACCAACTGCAAGTAATAGAAAGTAAGCAACTACTAGAACTCCACCGTTTAGTATCATCCCAGTTATTACAAACAATAATTTTTTAGATAATATAGCAAAAATAATCCCAAGTATGGATAGGCCTGTAAACATTGTTATAATCATTGTTAAATTCGCATTAGGACCTCTTATGATAAGGAAAAAGATGATACTGATTAACACAGTTATTATTGATAATACACCTGAAATATTTCTTTTCTTATCCAAGATTTACGGCCTCCTGTTCAGCAAAAGATTTATTCAATTTAACTTACAAATAATATAAAAACTACCTACATTAAAACATTTGCAAAAGAGGCAAATTTAAAAGCTTTATTAGTCTATTAAAGATTTATTTAAATTTAGTGTAACATTATTTACTGAATATTTTGAGTTAAATTTAAGAACAATTAAAATATTATTCTCAACATTGTTCAAGAGATTTCCATCGTTATTCCTTATAATAAAACACAAAAAGCACTCCTTAGTGTAGTCACTAAGAAGTGCTTTAAGTATTGCTGTAATTTTATTATTAACGTTTTGAGAAATACGAATGCTTACTCTATGTATACTCAGTCCATATCAATCCTTTTGTATCAAGATTTTAATACATGTAAAAGTGATACAAGTGGATGAAAGTGGACTAAGAAGGATATGACTTGCATCAATTTGCATCATTTAGATAGTTGTTAGTTAGATACAAACTACATACTAAATCTTAAATTTTTTCTTCAACAATCACGCCTTATTCTTATATAAGGGAATATCGAATATATTTTCTAAGAAATGAATCGGAACTAACATTAGGAGTGATATGAAGATCGATATTGCCAAAGGTGCAGATAAGTTTTTAATCATTAAAACCATAAACAATGCGGTTGGTATAACAATCAAATAGTTCCCCAATGATTCTGATTCCCTGTGTTTAAAGATAAGGTTAACCCACACAACTTGAAACAATATAAGGATAAATCCATTAAAAATATATTTGGGTTCTCAAAGACTTAATCCCGACAATATTACAGCTAAGCCAATCTTTAAAAATACATACGCTAATAAAGACCATTTTTTTGCATTCATTTTTAATGGTTTTCCACTTTTATACCCCCAAATGTTTAAGTGAGATATTCAATAATCTGGCCCTCTGACGGAACAATCCTTATTACAGAATTGCGCTCTTTTCTAGAATAAGCTATTAAAACAATTCTTTATTCTTTTTATATGATCTCTTGAGGGAGATGTAGTCGATTAAAAATAAAATCAAACCGCCTACAAGTGATGTTCCTATAACTCCAATCCATTCATTTACATTGCTCGGTGCCATAAAAACCAGAGATAACAAAGCAAAAAATACAACAAACCCAATTGATTTAACACGTGTGGCTTTTAATCTTCTGTTGTAATCTTGTTCTGTTGATAGATCTGTATACTCCATACCTGAAATTGTATATCTTATTAAAACGTACCCTATGAATACCCAAATACCTAAAAACAATAAGAGTTCTAAGTCAATCTGAAAATAGGATATATATCTGTTAGTAATAAATATACCGGTTAAATATATTAATAAGATAATTGATCCCTCTGATAGAAAGTACAATAATTTCTTCTCTCGATATTCATCATCTGGCAATAAAAATGATATCCAAGTTTTCATTACGATTCTACCTCCCAAAATAATTCATCCAGTGTCTTATTAAGCGACTTTGCTAACGCTATGCAGAGATTCAAGCTTGGGTTATATTCGCCTTTCTCAATAAGCCCAATTGTTTGTCTAGCTACCCCTACTTTATGAGCTAAGTCTTGTTGATTCATAGACAATTTTATTCGTGCTATTTTAACGTTATTTTTCATAAGCCCACCTACACATTGTAATATATATATAACATATGTTAGTTATAGATTACATTATTCACAGAAAAAGTCAACAAAAAAGAGGGTTAGAGCAAAGTCTTTCTCATAAAATGGCCCGTTAGTTGCACAAACACTTTAAGAATTATATCCAAAGGAAAGCGAGAAAATCAATGCAAACAACGCACTAGAAATTAAAATTGTACTAATTATAATTATTGTTGCAGTTAAACTTTTTGGTATATTAACACGGCTTTTCCAAGTAGCCATCAATAAGAAAAAGCTTGCTAGTATAATAATCATAAATATTGATACAAACACAAAACGCTCTTGAATCATAAACCACAAACCACCCATTGATAACTCCTCCTTAACAATCTGCCCGGATTGCTGAGCAATTCTAAATTACTTAAATCTTATTACAATAGACTTTTAATATGTAAGCTTCTAGCAAAACATTACATTATTTTTTAAAAATCACGTCCATTGACTTTTATTTTTTGGTGTTCTTTTTAAAGAACCAAGCTCTTTTTTCATTTCATCTATTATTGGAACAAAGTGATTTTCATATTCCAAAGAGGCTTTGTGATAGCTTCAATCATACATGATTAAAATATATTTTGGTGAAATAGGTAGTGCTATTTCAATTCCTTCAGAGCGATACCCCTCCCTTATAAAATCATAATACCCCTCCTTATATAAGATCAAGGATAAAATTATATGTTCTCATTTCTCTTTTTGTTCCATACGCTCAAACCCAAAGAAAACTAGAGTAGCTAGAACTGTTCCAGCTAATGAAGCTAACAAATCGAATTCATAGTTTAATATCCAACCTATAAAATTATTCACCATGAATATTAATACTCCAAAAATAATGCTTTTTAATAAAATATTTTTAGATAAAATACTATTCACTCCCTTAGAAAAAATCTAATGATTTAATTACTTATTCAACAATCACGTCCTATTGCGGTAATATTTTACGTTTCTTTCTTGTTATTGAATAATTCATCAAGCAATATATAAGAAATAGCTAGAACCCCTATGAAAATAAATAGTTTATTTGGTAAATTAAAAATAAAAATAAGAGTAGCAAAAATAATAAAGAATGAAACCGACGTTATATACACTCTTTTCCTTGTCAAGTCTTTTTCCTTGGGAGGGAACAATGCGTACATAAGAAAAGCAAATGGAGTAATTACACCCAGAGTCACGAATATGTCTTTAGGTAAATCAAGAATAAATACCAATAGAATTATAATCAAAATCGTTATCGCTGCTTTTAAATATTCCTGCGTCTTAATAGACATTTTATCCTCCCCACTGATTAAACAATCTATCCCGATTCAGCTACAGTGTTTATTTCACAACTGCGCACGATTGTCTAAAACTACTATTCAAATAAATTTAAAATAATATCAGCTATATAAGTTTCCAGAAATGCAGCTATAATGATTATCGGTAAAATTAAGACTGCGTAAACCCTTACTGTCCACAGTACATATTTTATTAGAGAAGTTCTTGTTCCATCTTTTTTAAATACACTTCTTATCTTACCCCGAACAATCTGATTCAACTTGAATAAAACTGCTGCAAATAAACAAAAAGCAAAAACCTCAAATACATAATGAGGTGCAGCAGAAATGATTATAGCAAGACCTTTTTTAAAATTCGCTTGTAATGCAATACCGAAAAGGACTCCAGGGAGAGCAACAGTTAAGATTATATTCAAGAGATATAAGAATTGTATTGGAATTAAAGCCAAGATAAACATTTGTAAAGGTACGATAAATCCATTATTAACAATAAATGACCAAACCTTTTTTAACCCTTCAGATTCTCTCACTTGATCGGGGAGATTATTCCCCATTCCTTCTGAGATCTCTTCCAAATTCAGATTAATTATGTAAGTTATTACCGTTGTAGCAATTGTTATTGCTACGGCTAATATCATAAATTTAATTGATCTTTTAAATACACTTCTATTAAATATATCCTTTATTTTAACCACCTCATCCTAGCAAATTACTAAATTAAATAATCCGATCACTTCATACCTTTACCGTTATTACTCACTATACTTTCTTTAAACTTAGGTAATTTCAATAACAGAATGAGCGTTGGTAACATAATCACTGCTATATAACCCAAAATACTATAATCAAAGTTAATCAATTCAAACCCTAACATAGAAATAGGAAACATTAAGGCAAGCATCAATACATATGGAAAAACCATTATTGAATATAATCCTTTTCTGTATTTAAAAAGTGTACTCCATTTTTCTTCATTCATATTAAATATCTTTTTCATTGCTCTAACAAGCAACAACAATAATCCGACATAAAGTAATGAACTAATTACATCTAACACAATATAAGAAACAACAAATGAAAATATTTTCAATGATTATCACCTCTGTTCATTCAATAATCTTGGTGGATGTAAATGGACTAAGATGAATATGACTTGCATCAATTTGCATCATTTAAGATAGTTGTTAGTTAGATACAAACTACATACTAAATCTTAAATTTCCTCTTCAACAATCGCACCCGATTGCAGTATAATGATTACTAATTAAACTTTAGAAATCATTGGTATTTTCTCAATATCTTCACCCATTCTTTTTGTGCGTCTTGATCTTCTGAAACTTTAAACGTATATTCTTCTTCAAATAATTTAGTTTTGCCATCATCATCATACAGCCCAAATCCGGTTTGATAACTGTTAAGTTCCTCTGCGGTTCCTATTAACTCATAAACAACGCCATTATCACCTAATAGATATTTATGCAATGGTTCATCAGGTTCGGCAACTGCGGTGTATTTACGACCGCCCCCAGCGCCTCCTTGTTCTTTATACGATTTTTCATCAAGACCGGTCACGCCGGAATTCGACGTATAAAATACAACACCTCCTAAAGCATGGATATCAAACGCATCATATCCGGGCGACTCTGTTGTCGGATCTTGTTCTTGGACTTGTATTTCGCCATCTTCTGTTACAGCATACCAATCTCCTGAACCAGAAGCTCCATGACCAAAGTAATTATCCGTTACAGCCATTCCCCCTTCTTCTGCTCGTGGAATTGCCCAATCTAAGAATGCTTGTGATGCTTCTTCCTGTTTTTCTTCTGAGTATTCTCGAACAGGAACAGTTTCTTGCGTGGTTTCCTCTTGTTCCTCGTTAGTAGTTGTATTATCTTCATTTTTTGTAGTATCTTCGTTATTTTGATCATTTGAATCTTTTTCATTATTTTCTTTACCATCATTAGAATTAGAGTTCAGTTTTTCATCGGCAACTTTATCTTGATTATCATTTTTTGTGTCATCTTGTTCAGATGTAGCCCCACATGCCGAGATAAATGTGAGTACTAGAAATGTTGTTAGTAGTAAAATGATTTTTGTGTTTTTCATTATTTTTTACTCCTTGTATAGAAAATCGCTTATTATTTATTCTACAATCTGACCTGATTCTTGAACATTTTTTATATAGCAAGTATAGCTTATCTATTGAACTTCTTATCTTTCCTAAAGAAAATAAGATAAAAATATACTCTTCGTTGCCACTAAAATTACAGTACTGCCCTTAGTTTTCACTGAGGGAAGTTCAACTAATTTTTATAACCGGTATGACTTGATTGTATCCCAGTCTTTGTCGTCAACATATACAACTCTGTATATATGTTTGTATCGTTTTCTTGAATAAGCAAATTTATTTTTCTAAATGAACGGATTGCGAATTTAATATCCACAACAAAGTGTTGAGATATTGGATATACCACAGTTTCAAATCTCTTAAATGTGTTACCAGGAATAATTCCATAATTTGATTCCATAATATTAAAATGTGCAATTAAAGGATTATCAATACCATCGGTTTCTGTGATTGCTAAAAATTTTTGGCCTTCCATTTCAGGTCGTAGAGATATTTTATACAAAGCGGGTAGTATCTCTTTACTCTTTAAATCAGTAAAGGTAATATCAAAAAAACCAATATCATTTGGGGAAGAATTTAGTAATTTGAATATAATAAAAATACCTGGTCCTTGATTTGGGTAAGCTAAGACTTTGTCAAATGTTTCTACCCTATTAACTAAACCACCTATTTCAATTGTAGTTTCAATTTTTTTTCTGTTTTTGTAAGCTATTGTAATAGATACAATCAAAGCCAATGCAGAGATAATTACACTAACTATATTGATAATCATTGAATCTCTCGCTTTCACAATAAATTAAGTTTTAGATATTGTCTCGATTTCTTTGGAATAACCTTATTTACAAGATCTCTTAAAGTAGAAGTCTTCACAACATGCATAAAAAGACCATACTTTTGAATTTATTTGTTATAATTGACTAATTAATCTCCCATAAAGTCTTTTGAGATCTAGGATATGTTCAAGTGTTCCTTCTATGTCTTTATGGTTCGCTAATGGATTTCAAAGCTATTCTTTATTCTATTAAAGTGTCCTATTATCGAACAAATTCTAATTTAATAATACAATCAACCCAATTATCGCCAAGATAAGTACAATTCCCCAATATATACCCTTTTTCGGTGTTTTGGGAATACTCTGCACATAAGAAGCAATCCTTAATGAAATATTATCTTGAGTATCTTTCTTATTTTTCATTTCTCTTCCCCTCTCAAACTAAATGCCCCGTTGGCAGTATGACTTTATGCGACAATAGCGCTCGTTAACCTAACAATGAACTTAATAAAAATGGCGTAATCATCAATATTACAGAAAGCGAAATAAGCATAACTGAAACTTTTCTCGGCAACTTCTTTCTCCCTTTGCCTTTATACCAACCAGAAAACTGTAATTTATTTCGATATAGCACAAAAAGTAAAATTAATATTGCTAATGCAGCAAGCCACGAATAGTTTTTGACTGTCTCGTTGACTGTATAAATGTTTTCTATAACAATCCAACCAAGAGCCCCAAGTAAGCCGAAAATAGCAATAATACGATGTAACTCTAACGCTACTCTCATTTTTTCGCTTTCTCTCCTTTCGTCAACAATCTGGACCGTTTATTGAATATTCGTTAAAAAGTAGTATAACATTACATTGTTAACTTTTCGATTTAAATTTAAAAATAAAAATCAACATTCTGAATTATAAATTGGTATATAAATTAATCATCAATCTTTTATTTTAAACTCCTAACCTCTATATTTTATTATCTTAAATACTTAGATATTTACGAATAAAATAGTGATTTCGATACCTATTTAACGTTCTTCCTGGATTTTCCTTCCCTTCACCACTAATCTCACTCAAACTTCACTTCCTATTTCACTCTTCTTCACTCAGTATTCACTCGAACTTCACTTTCTCTTTAAATTAAGTTCACTACTAATGTCACTCTACAGAAGTCATTTGTTTTCTATAAATATATCTTGATTTAAAAATTACACTTTCTTGCTTTCTTTAATTTCCTATCAATAGAACCATCCAATAAAGTTTATTATAATATTTTAGTTTTTTGCTTTTTATTATTTCAGGTTATTATATTTGTCACATTTAAACTTATAGTTCTCAGTTTAAATTACCTCAATGACATAAAATTGTTTAATTTCTTGCTATTAAGTGCTTCCCTATCCATCAACTCTTTCGAATGTAAAACTTTTCCGACCTCTTCTTTTGAACTATTGAGTTGTAGCAATAATATGCATAATAAAACACAAAAAAGCACTCCTTAGTGTAGTCGCTAAGAAGTGCTTTAAGCATTGCTGTAATTTTAAAATTAACGTTTTGAAAAATACGAATACTAACTTTATGTATACTCAGTACATCTCAATCCTTTTGTATCATGTTTTTAAAACATGTAAAAGTGATACAAGTGGATGAAAATGGACTAAGGTTGAAAAATATCATCAATCTTTACACTTAGAACCTTTGCAATTTTAAAAGCAAGCTGTAAAGTCGGGTCATATTTATTATTTTCAATAGCATTTATTGTTTGTCGTGTTACATTGCATTTTTTAGCTAGATTATCTTGAGTCAACCCTTTGACTTTTCGCAGTTCTAAAATTTTATTTCTCATTGCTGCTTAACCGTTTGCTATAAATTATATAATAAACAAAATAACTACAAACCAAGATAATTAAATAAAATAATGATGGATGATCAGTTGCAAACTGAAAATTCCCTAATGGTCCATTACTTAAATTGAAAAAATCAAAAGTAGTACTGAAAATAAACAGTATTAACATAAATATCCAACTACCAGCAATGGCTTTGTGTTTGATCAATCGAGAACGTTCGTCATCTTTGGTATTAACCCCACCATATTCTTTATTTCCAGTAAATAAAGCAGGGATAAAGAATGCTATTAATCCCATTAAAAACGGAACAATTATTTTCACTAACAATAATATCACCTCTATAAAATGTAAAAAACTTTTTACGTTTTATTTTAAAGAGGTACATTGATAATGTCAAATTGTTTTTACATATAGATTATAGCTTTCCTCCGCATAATGGTCCGTTTATTGAATATTCATTAAAAAATAGTATAACATTACATTGTTAATTTTTCGATTTAAATTAAAAAATAAACATCAATCTTTTATTTTAAACTCCTAGCCTCTCTATTTTATTATCTTAAACACTTAGATATTTACAAATAAAATAGTGTTTTTGATACCTATTTAACGTTTTCCCTGTTTTTTCCTTCACTTCACTACTAATCTCACTCAAACTTCACTTCCTATTTCACTCTTCTTCACTCCATGTTCACTCGAACTTCACTATCTATTTCAATTAAGTTCACCACTAATATCATTCTACAGAAGTCACTTGTTTTCTATAAATATATCTTGATTTAAAAATTACACTTTCTTGCTTTCTTCAATGTCCTATCAATAGAACCATCCAATAAAGTTTATTATAATATTTTAGTTTCTTGCTTTTTTATTCTTTCAGGTTATTTTATTTGTCACCTTTAGACTTATCGTTTTTAGTTTAAATTACTTCAATAACATAAAATTGTTTAATTTCTTGCTATTAAGTACTTCCCTACTCATCAACTCTTTCCAATATAAAACTTATTCCAAAAATAAAGGAATTGTCACTTAGACAATTCCTTTTATTCTTTTAAACTATTGAGTTGTAGCAATAATATACATAATAAAACACAAAAAAGCACTTCTTAGTGTAGTCTGAACTGCCCCCTGTCAAGTAGACAGGTAAATAAATAAAAAATTATGCCATGTATGTGTTGCATACATGGTTTTTTCTTACGCTGGAATTTTTAATCCCATGTTTAATGTGACACGTTGCGTATTA
>Ga0209487_1001458_pt1 | contig 20020 bp, 18 predicted proteins | sample Poulit2012_FD_187524 | JGI IMG/M metagenome (GOLD analysis project Ga0209487, IMG submission 187524) | Agricultural soil microbial communities from Georgia to study Nitrogen management - Poultry litter 2012 (SPAdes) (version 2) | ecosystem: Environmental > Terrestrial > Soil > Agricultural land...
GTTAAACTACACAATGACGTCATCGTCCAATTGGTTGTGGATGTCAGAAAAACGAAGGACCGAGAAGAAAAATCACTTCAGCTTATGCAGATGTTAAGACAACAAAAAAGATAATATCCACGACAAATGCTCTATGCATTTGTTCGGTTTAAAGTAATAAATCAGTCGACAAATGCTCTATGTACTGGATTTTGTTTGATGTAATAGGTTGGCGGTGATGAGTCGATTTCGGACGGTAATACCAGCCGAGGCGGCAATAAAAGCTTTGATCAATCCACCAATGATAAATGGTGCAAATCCACCTAGGAAGGCGGCTGTCCACGTAATCTCAGCAATAAACTTGAGCCAAACCATACCGAATATTAATGTAATAAACATGCCGATGATATTAGCGATGAGTGCATGCATCATCGTAAAACTCGTTTTCTCAAGATAATACCCCATGATGAATACCGCGGGAATAAAACCAACTAAAAAGCCACCAGTAGGTCCGATTAAAATCCCTAATCCACCAGTAAATTGGGCGAAAACAGGCATACCAATCGCACCAATCATTAAGTATAAAAGGGTAGAAGTCGTTCCCAGTCTGGATCCTAGTATGGTTGCTGCTAACCCAATGGCTAGGGTTTGTCCTGTAATTGGAACCCCAAAAGGTAAAGGAATCACAACTTGTGCTAATACACTAATAATCGCTGCAAACAAAGCGGTAACAATCATCATTCGTAATTTAAAACTCGATTCTGACATGATGCTAACATCTCCTTTAAACAGTATGTTGACCTCTTTTTATTCAGGTTCACATTCATATAATAGCGGAGGTGATCGCTCTTTGTCAACACCTATTTTAGTCGAAGAAAATAAGAACTATGGATTGCCTGAATTTCATTGATTGCTAGAGTTTATAGAAAAGGCGAAATTTACCAAGAAAAGCTTATTAAATAGTAGTAATTAAATGTATTTAAGCGTTATCATTATGAAATATAGGGATGACGTACCTAACATAAGAGTATCTTCAGATTAAGCGGATAAATGCTGAAATATGATGCAATAAGGGAGTGTAATATCTCTCAAATAATTGATAAGGTTAAGTACATGAATGAATTTCATGAACATGCTTAGCAAAATAAAGTGTTCCAGATTGCTTGCCTATCATAAAGGGGGAAAAACAATGAAGAAGAGACAGTGGAAATTGGTGAGCGTACTTATGCTCTCCGTGGTGATTCTGATCGGACTTGCTGCTTGTGGTGATGATAGTGAAGGATTAAAGGATGAGTATACGGTAGTAAGTGATACATCATTTGTACCTTTTGAATTTAAGGAAGATGGGGAATATGTTGGATTTGATATTGATTTAATTTATGCGATTTCGGATGAAGTCGGGTTTGAAATCAACTTTGCAACAACGAATTTCGATGGAATTATTCCTGGTTTACAGACGGGTTCATTTGATATCGCCTTAGCGGGTATCGGGATTACCGAAGAACGGGCTAAAAAAATTGACTATAGTGATCCGTACTATGAATCTGGATTATATATTGGTGTGAGCATAGATAATGATGAGATCAATGGAATGGAAGATTTAGAAGAAAAAACAGTGGCAACCCGATTGGGATCCACTAGTGCATCCTATATAGAAGAAAATATTGATGGCGCGGAAGCAAATCAATATGAACAGCTTGATCAAGCTTATTTAGCAGTTGAAAACGGTAGTGTAGATGCCATTCTATACGATGCGCCCAACGTAGCTTATTATATTCAAACAACAGGTGAAGATAAGCTCAAAATAGTTGGAGACTTATATGAAGCGGAGGAATATGGGATTGCATTTGCGCAAGGGCAAGATGAACTCGTGGAAGAAGTTGACAAGGCACTTGAGACGTTAAAAGATAATGGAAAATATGACGAGATTTATGAGAAGTGGTTTGGAGAAAAACCAGACTAATCATGTAACATTCGATTGCAAGTTGCAAGGGTGTAACCATTCATTCGTTACACCCTTTTATGCTTTTCATAAAAAAATGAGATTCAATGGATAAGGAAGAAGAGGTGACAAGAAGATGTCGAATTTTGATTGGTCCGGTATCATTGATTTTTTACCACAACTTATGACTGGCTTATATTACACGTTATTAATCTCTATTCTTGGGTTAATTATCGGGTTCGCGTTAGGAGCGCTATTCGGGCTTGGACGTGTTTCACAAAACAAGCTTGTATACGCACTAGCGACCATTTATGTTGAAGTTGTTAGGGGAACACCCGTGTTGGTACAAGCGATTTGGATATTTTTTGCCTTGCCCCTGTTAATCGGAGTCAATTTAGATTCCGTACTCGCGGGTGTTATTGTCATCGCGATTAACTCAGGAGCCTATATCGCTGAAATTGTTCGTGGGTCTGTTGAATCGATCGAAAAGGGACAGGTGGAGGCAGGGCGTTCGCTTGGACTAAATAGTCGGCAAACGATGTTGCATATTATTTGGCCGCAAGCGTTAAAACGGATGATTCCACCACTTGGTAATCAATTTATTATTAGTATTAAAGATACATCCTTATTATCCGTTATCCTTGTTCCAGAATTAATATTCCAAGGTAGGTTAATTGCGGCTAATCATTTTAATGCGGTAGAAATATATACGACCGTTGCGTTATTTTATTTAATGATTACCTTTAGTTTATCGATGATTTTACGTATGCTCGAAAGGAGACTTGATATTCAATGATTCATGTAGTTGATTTACATAAAAATTTTGGCGATTTAGAAGTACTCAAAGGAATTAATTGTGAAGTGAAGGAATCAGAGGTAGTCTGTGTGATTGGAGCTAGTGGATCCGGTAAAAGTACATTTCTCCGTTGTTTGAATATGTTAGAGGAAATGACAAGTGGGGAAATACTTGTCAATAAGCAGTATATAAATGATTCAGATACAGATATTAACATGATTCGGACAGAAGTTGGTATGGTTTTTCAACAGTTCAATCTATTCCCACATAAATCAGTCATTGAAAATGTGATGCTTGCTCCGATAAAGGTACGAAATATTAGTAAGGAAGAAGCGCGTAAAAAGGCGCTTGAATTGCTTGAAAAGGTCGGTATATCTGATAAAGCAGAGGCACATCCAGAGCAGTTATCAGGGGGACAGCAACAACGTGTTGCGATTGCCCGAGCGTTAGCGATGGAACCGAAGATTATGTTATTCGATGAACCAACTTCAGCGCTCGACCCTGAATTAGTTGGCGAAGTGCTCGAGGTCATGAAACAATTGGCTTATGAAGGGATGACCATGGTTGTCGTGACACATGAAATGGGCTTTGCCCGTGAAGTAGGTGATCGTGTCTTGTTTATGGATAAAGGGGTAATTGAAGAAGAAGGATCTCCAGAACAAATTTTTAGCGCACCGAAGTCAAAGCGAACAAAGGAGTTTCTGAATAAAATACTATAAACATGATGCGATTATATGGCGCATATGTGATTTATGAGACATCAGCTGCATGCTGGTGTCTTTTATATTGTGTAATGAATCATCTTTCATAATCGCATCGTCCCATCACGCCATCGTTCAAGCTTGTCATGCTAATGAGGGGAGGAAGTCATCGTCATGAAGAATCTCCCTTTTGCATAAGCTATATAAACCTCGACACAGATGGAGGGAATTCATGGACATATTAAATAAGATTAAACATGATCGAGAGGAAGAAGAACAATTAAGGTGGGAAGGAACGTTTGCCGAATATTTACAACTCATTAAAGGGAGACCGGAAGTCACGCAAACAGCCCATTCACGTGTTTATAATATGATTAAAAGCTATGGGGTTTCCGAAAAAGCGGGACACCGAATCTATCACTTTTTTGGAGAGGATATTTTCGGACTCGAAACGGCGATTGAAAGACTTGTTGAAGAATACTTTCACCCGGCTGCAAAGCGTCTAGATGTTCGGAAACGGATCCTCTTGTTAATGGGTCCGGTAAGTGGGGGGAAGTCAACGATTGTAACGATGCTAAAAGAAGGTCTTGAGCGGTATTCACGAACAGATGAAGGAGCGGTTTATGCGATTAAAGGGTGTCCCATGCATGAGGATCCCCTGCACCTTATTCCAGCCGATTTACGTGATACTTTTTTTAAACAGACAGGAATTCGGATTGAAGGAAATTTATCACCGTTGAACCGGATGCGCCTGGAAGAGGAATATGGCGGCCGAATAGAAGCGGTGCGAATTGAACGGATCTTTTTATCCGAGGATCAGCGTGTTGGAATTGGTACATTTAGTCCCTCTGATCCGAAATCACAAGATATTGCCGATTTAACGGGGAGTATTGATTTTTCGACGATTGCTGAATTTGGCTCAGAATCAGACCCGCGGGCATATCGGTTTGATGGCGAATTAAATAAGGCAAATCGTGGCTTAATGGAGTTTCAAGAGATGTTGAAAAGCGATGAGAAGTTTTTGTGGTTGCTCTTATCTTTAACACAGGAAGGGAATTTCAAGGCCGGACGATTTGCCTTAATTAGTGCGGATGAATTGATTGTCGCGCATACAAATGAGGCGGAATATCGTTCCTTTATTTCCAATCAGAAGAATGAAGCACTTCATTCCAGGATGATTGTGATGCCGATACCTTATAACTTACGTGTCACCGAAGAAGAGCGGATTTATCAGAAGATGATTGAAGAAAGCGATATGACGCATGTTCATATTGCACCACATGCTCTTCGAGTAGCTGCAATTTTCTCGATTCTCACAAGATTAAAGGATTCGAAAAAACAAGGAATTGATCGGCTCATGAAAATGCGTCTTTATGATGGGGAAGATGTAGAAGGATACAATGAAGTGAATGTAAATGAATTAAAACGCGAATATCCTGATGAGGGAATGAAGGGCATTGATCCGCGTTATGTTATTAATCGGATTTCTTCAACGATGATCCGGAAAGAGGCGCCGGCGATCAATGCACTTGATGTATTACGATCATTAAAGGATGGTCTTGATCATCACCCATCGATTTCAAATGAAGACCGTGACCATTATTTAAATTTTATTTCCATTGCTCGGAAAGAATATGATGAAATAGCTAAACAAGAAGTCCAAAAAGCCTTCGTGTATTCGTATGAGGAATCTGCGAAAACCTTAATGGACAATTATTTAGATCATGTCGAAGCTTTTTGCAATGATCATAAACTGAAAGATCCACTAACAGATGAAGAACTGGAACCCGATGAAAAGTTAATGCGTTCGATCGAAGAACAGATCGGGATCTCAGAAAATGCGAAGAAGTCCTTCCGAGAAGAGGTGCTCATCCGGATTTCTGCATATGCTCGTAAAGGTAAACGGTTTGACTATCAATCACATGAGCGGTTACGAGAAGCGATTCAGAAAAAGTTATTCGCAGATTTAAAAGATATTGTTAAAATTACGACGACATCAAAAACACCTGATGAATCCCAATTGAAAAAGGTAAATGAAGTCATCTCTAGGTTAATTGAAGAGTACGGGTATAATTCCATTTCAGCGAATGAATTGTTGCGCTATGTAGGTAGCTTACTGAATCGATAAGGAATGTACGGAAGTGTTTGATGGAAGAATAATGCCGCACCATTCTGTATGGATATATGAATCTCTGGCAATTCCTTGTTTGGAACTGCATAAGCTATCGAAAATAAGGTTGTGCAGGAGTGGATAATATGCAAGAGAAAGAACGATTCATCGTCTCACGGGAAGATTGGTCGCTTCACCGTAAAGGCTATCAAGATCAACAACGGCATGATGATAAAGTGAGGGATGCGATTACAAATAACTTACCTGATTTGATAAGTGAAGAAAGTATTGTCCTGTCAGATGGGCGCGAAGTGATGAAGATCCCCATTCGATCATTGGATGAATATAAAATTCGTTATAATGATCATAAATCGAAACAGGTCGGCCAAGGGGATGGGGATAGTGAAGTGGGTGATGTTGTCGCACGAAGTCCGAATGAATCCGATTCAGGAAAAGGGGAGCAGGCTGGTGATGAACCAGGTCATGATTATTATGAAGCGGAAGTCACGTTAGCGGAAATTGAAACCGCACTCTTCGAGGAGTTGGAACTGCCACACTTAGAAGAAAAGGAATCATCACAGCTGCGATTGAATACGACTGAATTTAATGATGTGCGCAAAAAAGGGCTCATGGGTAATATTGATAAAAAAAGGACCATTTTAACGGCATTGAAGAGAAATGCAACCGAAGGAGCAGCTACAATTGACCCGATTCAAACGGATGATTTGCGTTTTAAAGCATGGAACGATGTGATAAAGCCAGAGTCCAATGCGGTTGTTTTTGCGTTAATGGACACGAGTGGATCCATGGGAACCTTTGAAAAATATACCGCACGGAGTTTCTTCTTTTGGATGACGCGCTTTTTGCAGTCAAAATATGAAACCGTTGAAGTTGTTTATATTGCCCATCATACGCGAGCAAAGGTTGTATCGAAAACAGACTTCTTTTCCAAAGGGGAAAGTGGGGGAACCATCTGTTCATCCGCTTATCAAATGGTCTTGGATTTAATAAAGGAAACGTATCATCCAGACCGCTATAATCTGTATCCGGTACACTTTTCGGACGGAGATAATTTATCATCTGATAACTTAAAATGCCGTCAGCTTGTGAATGAAATTATGGAAAGCGCCAATCTGTTCGGCTATGGTGAAGTGAATCCTTATAATCGGCAATCAACCTTAATGCGTGCCTATGATAAACTGGACCATCCCAAATTCAAGCATTATATCGTCAAGGAAAAAACGGATGTCTATCATGCGCTGAAACATCTTTTTAAAAAGCAAGTTTAGAAAAAGCTACATGTCCACAGGTGCTAATGACAGCGTATAGACACCACGATCCGTTCGTAAAGAAAATCGTTCTCCATCAAACAGATACGCGGCTTGCTGGTCAAGGGGGATGTCGTATTGAGAAGTCGGTAAAGGTGCATATTCCCCCTTGTCTGTTTGGACGAAACCGGTACCATGCAATTGCAATGCATAAAGAGCTTCATAATCGTCAACATGCGGCTGCGATTTTTCATAAGAGATATCTTGTAATTGTAACCATGTTTCATCATGGTCTTTCGTTTCATACTTTGTTATTTTAATGTCCTTACCGTTCCATCCTTGCAATAAGTCATTGAATTGTTCGATCGATAATGGTTGTTGTTTCATGATTATCCCTCCCTTCGTTAACCTGTCCATTGTTTTCAAAAGAATACATGATGGAAACGTAAAAAGGGAGGGCTATTTTGATTTCCCGTTACGATAAAAAGCTAGAAAGGGGGATACGGTTGCCAGAAAATACTGCGAAGCTCAAGCAAGCGATTGGCGAAATTACTGAAATTGCTTCAGGGTTCGGACTTGATTTTTACGAGATGCGTTATGAAATTTGTCCGGCTGAGATTATCTACACATTTGGTGCCTACGGAATGCCAACCAGGTTCACACATTGGAGTTTTGGTAAACAATTTCATAAAATGAAGTTACAGTACGATCTTGGTTTGAGTGAAATTTATGAGCTCGTCATTAATTCCGATCCTTGTTACGCTTTTCTCCTCGATACAAACAGTTTGATTCAGAACAAGCTAATTATTGCGCATGTGCTTGCCCATAGTGACTTTTTTAAAAATAACATTCGCTTTTCAAATACGCGAGGCGATATGGTGGAAAGTATGACGGCAACAGCTGAGCGAATTGCAGCTTATGAAATGAAATACGGCAAGGATGAGGTGGAAACGTTTCTCGATGCAGTTTTGTCTATTCAAGAGCATATCGATCCATCTCTATTCAAATCCCAGGCAACAGGCCGGTTTCCGGAAGCAAAAAGTAATATACCTCGTCAACAGACCCCGTATGAGGATTTATGGGCATTGGATAAACATGGCCCCGTGTCTGAAGAGCGTGTCAAAAATAAGGTTAAAAAGTTTCCACCAAGACCAGAAAAGGATGTACTGCAATTTATTGAACAACATAGCCGGCATCTGGAAGAGTGGCAATGTGATATTCTGACCATGATGCGGGAAGAAATGCTTTATTTTTGGCCACAATTGGAAACAAAAATTATGAATGAAGGATGGGCGACATTTTGGCATCAACGGATTATGAGGGAAATGAACTTGACATCAGATGAGCTGATTGAATATGCCTCCCTCAATGCGAATGTGATTCAGCCGTCCAAGACACAAATCAACCCGTACTATTTAGGGGTGAAGATTTTCGAAGATATTGAGAAGCGGTATAATGCCCCAACAGAACAGATGAAAAAACGAGGCATTACGAAAGATTCAGGGCGGAATAAAATATTTGAAGTAAGGGAAATCGAGTCGGATGTTTCCTTTATTCGGAACTACGTAACGAAATCATTCATCCAGCAGGAGGACCTGTACCTATTTGAGAAGCAAGGCCAAGACTATCGAATAACAACACAGGAAAGTCAAGAGGTGATTGAGCAACTGATTTCGATGCGTGTGAACGGCGGATTTCCATTCATTTATGTGGAGGATGGGGATTATCTACGTAATGGAGAACTTTATTTAAAGCATCATTATGAAGGAACAGAACTAGATTTACATTATTTGAAAAACGTCCTTCCTTATATTCAACAATTATGGGGGAGAACGGTACATGTAGAGACTTATGTCGATCATAAACGCCGATTTTATTCATACAATGGACACAATGTCTCGTATCAGCATATCCCTTGATGGGCTAAAAAGGGTGTTATATAGAAGACGATTTAGTGAGCAGAGCGTAGAGAAGATTGGGATTCTACGCTTTTTTTATGTTGATTCCCTTTTTTAAAAAAAGGGTGTTAAAGGAAAAGCATCAATTCGTGAAGACAAGCCAATTTCATGATACAATAGTTACGGTCAAGCTATTATACGAGATAGTAGAACAAGCTACCGTATGCTTACTAATAAGTTGTCTTTTTTGTCGTTTGATGAAGAGATGATCGAGGTGATAAATAGTGGAAAAAACAGTTTCGCGTATAATTGTAAATGTCGATAAACCAACAAAAGAAAATACACGGCAATTTTTTATTGATTTAAAATCATTATTTAAAGGAATTGTCCTGATTGCTAATATATTGCCTGTTCTAACTGGGTTTCTTCTCGCGATGTATTTTACGGATACAACGTTGAGTGATCATTGGGGAGCCTTTATTTTAACAATCATTGGCAGCGCATTTGTTATGGCTGGAGCACTTGTATTGAATAATTGGTATGAGGTTGATCTTGATCGTAAGATGACTCGTACGAAGGAACGACCAACGGTGACAGGTAATATCGCACTAAAAACAGTGCTCCGTATTGGAATATCAACAAGTGTTATTGGCTTAACGATATTGCTATTTACAACAATTGAAGCAACTGTTTATGCGTTTTTAGGCTGGTTTACATATGTCGTCTTATATACATTCTGGTCAAAACGAAAATATACATTAAATACCGTCATCGGAAGTGTGTCTGGGGCTTTCACACCATTAATTGGTTGGGCGGCAATCGATTCGGCTTTCCATATTGTACCCTTGACCTTGTTTTTACTCTTATTTATTTGGCAAATCCCCCACACATTTTCCATTGCGATTCGTAGATATAATGAATACAAAGCTGCACGTGTACCGATGTTACCTGTTGTCCATGGATTTGAAATGACGAAACGGCAAACGGTTATTTATATCGCTTGTTTATTACCATTACCAGTGTTTTTAACATCGCTTGGTACCGCATTTATTGTGATTAGTACCTTATTGAATGTGGGTTGGCTTGTCATTGGAATCGCGGGATTCTTTATGAAAAACGACTTGAAGTGGGCGAATATCATCTTCTTTTATTCATTAAATTATTTAACGATCTTATTCCTGGGTATGATTATAATCGCTATTGTATAATAAAAAGACATCTTGATCTATGTCGTGTGATGCGTACGTGCTACACATAGATGAAGATGTCTTTTTTTGATTCGTATTTTATAATAAGTGATTACTGCCTTTTTTTCGTAAAGAACAGTAAGAAAGCGCTCGAGGCTAACATGATTACGGCACTCACGATAAACGGCTCACCGAATGTTTGGGCAACCGTTCCGGAGATCGATGACCCTGCGACAGCACCGAGGGAAAAGAAAGCATAAAAGATGCCATAGGCTTTCCCTCTGTCTACTTTAGAGGAAGCCTCTGTGACGATGCTGTTCATCGAAGGGAAGATCAGCGCAAACCCGAAACCATACACGATCATAGCAAGGAAACTACTGATAAAGCTTGTTGTGTAACTCAATACGATGAGCGAGACCGCAACAAGGGCAATTCCAATAATGACTAAAGCCAACGGTCGGAATCGATCATAGATTCGATTCAACGGTGTTAAGAAAACGATTAAAGCAACGATTCCGAATGTACTCAATAGGAGTCCTGTAGAGTCTGCCGCCAAGCCCATCGTTTCTGTTTTCAGTGGTAAGGCAAAGGCTAATGTTCCGTTACTCACCATTAACGCAAATGCTGCCAAAGAAGCTTGAATAATTAATGGGTGCTTTAAAAGTGGAATGAAGTCTTTGAAATTAAATTTACCTCGTTCCGTGGAAACAAACGTCTCTTCGATATATTTTACAATGAATACGATCGCAATCACAAAGAGGATCGCAACAAAGATAAAAACATATTCAATGGAAGACTTCGCAGCCATAATCCCCCCTGCAGCGGGGCCAATAATAGCAGAAATACCGATACATGCGCCCGTATAGGCCATGGTCTTTCCTCTTGAAGCCTTGCTTGATAAATCACCTACATATGCAAAAGCAGCGGGAATTAAGATTCCCCCGGCTAGACCGTGGAAAAAGCGAATGATAAAAAGTTGCTCGCCTGTTTGAGCATACGGATAGAAAAGTAAAATGATCGTAACGGCTATCATTCCCGTAAGAAGCATTCTTTTCCGTCCATAACGGTCAATCCAATGTCCACCTACGATGTTACCGACCATATTCGTTAAGGAATAAACAGCAACAATTCCACCTGTTAGCGCAAGTGAAGCACCGAGCTCTTGAGCATAAGGGGTAATGATCGGAAGTTGAATAAATGTATCTAAAAAAGCGACGATAATAATGAAGTATAAAATTCGACTCATGGAGTTCCCTCTCTTTCCTATCCTAATGCATTTCATAATCCCTATTTATGGCTATATCCCTCCACCATGTAGTTGTATTGATTCGTTTACAACTACATATCCAAGAGATATAGCGGTTAGGGTAATTATGAAATGCATCCTAATGAATTTCATAATCCCTATTTATGGCTCTATCCTTCCATCATGTAGTTGTATTGATTCGTTTACAACTACATATCTAAGAGATATAGCCGGTAGGGTAATTATGAAATGCATTCCAATGAATTTCATAATCCCTATTTATGGCTCTATCCTTCCATCATGTAGTTGTATTGATTCGTTTACAACTACATATCCAAGAGATATAGCCGGTAGGGTAATTATGAAATGCATTCATCTATTATACATAATGATGAATACATCTGTCAGTTCTAGTCTCTCATAGCAAGGCAATAATCATCATACATGTGACAAAATAAAGTATTCATCTTGAAAATTAAAAAGGCGCTGCGTCGTCATGCATACGGCGCAGCGCTGCGTTTTGTGTATCGCTTTACGTTACCCAAGTACGAGCTGCTCAAGATCAAGTGGGCCAACAGGCTTGCCATCTTTAAACACACGCATGTTCCCAGCAGAGATTTCATCAATCAGCATAATACTTCCGGTCTCTTTATCACGGCCAAATTCCAACTTCAAATCATAGAGATCCAAGTCTTTATCCGCAAAAACCTGTTTCACCATGCCCGCAATTTCCTTTGTTAGCATTTTGATTTCCGTATATTGTTCGGCCGATATAATATGGAGTTCAACTAAAGCATCTCTTGAGATTGGCGGATCCTGCCGTTCATCATCTTTAATGGTCACTTCGACCAATGCATCAAGAGGCTGCCCCTCTTTACAATAAGCCCCGTACCGTCTGAGAAAACTACCGACCGCCTTATACCGACAAATGACCTCGAGACCATCGCCAAACATGTCAGCATCTTTTACAGTCATGGTGGCTTCATCAAGATTAGCAGCGATGAAATGGGTGGGAATATCGTGATCCGAGAGCAAGTCAAAGAAGTGCTTTGTCATGCGTAGCCCTGATCTTCCAGCCCCATCAAGTGTTAAGCCGACCGTATTTGCACCAGGGTCAAAGACACCCTCCGCTCCCGTGACATGATCTTTGAATTGTAAGACGATCTGTCCATTCGGTAATCGATAGACATCTTTCGTTTTTCCTTTATATATAAACTCCATATTCTCGCTCCTTTGAACCAAAATAGATACTGTTTCCATTATAAACGAGTTCACAAAAAAGCAAAAGCATTCCCTGTAAATGGCTCTTTTTCATCAAAACTCTTAAAGGCTTTACGCACCCATATATGAAGGAGAGTGTTTTAATATAAGAAACTCCGTTTTGAAAGCTTGATAAAATTGTCATATTGCGCTATAAATTAGATGAGAAGATCATTGTATATTAGTATTTATTACGTCCTGTAGTCATAGGGTAATGATAGAATTGATATTGTTTTTTTAAATGGGATGATGATACATATATAATCAAGTTATGAAAAACGAGGGATAGGTGCTGTTGGATGAATTTTAATATTGGACCGAGAATGATGAAAACTGGATTATCCGTAGCGTTAACGATATTGGTGACGGAAACGTTGAATTTACAGTTTGGAATTGTAGCCGTGCTCACTTCAGTTGTTGCCATGCAACCATCGATTATGCGGTCTGTATCCTATATAAAAGAGGTTGCTTTATCCACCTTAATTGGGGTTTCATTTGCCCTTGCCGGTGCATATACCTTAGGGTTACAACCCGTATCAATTGGGATAACCGTTATTTTAGCCATTGCCGTCACGATCAAACTTGGTTGGGTTAAAACAGTTAATATTACGATTTTAACGATTGCTATTATTATGCTTTCTGGGGATGAAAGTATTAATATGATCTATTTAATTGATCGACTTTCCCTCATTCTAATCGGATTATCATCAGCCTTTTTAATTAATGCACTCGTCTTTCCACCGAACCATCAAAAGATTCTTTATAGCATGATTAAAGACTCATTGGATAAAACAAGTTTCTTACTTCGCGTCATCCCGAACAAAACGATGAAAGTGAAAGAGTTGAAAAGGAAAGAAACCGAACTAAAAAAGAATATTAAGGAAATAGGTGATTATTTAGGTGTTATCGTTGACGAAAAAAGCAGGATGTTTATCCGAAACCGGTTTAATTTTATGCGGGATATCGTCATCTTCAAACAAATGTTACGTGTGATTGAGTTGGAATATCATTTGATTGACAATTTAGAGTTGAAAATAGATGAGATTGAGGAAATCTCGGAAAACCAGTCCTTTTTAGTAAAAAAACTAGTTGCTAAAATAGTTGAATATCATGAGAACATCATCTTGACCTATGAAGGAAAGGTATTCATCCAAAAGGAAATGCAACGAGATAGTTTCACAGCAATGAATTTAACAATCAATGATTTAATCAATGAACTGGAACAGTCAGAGATCGAAAAATGGATTGAGATCTTTCCAGTGGCAAGTAGTATTGTTCAATTAATGGTTGAATTAGAAAAACTAGATCGCTTAATCAGACGACAATCGAAACAATTTTAGCTGATGTCTGTTCAAGCGAAGGAGGCGGATGATAATGGGGGAACGACCGATTGTTTTAGTCGATATGGATGATACGATCAATCACTTTTCGCATACGTTTTGGAATGTATACAATACAACCTACGATGAAGATGTCGATCCGACAATGGTGAATTCATGGAATCTACAAGATTTTGGCCGGGCAGATGTGAATCTATATGATTTGTTTAAGCATCCAGGTTTGTTTCGTAATCTGCCATTAAAAGCATATGCAGTCGAATTTATCGAAAACTTGCAACGCCAATTTACGGTTTATATTGTGACTGATTCACCACAAGGAACAAGTCATCAAGAAGGGGAATGTGAAAACTATGCAAATCCGGTTGATGATAAGAGGCAGTGGATGCGGGAGCACTTCCCTTCCTTTCCTCAAGATCAAATCATTATTTGTTCCCACAAGTGGATGATTGAAGGGGATGTTTTAGTTGATGATAAGCCGGATACTTTTCTCGAATATAGGGCCAGAGGGAAGCGGTGTATCTTAATCGATATGCCTTATAATCAACATATTGATACGAGATGGCGTGCAAAGGATTTAATCGAGGCGGAGCAATTGATCCAGAAATTGTTCGTGCCTGAATCCATCGAATAGTTCAGGCGTCGTCTAAGTTGGAAAAGCATTCATACAGAAGGGCAATCTTAATTGACCTCTTGTATGAATGCTTTTTTGTTATCTATACATCATTTTATGCACTGGTGGTATGGATTTAACTCCGGTAATCGTATATTTATGCGGTATTAGTGGTTAAGTAGGTTGATTACCTATTTATAAATATACCCTTGCATTTATTTTTATACAGTATATAATGAGTGGTATTATACATTTGATAAGGGGTGGCTAGATTGATCAACATAGCAATTATTGGGGCGACAGGTTACGGTGGTGCTGAATTGATGCGAATTCTACATGAACATCCACAGATTCGAATTCATTCATTCCATACTTCAAGCCAAGAAGGGAAAGCAGTTCAAGCAAGCTACCCACATGTACAGACCGTCATTGAACATAAACTAGAAGCGATTAATCCAGAACAAATAGCAGCAGAAGTTGAGATCGTCTTTACTGCGACACCATCAGGTATTTCAACAGAACTCGTACCTCAATTGTTGCAAGCTGGTGTGAAGGTGATCGATTTGTCAGGGGATTATCGATTAAAAGATAGCACGACATATCGTGATTGGTATCATTTAGAGCCAGGAAATGAAGCCGTACTAAATGAAGCTGTCTATGGATTGACCGAATGGCTAGAAACCGACTTAATGGATACGCGGTTTGTTGCAAATCCAGGTTGTTTTCCAACAGCGGTGCTACTCGGGCTCGCTCCATTGGTTAAACAACACTTAATTGAAGAACAATCGATTATTATCGATGCGAAAACAGGTGTAAGTGGGGCAGGACGAACGCCTTCCAAGACGACTCACTTTCCAGAAACAAATGACAACTTCCAAATTTACCGTGTTAATGAGCATCAACATATACCTGAGATTGAACAAACATTATCAAGTTGGAATGAAGGGATCGGGCCGGTTACATTCAGTAGCCATCTCGTTCCAATGACCCGTGGCATCATGGCGACAATGTATGTTGATGTGAAAGCAGGTACAGATATAAACATACTAGCGCTATTTGACTTATATAAACAAAGCTATCAAGCGGATCATTTTGTGAGAATCAGAGAACCAGGAATATTTCCGAGCACGAAAGAAGTGTATGGTTCGAATTTTTGCGATATTTCCTTAGCCTATGATGAACGGACAAATCGAATTACGATCGTATCTGTCATTGATAATTTAATGAAAGGTGCTGCAGGGCAAGCCGTACAAAATATGAATAAAATGCTGGGGATAGAGGAGAAGACGGGTTTGAACTTCATTCCGGTTTACCCATAAAAGGAGAGAGTATTGATGGTGCGTGGCATGAATGACCACATTGTAAAAGTAGACGAAGGAACCATTAGCACACCAGCAGGATTCTCCGTAGCAGGACTGCATTCAGGTGTGAAAAGAAAACGGAATGACTTAGGTATCATTTACTGTGAAACGCAAGCAGACGTGGCAGCCGTTTTCACGACCAATGTGATCCAAGCAGCCCCTTTAAAAATAACGAAAGAAGGTCTTGCTAAAACGGGTAAATTGCAAGCCTTAATCGTCAATAGTGGGAATGCAAATGCCTGTACAGGTGAGCAGGGAGAGCATGATGCACGGGCTATGCGTGATGAAACAGCTAAACAATTTAATGTATTACCAGAACATGTAGCCGTATCCTCGACAGGGATTATTGGGTTGGCCATGCCGATGGATAAAATTATCCCTCATATTAAACAATTAAAACCGGAAGCGACGACAGTGAGTGCCCATGCATTCAATGAAGCGATGTTGACAACCGATACCGTCAACAAGTCGACTTGTTATGAAGCGGTCATCGCGAATAAAAAGGTGTTGATGGCAGGTGCTGCAAAAGGATCAGGCATGATTGAACCGAATATGGCTACCATGTTGTCTTTTATTACGACAGATATAAATATAGAATCTGCTGTGTTACAAAAGGCGCTCACGGAAATAACGAATCAAACATTTAACTGCATTACCGTGGACGGTGATACATCAACAAATGATACAGCACTCATCATGGCGAGTGGGTTAGCTAATAATGACAGTTTAACCCCCGCCCATGAGGATTGGCCGATTTTCCTCTCCTTATTACGTCATACGTGCGAAGATCTGGCGAAATTGATTGCGAGGGATGGAGAAGGAGCGACAAAGTTAATTGAGGTGGAAGTGAATGGGGCTTTAGATAATGAAGAAGCCATTCAAGTTGCGAAGTCTGTTGTTGGTTCATCACTTGTCAAAACAGCCGTGTACGGGACAGATGCGAACTGGGGCCGTATGATAGCGGCAATTGGTTATAGTGGGGCACATATTCATCCGGAAACAATTGATCTGTCAATCGGTCCGATTCCGTTATTACAAGATAGTCAGCCAGTCGAATTTTCAGAAGCAGAGGCGACCGCTTATTTAGAAAATGAAGAAATTATCATTAGCATCCAACTGCATGTTGGTGAAGGAAACGGTAAAGCTTGGGGTTGTGATTTAACCTATGATTACGTGCAAATTAATGCCAGTTATCGTTCATAAAGGGGGGGAAGCATCATGCGCAACATTATTGTGTTGAAGTGTGGCGGGAGTACGATTGATCATTTATCAGATGACTTTTTTGAAAATATCATCACATTGCAAAAGGCAGGCTTCCACCCGGTCATTGTTCATGGTGGTGGTCCAGCGATAAAGGAAATGCTCACAAAGCAACAAATCGAAACGACATTTGTTGATGGGCTTCGTAAAACAACGCAACCGGTCATGGATGTGGTGGAAATGATTTTAACTGGCGTGGTAAACAATGCGATTGTCAGGCGATTAAATGATGCCACCATTCAGTCTGTAGGGCTTTCCGGATCTGATTCCCACTTGCTTACCGCTGTGGCGAAGGATTTTGCGCGGTATGGTTATGTGGGGAATGTGACCGGAGTAAATGTTACACTCTTACATCAATTGATTGATCTTGGGATCGTCCCCGTGATCGCTCCCATTGCGCTCGGGCAAGAGGGAACACGCTATAATATTAACGCTGATTTAGCGGCAGGTGCGGTTGCCAAAGCATTAACCGCAAAACAATTAATCTTTGTAACTGATGTACCAGGCATTATGGTAGAGAATCAACTTTTATCAACAATAACTGAACAACAAGTGAAGGAATATATTGAAACCGGCGTTATTTATGGTGGCATGATTCCGAAAGTAGAAGCAGCACTAACGAGTTTAAGTGAAGATTTACAAGAAGTGATGATCATGGATGGCAATCAATCTGTTATGGCGACGACCACATCGGGTTTGGTTGGTACCATCATTAAAAAAGAAGAAACAGGTGATAACCATGTCCGTCCAATTACCAACGTACAACCGCTATGATCTATCGATCGAGCAAGCAGAAGGAACCATCGTGACCGATGTGAATGGAAAAGAATATCTCGATTTTGGTTCTGGGATCGGTGTGAATAATTTAGGTCATCGCCACCCAACAGTACAACAAGCGATCGAAGCACAATTGAATCAATACTGGCATGTTTCGAATTTATACAAGGTGCCAATTCAAGAAGAAGTGGCCCAGCTCCTAGTTGATCATAGTGTCGGTGATTATGTCTTCTTCTGTAATAGTGGAGCAGAAGCAAATGAAGCCGCGATTAAATTAGCGCGCAAAGCAACGGGAAAGACGAAGATCATTACGTTTGAACAATCCTTTCATGGTCGAACATTTGCTACCATGTCAGCGACCGGGCAGGATAAAATAAAAACGGGGTTTGGACCGATGCTCGATACATTTGAACATGTTCCGTTTAATGATCTTTCCGCCTTGGCAGCGACAATTGATGATCAAACAGCTGCCGTTATGCTGGAAGTGATTCAAGGAGAAGGTGGTGTTGTCGTAGGGGATTCCGCTTTTATAAAAGGGGTGGAGAAACTATGTGAACGTCATGATATTCTGTTGATCGTTGATGAAATTCAGACAGGAATAGGGCGAACAGGCAAGCCTTTTGCTTATGAACACTATGACATTTCCCCAGATATCATTACCGTTGCTAAAGGACTTGGTAACGGATTACCGGTTGGAGCGGTTCTCGCAAAGGAAGCATTTTATGACGTGTTTGATGCAGGAAGTCATGGGACAACATTTGGCGGAAATCCGATCGCGATGGCGGCAGCCCGAGCTGTCCTGCAAACGATCTTCCAACCGGAGTTTTTACAAGAAGTCGAACGAAAAGGCAATTATTTCCAATCTGAATTGAAAGAAAAACTAGCTGATCAACCGATCGTCACAGCAGTACGTGGCAATGGATTAATGGTCGGGATCGTTTGTAACAGCGATGTATCCGGAATCGTTCCCTTACTCATTAAACAAGGCATACTCGTATTAGGTGGCGGGCCTTATGTTATTCGATTGCTCCCACCGTTGACCGTAACCGATCAGGAAATGGATCAAGCGATCCAACTCATTATAGAGGGCGTGCATCAGGTAGCGACAGTGGAGTAAGCAATGAATCGAACGAAAATATTGAGAGAGAAGTGATGATAAAATGACGGGAACCTCCATCAAAGCTGAAGTGAAACATCAATTACATGGAAAGAACTTCTTAACCTTAGCTGACTTTACTCAAGAAGAATTGATGTATTTAATTGATTATGGCCTACAATTAAAACATGAACAAAAAAGCGGTATTCCTCACCGTATTCTGGAGGGAAAGACGCTAGCGATGATCTTCGAAAAATCATCAACACGGACACGGGTGTCCTTCGAAGCCGGTATGTTTCAGCTTGGTGGTCATGCTTTATTTTTAAGTAAAGATGAATTACAAACTGGCCGTGGCGAGGAGATGGCAGACACAGCAAAGGTTATTTCATCCTATGTGGATGGGATCCTCATCCGTACATTTGAACATGAAATTATCGAGGACCTTGCGGGGAATGCATCTGTTCCAGTGATTAATGGATTAACAAATGATTTTCACCCGTGCCAAGTACTGGCTGATCTGATGACGATTTATGAACAAAAAGGCAGCCTCACAGATAAAAAACTAGCCTTCATCGGTGACGGTAATAATATGGCCCACTCGTTATTAATCGGCTGTGCGATTATGGGGGTGGATTGTTCGGTGGGGGTTCCTGAAGGGTATGAAGTGAATGAAGATATCCTTGCTTTAGCTAAAGAAAAGGCGAAGCAATCAGGTGCATGGATCGAACAAGTACATGATCCCATCGCAGCCGTAACAAACGCCGATGTCATCTATACAGATGTATGGACGAGTATGGGCTGGGAAGAGGAAGCGGAAGATCGCATGGAGATCTTCGCAGCTTATCAAGTGAATGAAGCCCTTGTTGCCCATGCTAAAAATGATTATTCCTTTTTTCACTGTCTTCCTGCTATACGGGGGGAAGAAGTGACCGCGTCTATTATTGATGGCCCTCATTCCGTTGTATTTGATGAAGCGGAAAATCGCCTCCATGCACAAAAGGCGATTCTAGCATCGATCTTATAAGTCAATCATTGATAAGAAAGGCTCATCGAACGTATTTGGGTTCTTTGTCAAATAACGTTGGTGAAGAATTTTAAGTCGATGAATATTTAATTAAGTGGAACGATAACAATCAAAGCTTGCGCTCTTATTTCGCTGACTTGCACTACAGTCGACAGGCTTTCCGCG
>Ga0209487_1001459_pt1 | contig 20020 bp, 21 predicted proteins | sample Poulit2012_FD_187524 | JGI IMG/M metagenome (GOLD analysis project Ga0209487, IMG submission 187524) | Agricultural soil microbial communities from Georgia to study Nitrogen management - Poultry litter 2012 (SPAdes) (version 2) | ecosystem: Environmental > Terrestrial > Soil > Agricultural land...
ACCCGCCACCCGGCAGTCCCGAATGGAAACTCGCGAATCCGGGCGCTGCCGCCTAACTCACCTGCACGCTGCCGCCCTGGTTCGGCACGAGTTCCACCCAGGTTTTGCCTGGCGCGAGGGTGAGCTCCTCACCGTCGGCCCCGACGAGACGCAGCGGATCAGCGTCGCCGTCCTTCTCCCACGTCCCTTCGATCATGTGCCCATCACTGAACACCGCGGCCTCACCCGAACCGGTAAGAACCGTTTCCGGCACCATCGACCCCGCGGCGTCGCGATTTCCGGTATCGCGTACCTCAACGCGAATCGCCACCACGTTTGCCGCCTCCAATCGAGTTCCCGATTCCGCGTGGGCCGGCTGACCAGACTCCAGGCGCTGCCAGACCTCCCCGTTCCACTGCCATGACGGCTTCGACGCGGGGAAACGGGTCTCGACGGCGTTCGCCTCACTCCCTGAGCGCACGGCGGCGGGGTCCTCGCCCTCATCCGCGTATGAAAACAGTTCCGGGGGAGATTCTGGCTCGCCCACCTGGGCGAGCAGCTGCTCGGTCTTGCCAAACAGCCGGTGGTCACCTTGCCGGTTCGGGTCCCGGTAGAAGCCGGCGTTTCCGCCGTCGTGAGAGATGAGGGTGACCCCCGTCGCGGCGATCCTCGCCTGGTACTCGGCCTGGCCACCAGAGAACGCGAGCCCGCCCCCGACCATTCCGGCGATCGCAGCGTCCATCGGCCGTACGGAACGAATCGGCCCGAGCGTCTCCGGGAGGTCGGAGTGGAACATTGCTACGAACCGGGTCATGCCGCCTTCAACAAGCTGCTCCCACACAATATCTGCACGTTCCAATCCGCCCTGAGGTCGCGCGGCCGGGGAGTTCTCGATCTTCACGCTGAGCGCTGGCCCGAACTCACCATCATCAACGCTCACCCCGGTGAGCGGCCAAGCGTGGGTCTGCTGCGGGGCCGGAGTGTCCTCCACGACCGGCTCCGGGCGGTCGACGGTCGCGGAATCCTTTCCCGCTTCTGAACCGCACCCAGCAACAGTGAGGAAAAGAATCGCCGTGACGGCCACGAGCGCGCGAGAAGGTTTACCCTGGAACAGTGGCATGAGCCAACTTTATAGCCTGAGGAAGAACCCGTGAGACCGTTCCTTTCCCGCCTTCGCGCCGCGCTGGACGGCGCCGGTGAACTAGTGCTCGGAACAGACCGAAGCCTACTGCCCGACCCCCTTCCCGGTGAGGTGAGCATCGTCGTCACCACCTCCGGGTCCACCAGCGGGGTCGGCCGCCCGGTGGGGCTCACCCCCACCGCGATCCGAGCATCTGCCGGCGCTACCCACGAACGGCTCGGCGGACCAGGTCAGTGGCTCCTCACCCTTCCCCACGAACACATCGCGGGCCTGCAGGTTTGCGCCCGCTCCCTCCTCGCGGGATTCGACCCAGTCATCCAGGGCGAAGATTCCCTCGCAGGCGCGATTTCCCGGATGGATCCGAACGCGCGGCGCTACACCTCGCTGGTGCCGACCCAACTCGTCCGCGTCCTTAGCGGCCCCGCCACTGACCTCGAGGCCCTCACCACGCTCGACGCTATCCTTCTCGGTGGCTCCGCGATCGACCCGGCCCTCCTCACTGAAGCGCGCCGGGCCGGGCTCACCATTCACACGACCTACGGGTCCACGGAGACCGCAGGCGGCTGCGTCTACGACGGCACTCCCCTCCCCGGCGTCCAGGTGAAGATCGGCGACGACGGTCGGATCTGGCTTGGCGGGGACACGCTCGCCTGGGGATATCTCGACGACGCGCCCTCGGATTTCCTCACGGTCGAAGGCACGCGGTGGTTCCGCACGAGCGATCTCGGAAGCATCTCCGCTGAAACTCACGGGCGACTCGTGGTGTACGGCCGCGCAGACGACGTAATCATCACCGGCGGTGTGAACGTCCACCCCGCCGCGGTCGAAACGACGATCCGGGAGCTACCCGAAGTCGGGGACTGCGTGGTCGTCGGCCTCCCCTCGCCCGAGTGGGGCGCCGAGGTCGCCGCCGTCATCGTGCCCCGCGACCCGTCGGCGTTGCGCGGGGAGAATCGCCTCCAACGCCGCCGCGAGCTTCTCGATGCGATTCGCGCCAACGCACGGTCGGTGCTCGGCGCCGCCGCGGCGCCCCGCGCGCTCGTCGTCACGATGCGCCTTCCCACGCGCGGGCCGGGAAAGGTTGACCGCCGCGCTGCCGCGGACCTCGCGCTCACCGTCCTCGCCGCAGGTGAGGGCGTCCGGCACGAATGAGAACTGGCAGAATCGAACCTGTGACCACCCCGAATCTGCGCCCACGATTTTCCGACTGGCTGGAAGGTGCGCGCCTGCGCACCCTTCCTGCTGCTCTCGCCCCGGTTCTCGCCGGCACCGGCGCCGCGGGAGCAGACGCGAAGCTCGGCAGAGCGCTGCTGGCCGCGGCGGTGGCCCTCGCCCTGCAGATCGGGGTGAACTTCGCCAACGACTACTCCGATGGGGTCCGGGGAACCGACGAGCACCGAGTGGGACCGACCCGCCTGACGGCCTCGGGCATCGTCGCCCCGGCTACCGTCAAGCGGATCGCATTCGCCTGGTTCGGCGCGGCAGCGGTGGCGGGTCTGGTTCTCGTGTGGCTCGCACAGGCGTGGTGGCTCATCGCCGCTGGTGCGCTCGCCATCGTCGCGGCTTGGTTCTATACCGGGGGGAAGAATCCTTACGGCTACCGCGGCCTGGGCGAAGTTGCAGTCTTCGTCTTCTTCGGCCTCCTCGCGACCTGGGGAACGACCTATACCCAGATCCTCACCCTCAACCTCGCGAGCACCGTTGCGGGGATCTCGATGGGGTTCATCGCGTGCGCGTTGCTGATGATCAATAACATTCGAGACATCCCCACCGACACCGTGAGCGGCAAACGGACCCTCGCCGTCCGCCTCGGCGACGCCCGTGCCCGCCGGGTCTACGGGGCGTTCATGACGATCACGGTCGGCTTCGCCGTCGCCGCGTTCATCGCGCTCGGAAGTTTCGTCGACGGCGCAACGCTCACCACGGGCGCCGGCCTGCTCGGCCTACTGTTCGGCGTCTGGGCACTCATCCTTGCCGCTCGAGTCCTGCGTTCCCGCGCGCAGATGATCCCGACGCTTCGCGACACCGGCCTAGTTCAGCTCGGTATCGGAGTCGCCCTCCTGCTCGCCGGGCTCCTCTGAGCTCGCATCCGCATCCTCGACGGCGGCGTCCTCCGCGGCCATGTCCTCGTCGCGCTCACGCGGCTTCTCTTCCCGGTGCGCGATCTGCTCGAGCCGTTTCGCAGCCTGATTGCGCTGGCTGGGGAAGAAGATATAAGAGAGCAGTGCGGCGATGATGATGCTCGAGCCTGCGAGGAGCACCCCACGCATTCCCGCAAGGAACAACAGGGCGCCGACGACCACGAGTAGACTGATGCGAAGTGCGGCATACCGGATCATAAACTCAAGCGTAGGCTTAATTCATGCGAATTATTTTCACCCTGCTCATAATCGGACTCACCACGTATGCGGTGATCGACTGTGTGCGTACGGAAAACGAACGCCGCCCAGGCGTTCCCACGTGGGCCTGGGTGGTCATGATCCTGCTCCTACAACCCCTCGTGGGATCGTTGCTCTGGCTGTTCATTTCGCGGTTTTACGCCGGCGGCCAAGGTCCTGACCACGAATACCGCGCTCCGGTCGCCCCGGATGACGACCCGGACTTCCTGCGCTACCTACAGGAGCGGAACCTGCGTGACCAACGCAACAATGACGAGCCCAATGAGGGACCCGCTACCGAGAGTTAGAACGCGTAGGAGTGGTTGCCGGGGATGAACAGGTTCACGATGTAGAAGTTCGCGAGTAGGGCGAGGAACCCCACGAGAAGGAAGTAGGCGAACTTCTCCGCGGTCCATCCCACCGTCGCGCGGGCGTGCAGGTACGCCGCGTAGATGATCCACACGACGAAGGACCACGTCTCCTTCGGGTCCCACCCCCAGGGGCGTCCCCATGCGTGCTCGGCCCAGATCGCGCCGGCGATGATGGTGAACGTCCACGTCACAAACCCGACCCCGACGATCCGGTACGCCCAGATCTCCAGTTTCGCGGCGGAGGGAAGCGACCCCATGATCCGCAGGAACGGGGAGGTCTTCTCGCCCGATTCGAGACTTTCACCCGCATCGGTGCCCGTATCGGTCTCGGCGTCGAGCACCGCCGTCGTCGATCCGGAACCCGCCGCGCTGCTCGTGCCGACCGACGCAGTCGTCCCTTCTTCGGTGAGGTTACGCACCCGGGAGGACTGCTTGCGGCTGCGCAGGTTCTCCACCTGCCTCGGCGCTGCTCCCACGGTCTTCTTCTCCGCGGCGTGCTGGGCGAGTTGCAGCATCGCAAACGCCGCGCCGATATACAGCAGCGCCGTGGAGAGGGTGGCCACCGACACGTGGATGATGAGCCAATAGTCATCGAGGATCGGTTCCACACCCTCGGCCTTGACGTAGAGCACCGAGGTCGCGAGTCCGAGTCCGAGCACGATGAGCAGGTTCACCAGTGAACCGAGGAAGCGCATGTCGCGCACGAAGTTCAGGCCGAGGAAGGTCGCGACGACGAAGAACGTGAACATCAGGGTGAACTCGTACATATTCGCCCAGGGCACTCGGCCAGCGGCCATGGTCCGAGTGATGAGCGCGCCGAGGTGGAGGAGCGCGGCGAGCCACGTCGTGCTCATCCCGATCCCCGCGGCGCGGCGCTTGTGGGCGGCGGTGCGGCTGCCGAGTCCGAACAGGTCGATCGCGAAGCCGAGCATCGCCACGGTGTAGGCGGCCATCGCCCCGTATACGAGAACGATGCTTAGGTTTTCCAGACTCATCATTTTCCTTCGGTGTCTTCGCCGGTGTCGGGCTGCTGCTCTTGTACGTCGGGGAGTTCGGCGAGCACTCGTTCAAGTGCCTTCGCGAGCCCCGGATCGTCGCCGCGTGCGAGTGCTGCCGCGCTAACGAGGGTTCCCTCACCGCGCGGTTCCAGTTTCACCCAGATCCGGCGACGCCTGAGGAACAGCGAACCGCTGAGCCCGAGCATCGCCAGCACTGCGAACCCGCCCATCCATATGATAGACGGGTCGTAGCGGAGGTCGAGAGCGACGAAGCGGGGAAGGGAATCGAACGAAACGGTGCCCCGGCCATCCGGGAGTTCCATCTCTTCACCCGGGCGTAGCACCGCCCGGTAGGGCACTTCGTCCCCGCCTTCGCCGTCGTCACCGGGGATCATCACCTGGGTCATGTTCTCCGTGTCGAGAACGAGGAGGGACTTGGGAATTCCCGCGTCGAGGCCGAGGTCGCCCTCCCACAACTGCAGGATGAGCACGGGATCGATGGGGGCGGGGTGGGCCGAGCCCACGAACGCCCCGTCGTCGGAAGGAATCGCCGAGGGGAGGAACGTGCCCTGGAACCCAAGCTGGTTCTCCCCCATATTCGCGTCGGGAACGGTGATGACGCCGGTGGAGGTGTACACCTCGTCCTGGGGCAGGAACGGTATGGGACCGGTGAAGGCGATCTCGCCATCGGCATCACGAACCGTGACCGACGGCGCGAAGCCGTTGCCCTGAAGGTAAACGCGGGCACCGTCGATGTCGAGGGGATCGTTCACCCGGATCGTCTGCGCCTCAGATTCACCATCAGGGAAGTGGACGGTGACGTCGGCTCGGAAGTCGAGCGCCCTCGCGTCCATCGTGAACTGGGAGGTGAATTCCTCGAGGGTGAACCGGAACGGTAGAAGCGAGGTGTCGTCGAACAGTGGTCCGGCGTCGAAAGAGTCGTAGTCCAGCGGCGCGTTGACGAAGGAGTTCCCCTCCACCACGAGCGCCTGGCCGCGGTAGTGGATCATGTGCCCCCAGGCCATCGCGATGAGCAGACCCACAAGCGCAAGGTGGAACACGATGTTCCCCGTTTCCCGGCCATAACCGGTCTCCGTCGACAGGTGCGCGCCGTCGTCATCGGAGTGCTTCGCGACTTTGTGCAACCGCCCGACCTTGAGCTTCCCGAGGGCTTCCTCGGGACTGAGCGGGGTGAGAAATTCCGCTTGGATCGGGAAGCGTTTGAGATTCCGCGGTAGGCGCGCGGGACCCGAGCGCATTGCACGCAGGTGGACCCACACGCGCGGGAGAATGCAGCCGATGAGGGAAACGAATAGCAGGATGTACACCGCGGAGAACCACGGCGAACCGTAGACGTTGAAAAGGCCGAGCCGTTCCAACCACGGCGCAAGTTCGGGGTGGTCACTGTAATAGGCGGCGACGGCGGCGGGATCGGCGGGGCGCTGTGGGAAGAACGATCCGGGTAGGGCGGCGACGGCGAGGAGCAGCAGCAGCATGAGCGCCACCCGCATCGACGTGAGTTGGCGCCACATCCAGCGCAGCCACCCGCGCAGGCCGAACTTCGCGCCGGGCGCGGGTCCGCGAGGGTTGGTTCCAGCGCCTTTGAGGCCTTCGGGGCTATAACCCATCAGATCACCGCACCCATCAGATCACGAGATCCCACGAATCGATGAGACCCTGGAGCAACAACGTGAGCCGCGCCCACACACCGGTGACGAGCATGAGCCCGATGAGTACGAGCAGCCCGCCACCAAATCGCATGATTCCCACCCGGTGGCGCTTCATCCAGCCGATCATCCGATCCGAGGAACGGAGACCGAACGCTACCGCGAGGAAGGGTAGGCCCAGCCCCAAGCAGTAGGCGATGGTGAGGATGATCGCCCGGCTGGGATCTGCCTCGTCCAGGGCGAGTGCCATGACGGCCGCGAGCGTGGGGCCGATGCACGGTGCCCAGCCCAGCCCGAATGTGATTCCGAGCAGTGGTGCACCCACGAGCCCCGCCCGGGGAGAGACGCTCAGCCGGCGTTCACGCATGAGGAAGGGGAACGCGCCGATGAAGGCGAGCCCCATGAGGATCACGATGACCCCGAGCAGCCGGGTGATGAGGTCTTGGTAGCGGAGCAGGAGGATGCCGACGCTACTGAGCGCCGCCGTCATCGCGACGAACACGGCGGTGAAGCCGGCAATGAACAGGGCGACACCCGCGACGACTTTGCCACGTTTGCCGTCCTCCGCCCCGGCCATCCCGCCCACGTAACCGAGGTAGCCGGGTACGAGGGGGAGCACGCACGGAGAGGCGAAGGAGACGATGCCGGCCAAGAGCGCGACGGGGATAGCGAGCAGCATCGACCCGGTGAACACGACTTCGGCGAAGGTGGCGCCCACGATCAGCTTTCGGCCAGGGTGTCGGTGATGAGGGCTTTGAGGGTGGACTTATCCGCGAGTCCGAGGATTCGGGCAGCCACGCGGCCCTTGGCGTCGAGCACGACGGTAGAGGGCATCGCCTGCAGCGGCACCACTTTTTGCATGCTCGCTACCCCGGCGGCATCCTTATCGTGCAGGCTTGGGTAGGGCAGGTCGAAGCGGCGCTCGAACGCCTGAGCAGTCTCGGGCTCATTGATGTGGTTGACGCCCATGAAGTGCACGCCGCCTTCGAACTCGTGGGCGAGCGCGGCAAGATCGGGGGCCTCCTTCCGGCACGGCGGGCATTCGGCGTACCAAAAATTCAGGACGACGACGCTCCCCCGCCAGTCCTCGACGTCGAGAGGTTCTCCCGCCATCGATTCTCCGGCGAGCTCGACCGGCTCTTCACGTTCTTCCGGTGTCCACTGCTGGACGGAGCCGTCCCCGCTGACGTACCCGGAATCGGTGTCGTTCGTTGAGGTGGGCGCGGGCGTGGCGGTGCCGGTGCAGGCGGCAAGCCCGAGGGCAGCGGCAGCGGTGGCCGCGACCGCGAGGATACGGCGAATTCGTTCGTTCATCAGGTAATCGCAGTGGCGCGGGGCAGCAGTTCACCGGCGGGTTCGCGGTAGCCCAGCCCCACGAGGGTGGTGTCGTCGAAGATCAGGGTGGTGAGGGAGGCGAGGGTGCATTGCCGCTTGCGCGGGTCGTGCAGGTACGAGCGCCCTTCGAGGAACAGCCGGGTCGTCCAGATGGGACTCTGGTGCGAAACGATCACTGCCTCCGCTCCTTCAGCGGCAGCGCGGGCACTCTTGATCGCCTCGATCATGCGGGCGACCTGCTCGTCGTAGGGCTCTCCCCAGGAGGGCAGGAACGGGTTGAACAGCCGGCGCAGGTTCTTGGGTTTGAGGAGCAGCCCGGGCCGGGCGGAGATCGGCTGGCCCTCGAGTTTGGATTCCGCCTCCAAGACCCGCTCGTCGGTGGTGATCGGCAACCCGTAGGCCTCGGCGATGGGCGCGGCGGTTTGTTGCGCACGCTCGAGGGGAGAGGCCACCACATGGGTGATGTTCGCGCCCCGGGCAACGAGGTCATCCGCCGCCATCTGGGCCATTTCGCTGCCGAGCTCCGAGAGGTTGTAGCCGGCGAGCCGTCCGTAAAGAATCGAATCGGGGTTGTGTACCTCGCCGTGTCGCAGGAGGTGTACCAGGGTACGGGCCATAAAGTTCAGTGTCTCAGAATTGGCAGCAGATCTCACGTTGACGTGGGCGATCTCCCACCTCGGGGGCTCAGTTCCCCGCGACTTCGGAAACCGTAAGCACGTCCGGGGCCTGCGGATGGAGGCGTGCAGCGACGGTGGCGAAAATCTCCCCGAGTGCGGCCATCTGCTCTGGGGTGAGGACGTCGACGAGATGTCGGCGCACGGAGGCGACGTGGCCGGGAGCAGCCTGGACGAGGGTCTCGTAACCTCGGTCGGTGAGCACCGCCTCCACCCCGCGCCCGTCCTCAGGGCAGGGCGCACGGTCGACCCAGCCCTGACGCTGCATCCGGGCGATCGTGTGCGTGAGCCGGGACCGAGAATGCACGAGGTGCTCAGCAAGCACCGACATCCGCACCCGCCGCTCCGGCGCCTCGGAGAGCCGAACGAGGATCTCGTACTCGTTCAGCGACAAGTCACTTTCGACTTCTAGGTCATTGTTCAGTGCCTCCTGCAGCCACGCCGATCCGTTCAGGAACGCGCGCCAGGCCTGCTGCTCGGCTGCGGATAACCACTTCGGTTCGCTCATCTTCTCCCCAACGCTCCGCCCGGCCCGCCATCGCGCGTGACCGAGGGCACCTTGACATGATGCTACATCCCCAGGATAGTAGATAGTACAAGTTTCAACTAGATCTGATTGGCGGTTTTCCATGACTACGATTCCCACAGGCACATTCGACATCGACACGGCCCACTCCGTGCTCGGCTTCTCCGTACGCCACGCAGGTGTCGCCCGTGTCCGCGGCACGTTCAACGCCTTCTCCGGCTCCCTCGCGGTCGCGGAGAACTTCGCCGACTCCACCGTTAGCGTGGACATCGAATCGGCGAGCGTCGACACCGGGCAGCCGGGGCGAGACGAACATCTTCGCTCGGCTGATTTCTGGCACGCCGAGGAGAACCCGCAGTGGACCTTCCGCACCACCTCGGTGGAAGGTAGCGGGGAAGAGTTCGTCGTTCATGGCGACTTCACCGCGAACGGAGTGACGAAGCCGGTCGCCCTCGAAGCCGCGTACCACGGCTCGACCACGGGCCCGGACGGGAAGCTGCGCCTCGGGTTCTCCGCGGAGACCTCCATTTCACGCAAGGACTTCGACCTCACGTGGAACGTGGCCATGGAGGGCGGCGGCGTCCTCGTGGGTGACAAGGTGAAGATCGAGCTCGACGTCGCTGCCGTGGCTCAGGACTAACGGACCGGGCAGACCTTTCAGTTCCGCGCTTCTCGCCGGCGAAACCACCGGCGGGGGGCGCGGTTTTTGTTCCCCTCGATCGCCGCGCGCAGGCGGGTCTCATCGATGTGCCACTGCCCTACCCGCTCGCCGTCGACTTCCACCACGGGAACGAACTCCCCGTATTCGCCCTGCAGCGCCGGGTCGGAATCGACGTCGATCTCCGACCACTCGCGGCCCGCGCACACGCGCTGGAGTAGCCGGCGGGCGTCGTCGCACAACGTGCACCCAGGGCGGGTGTACAACTCGATGCGCATCCTACGGCTCCCCATCAGGCGTTCACCAGGTGTTGGAAAAGCGAAAGGACCGGAAACTTCCCCGGCCCTTTCGGTGGCTACTTCTTGTTGCGGCGCTGGTGGCGCGTCTTGCGAAGGAGCTTGCGGTGCTTCTTCTTAGACATACGCTTGCGGCGCTTCTTAACTACGGAACCCACTCGGACCTCACTAACAAACTGGACACGGATAGGCGCGGACTACCGAGCCCACACACTGCGGACGATTCTACTCCCTGCGCAGGCAGTTTTTCACAGGTGTAACTGCCCTCACCGCTGTGACGCTCGTCGCTCACCGCGGGCGAACCGCAGGGGGATCTGTTAGGAACCGGAATCGTACTCGACGTCGATGACCTCGCTGAAGAGTTTTTCAACCTCTTCGTAGGGCACCCGGAACGATTTACCGACCCGGATCGCGGGCAGCTCCCCGGAGTGAACCATCCGGTACACCGTCATTTTTGACACTCGCGCCATCTCAGCAACCTCAGCCACGGTCAGGAAACGGGGCCCAGGGGGCTGTGCCATCGGGAGTCTCCTTTCCGTTAAGAGCGCCGATCGTGCGAGCGGGGCTACCGGCAAACTCTAGCGGTGAGACTATCCCACCGGCAAAGCCCGCGGGTTCGCTTCCCCAAAACGGCACCGATTCTTTCAAGTAATGAGATCAATCTAGCATCGGGTCGAGCCCGTGCTCAGGGAACACGGCGCGGCGGGTCGCCATGATCACCTGATCGATCGGGTCAGCCGGATTGTAACCGTCGGCGAAGTACCCGTGCTGCGGCTTGCGCTCGTCGGTCATCGTTTCCGCCACCTCGAACCCCGCCGCCACGAGGTCGCACCGCCACCTATGGGGCAGCGGTGTCGCGGGATCTACGTCCTGTTCGGAGGCGATCGCCACGAGATTCGCCCATACCCGCGGGACGGTCGAGGCGATGTCGTATCCGCCGCCCCCGACCGCGAGCCACCGGCCGCCGGCGTACTCGCTCGCCCACGCGCGGATCATTTCGGCGGCGATTCGCTGGGCGTCGACCGAGACCTCCAATTGCGTGAGCGGGTCGCGGTAGTGGGAGTCGCATCCGTGTTGGGAGACGAGCACCTGGGCGTCGAACTGGCGCAGCAGCGGCTCCGCCACCGAGGCCAGCGCCCGCAGCCACCCCTCATCGCGGGTGTGGGCGGGGAGCGCGACGTTGACCGCGGTGCCCCGCGCGCGGGGACCGCCGACGTCCTGGGCGAAGCCGGTTCCGGGGAACAGCGACATCCCGGTCTGGTGGATCGAGATGGTCAGCACCCGCGGGTCGTCCCAGAACGCCCGCTCCACCCCGTCCCCGTGGTGGGCGTCGATGTCGAGGTAGGCGACCCGCTCCGCTCCGTGGTCGAGCAACCACTGAATCGCAATCGCGGCGTCGTTGTACACACAGAATCCCGCGGCCTTGCCCGGCATCGCGTGGTGCATCCCGCCGGCGAAGTTCACCGCCCGCGAGGGCGCCCCCTCCCACACGTGCTTCGCCGCGAGGAGGGTGCCGCCTGCGATCCGGGCGGCGGCCTCGTGCATCCCGGTGAACACCGGGTCGTCCTCGGTTCCAAGACCGTAGGCGAAGTCGACCTCCTCGGCCTCCACCCGGGAAATAAACTCCGGGTCGTGGACAAGTTCCAATTCCGCGCGGCGGGCCACCGGGGCGTCGGCAAGCTCGACGTTTTTGAGCAGCTCCAACCCCTCGATGAGGCCGCGGGTGAGCCCCAATCGCACGGGAGCCATGGGGTGGGTCGGCCCGAAATTGTACTGTAGGAGCGCGTCTGACCACACCATGAGCGTCTTTGCAGGCATATGCTCAACCTATCCGGAATTCGCGGAAGCAACCAATGCACGAGGAGGCAGCGTGAGGAGTGAGCGAGTCGCGTTCCTCGCGCGCCCGCGGGACTGGCTCGACGACGTCGCTCGCCGCTCCCCCGCCCGGCTCACCTTAGCGGTGTTCGCCGGGGTGATCGCCGTCGTGACCGCATTGCTGCAGCTACCCGTCGCCACGGCCACCGGCACGCGTGCGCCATTCGTCGATTCGCTGTTCACCGCGACCTCGGCGGTGTGCGTCACGGGGCTCGTGACGGTCGACTCCGCCACCTATTGGTCGACCTTCGGCCACGCGGTCATCATGGTCGGGATCATGGTCGGCGGGCTGGGCGTGATGACCCTCGCCTCCATCCTCGCCCTCGCGGTCTCCCGGCACATCGGCCTCACCCAGCGCCTCCTCGCCCAGGTGGAGACGAAAACCGAAGCGCTCGGAGAGGTGGGAACCCTCATCCGCGCGGTGATCATCGCGTCGCTCGCGATCACCGCCACGCTCTCCTTCGCCTTCATCCCCCGCTTCCTCACGCTCGGGTTCGGAGTCGGCGAATCGATCTGGCACGGCTGGTTCATGGCGGTCTCCACGTTCAACAACGCCGGATTCGTCATCCTGCCCGGCGGTCTCGGCGGGCACGCGGGGGACGCGTGGATGAGCTTCCCGATCCTCGTCGGCACGTTCATCGGCGCGATCGGGTTCCCCGTCATCCTCGCCATCGCCTCCCGCCTGCGCGAACCCCGCCGCTGGAGCCTGCATGCGAAGCTCACGATCACCACCTCCCTGCTGCTGTGGGGCGTCGGCGCGGTCGGCATCGCGGCGCTCGAGTGGTCCAACCCGCGCACGCTCGGCCCGCTGAGCATCGGTGAGAAACTCGTCGCCTCCCTCACTGCGGGCATGACCCCGCGGTCCTCGGGCATCGACACCGTGGGCGTGCCCGACATGTCCGAGGCCTCATGGTTCTTGCAGGACGCGCTGATGTTCGTCGGCGGCGGATCGGCCTCCACCGCCGGCGGGATCAAGGTGACGACGCTTGCCGTAATGGTGCTGGCGATCATCGCCGAAGCGCGCGGGGATACCGATATCGAGGCGTTCGGACGGCGATTGGACCCTTCCGTCGTCCGTCTCGCCATCGCAGTGGCGTTCATCGGCGCGACCATGGTCGGTCTCGCGACCCTCGCCCTGCTCCTCACCACCGATCTGCACCTCAACGTCGTGCTCTTCGAGGTGATCTCCGCCTTCGCCACCTGCGGGCTGTCGACCGGCATCACCACGGGGTTACCCGCATCGGCGAAGTACATCCTCGTCGGGCTGATGTTCGCCGGGCGCGCGGGCACCATCACGCTCGCGGCTGCGTTAGCGTTACGTCAGCGCCGCCGAATCATCCGACTTCCGAAAGAAAGGCCGATCGTTGGCTAAATTGACGCCCACAGATCTGGGTCCGGACACCGCCGTACTCGTGGTCGGAATGGGCCGCTTCGGCGCGGCCATCGCCACGACATTGGACGATGCGGGCACCGACGTGCTCGCCGTCGAGAAGGATCCCCACCTCATCCAGACCTGGTCCGGGCGGCTTCCCATCGTGGAAGCGGATACGACCAATCCCGAAGCGCTCGAGCAGCTGGGCGCGCGGGAGTTTCCCATCGCCGTCGTCGGGATCGGCTCCTCCCTCGAGGCGAGCGTACTCACCACGGGCAACCTCGTGGACATCGGCACGCAGCTGATCTGGGCGAAGGCGATCTCCGCCGAGCACGGCCGGATCCTCAAACGGATCGGTGCCCATCACGTGGTGTACCCCGAACACGACGCGGGCACCCGGGTCGCGCACCTCGTGTCCGGGCGGATGCTCGACTTCATCGAGATGGAAGACGACTTCACGATCGTGAAGATGCGCGCCCCGAAGTCAATTCAGGGAGCGACGATCGGTCAGTCCCAGATCCGCTCCAAATATGGGATCACCGTGCTCGGGATGAAGCGGGCGGGTCAGCCGTTCGTGTACACGACTGATGAGACCCGGATCGAGGAGGATGACATGCTCATCCTGTCCGGGGACACGAGTCATCTGGAGGATTTCGCCCGCCGGGCGTGAGCGGAACTATCCGGCGCCAAGCTCTTTGGAACGCTCCCACGCCTTACGCGCCCCGGAGATGATCCCCGCCGCCACCCCGCGCGCCTCGAACTCCTCGAGAGCCGCCGCGGTCGTTCCCCCCGGGGAGGTGACCCGGGCGCGGAGTTCCGCCGGCCCCTGCTCGCTCGTTGCGGCCATCGCAGCCGCGCCGGCAACGGTCTGGGTCGCCAGGCGCAGCGCGACGTCTGGCTCCAGCCCGCCTTCGACTCCCGCAGCGGCCATCGCTTCGATGAGGTAGAACACGTAGGCGGGCCCACTGCCGGAAATCGCCGTGACCGTGTCTTGCAGTTCCTCGGCCACCACCTCCACCCGGCCCGTGTTCGCCAGGAGCTCCGCGACGAGGTCGAGTTCACGCTCGCCCGTTCCGGCACCTGGGCTCAGGGCGCACACCCCGCGCCCGATCGTCGCGGGGGTGTTGGGCATAACACGCACCGTGTGCACGTGCCCGCCGAGGTGGCGGGCCATCCGCGCCGTCGTCACCCCGGCCGCGACGGAGACGACGAGCGCCCCTTCGCGCAGCTGCGGGCCGATCTCGCTGGCGAGCACGTCGAAGTCCTGGGGTTTGACCGCGATGACAACGACGTCGCAGCCAGCAACCGCGTTCAGGTTGCTCTCCGCCCACTGCACCTGGTGTCGCTCGGCCACCTCCCGCCCGTGACTGGGCCGGCCGTCGCTCACCCGCACGTTGGAGCGGCCCACGGCGGCGATGAGCGAGGTGAGGATCGCTTCCCCCATGACCCCGACGCCGATGAGCGAGAGGGTGGGAACGGATTCCTGATGGGTCATAGCGCCTCCAAACCTGGTCGTACTCCTACGCTACCCCCAGCCCCTGCGGCTCACCGACTACACTCGAGGCCGTGACTTCCACCTCCTCGTTGCTCCATGCCCCGTTGACCCTGCCGACCAACGACCCGGGCGGCTGGCTCGCACGCCGCACCCGGGCAGCGTTGGAACGGGGCCGAGAATTCCTCACCGCGCTCAAGGAAGCTCCCGCGGGTACCGAGAAGCTCCTCGAACTCTGGAACGACCTGGAACTCGCGCTCGGGGGCGTCGCAGCGATCGGGAGCACGTTCACCGAACTGCACACCGACCCCGCGGCGCGCCGCGAGGGGGAGACGACCTTGCAGGAGGTCGACCGCTTCGTCACCGAGATGTCCCTCGACCCGGAGCTGTATGACGTGTTCCGCGCCGCGGACGCTGATGGCCTGTCGGAGGAGTCCGCCCGGCTGCTGCGGGAAATTCTGCGCGATTTCCGCCGCGCGGGTGTGGATAAGGACGAGGAGACCCGCGCCCGGATCGCGGAGATAGCCGACCGGATGGTCGTCCTCGGCCAGGACTTCGCCCGCAACATCCGAAACGACGTGCGCTCGATCGACCTCACCCCAGGCCGCTTGGCGGGGATGCCCGAGGACTGGATAGCTGAACACCCGGCCCGCGGCGGCGTCGTCACCGTCACTACCGACTACCCCGACGCGGTTCCGTTCTTCACCTTCGCCCGCGATCGCGAAGCCCGGCACGCGCTGCGGAAGGAGTTCCTCAACCGGGCCTGGCCCGAGAACGATGCAGTACTGCGCGAGCTCTTCGCGCTGCGCCGGGAGCACGCCGAACTCGTAGGATACGAGAACTGGGCGGATTACGACGCCGAAGTGAAGATGATCGGCAGCGGCGCCGCGATCAAGGAGTTCATCGACGCTGTTGCCGAAATGGCCCGCGAGAGCGCTGAGCGCGACTACGCAATCGTGCTGGAGCGGTTGCGGGAGGACCATCCAGAGGCCCAGGCGGTATCGCTGGCGGACAAGGATTATTACGCCGAACTCGTACGAAAAGAACGGTTCGGGGTGGACGCGGGGAAAGTCCGCGAATACTTCTCCTTCGACCGCGTGGTGCAGGGGATGCTCGACCTCACCGAGCGGCTGTTCGAAATCCGGTTCACCCGCGTGCAGGTACCCGTGTGGCATGAGGATGTACAGGCCTACGACGTCACGCTCGGTTCGGGCGGCGAGGCCGACACCCCGCTCGGCCGCGCCTACCTGGACCTGCACCCCCGGGAGGGGAAGTTCGGGCACGCGGCGCAGTTCTCACTCGTGGATGGGATCGCGGGCGTGCAACTCCCCGAGGGCGTACTCGGGTGCAACTTCGGCCGCGGCTTCCTCGATCACGATGACGTTGTCACCCTATTCCACGAGTTCGGCCACCTCTTGCATCACCTACTCGCCGGGCGGGGCCGTTACGCGCGGTTCTCCGGGGTCGCCACGGAGTGGGACTTCGTCGAGGCGCCCAGCCAGATGCTCGAGGAGTGGGCGTGGGATCCGCAGGTCCTCGCAACCTTCGCGATCAACGCCGACGGGGAGCCGTTGCCGGCCGACCTCGCCGTGAAGATGCGCGCTGCGGAGGATTTCGGGAAGGGTTTCGATGCCCTCACGCAAATGTTCTACGCCGCGCTCTCCTACGCCTATCACGTGGAGCCGGTGAGCGACCTCACCGGGCGGCTCGTGGAACTGCAGGAACAGTACTCGCTGTTCGAGTACATCCCTGGCACGCACATGATGGCGAACTTCGGGCACCTCGACGGGTACTCCTCGGGCTACTACACGTACATGTGGTCCCTCGTCATCGCCAAAGACATGTTCTCCGCCTTCGACGGAGACCTGTTCAACCCGCGCCTCGCCGCTCGGTACCGCGATGGGGTGCTCGCTCCCGGGGGCACGCGGGACGCCGCGGAGCTCGTGACGCAGTTTCTCGGCCGGCCATATTCGCTCGCCGCCTTCCGGAAATGGCTCTCGGCCTAGCCGCGGCCCCTCGTCAATCGCGGGCGCCAGTCAGTTGTTGAACTCCTCGTGGTGCTCAGAAATGATGAACGGCTGGATAGGAATGACGCTGCGCGCGCCCGTCTCCGGGTTTTTCGGGAACGCGATCTCCAACGCGTCGAGGAGCGTTTGAGCGCCGCGCACCATCATCCCTTCGGGGGATTTCAGGCCGTCGGTGCGGTCAGGCACGATCGCTTTGGTGAACCCGAGCCGGCGCGCCTCCGCGAGCCGCTGGCCGGTTCCGATCACGGGGCGGAGCTCCCCGGTGAGGCTCACCTCGCCGATGACGACGAGTTTGTCCGTCAACGGTTGGTTGATGGTCGAGCTAGTGAGCGCGAGCGCGATCGCGAGATCGGCGGCCGGTTCGTTCGCTTTCGCTCCCCCGACGCACGAGACGTACACATCGGCGTTCCCGCCCGCGTTCACCCCGGCCTGAGCAAGGAGGACCGCCTGCACCATCGCAACCCGGGAAGAGTCGACTCCTTGGGTGGTGCGGCGCGGGGAGCCGGAGGCAGATTCGGCCACGAGGGCTTGGATCTCGGTGGTCAGCGGCCGCCGGCCATCCAAAGTGACGGTGACGCAACTGCCCGTCACCCCGGCCCGGGTGGTGGACAGGAATAACCCGGAGGGATCGGCGAGGGAGTGGATGCCGTCATCGTCGAGCGAGAAACACCCCACTTCGTCGGTCGCGCCGTAGCGGTTCTTCACCGCCCGCACCATCCGCAGCTGGGCGTGTTTGTCCCCTTCGAATTGGCAGACGACGTCGACGAGATGCTCAAGCACCCGGGGGCCAGCGATCGAGCCGTCCTTCGTCACGTGCCCGACGAGGATCGTGGGCAGGTTGCGGGATTTCGCGGCGCTGATGACCGAGCCCGCAACCGCCCGCACCTGCGAAACCCCGCCCGCACCGCCATCCACCCGCTCCGAGGCGATGGTCTGTACCGAATCGAGGATGAAGAGCCCGGGTTTGATCGCGTCGAGCTGCCCGAGCACCCGGCCCAGGTCGGTCTCCGAGGCGAGGTACAGGTTCTTGTGCAACGCGCCGATCCGCTCGGCCCGCAGGCGCACCTGCGCAGCGCTCTCCTCGCCCGAGATATACAGCACGGTCGTGCCGGATTCGGCGGTTTTCGCGGCGACGTCCAGCAGGAGCGTGGATTTACCAACTCCGGGCTCACCGGCGAGGAGCACCACCGCGCCGGGAACCATTCCGCCGCCGAGCACCCGGTCGAACTCTCCCACTCCGGTGGGGTAGTAGCTCGCGGCGTTCGCGGGAACTTGGCCGATGGGCACGGCCGGTGAGGTGACGGCCGTTGCCGCCGTCGCGCCCGAGGTCGCCGCGGTCTCCACCACGCTCCCCCACGACTGGCACTCCCCGCACCGGCCGACCCACTTCATCGTGGTCCATCCACATTCCTCACACACGTACTGCGCCCGAGACTTCACCATGCCCATCAGCGTAGACCTCGCCTGCGACATCCGCCCGCCGTTACCGGCAGCGCGTCGCGCAACGAACGGCGCGGGCGCACCATAGACTAGGGGCAAGCGCGCGGCAGAAAGGTGGCGGGTTTGAGCGAACTGCCTAATCAGCTTCGGGAAGCGTTGGCTTCGGTGGCTCCCGGGACGGAGCTACGAGACGGGTTGGAACGGATCCTGCGTGGGCGCACCGGCGCGCTCATCGTCCTTGGTCACAACGACACCGTGGATTCGATCGCGTCCGGAGGGTTCCACCTCGACGTGGAGTTTTCCGCCACGCGCCTGCGGGAACTGGCAAAAATGGATGGCGCGATCGTCATCGATCCCGAACGTAACCGGATCATGCGCGCAGCCGCCCAACTACTTCCGGACGCGCGGATCGAAACCAGCGAGTCGGGTACCCGGCACCGGACGGCGGAGCGGGCAGCGAAACAGACCGGTCTGCCCGTCATCTCCGTCTCGGCGTCAATGCGGATCGTCGCCCTGTACGTCGCCGGCCAGCGCCACGAACTCGAGGATTCCGACATCATCCTCTCCCGGGCGAATCAGGCGCTCGCGACGTTGGAGCGTTACAAGACCCGGCTGGACGAGGTTTCCGGCACCCTATCGGCGCTTGAGATCGAAGACCTCGTCACGGTGCGCGACGTCGTCACCGTTGCCCAACGGTTGGAAATGGTGCGCCGGATCTCTGAGGAGATCGACGATTACTTTCTCGAACTGGGCACCAACGGGCGCCTCCTCGCGCTGCAGTTCGATGAGATGCTCTCCGGCATCGGGCCCGACCTGACCGTCCTCATCCGCGACTACGGGGAGTTGGATGAGAAGGTGACCGAAGCCCGCGTCCTGGGCGGGCTCGCCGCGCTGAGTTCCACCGAACTGCTCGACCTCACGAAGGTCGCGCGGGTGCTTCGTCTCGGCGGGCGCCAGGGGGAGGCATTGGATTCCGGGGTGAGCCCCCGCGGGTATCGGATGCTCAAGCGGATTCCCCGGCTACCGGCGGCTGTGGTCAACTCCGTTGTCCAGCATTTCGGGACCCTGCAACGAATGCTCGCCGCCTCGATCGAGGATCTGGAAACCGTCGAAGGGGTCGGCGCAACCCGCGCCCGCGCGGTGCGCGAAGGGCTCAGCCGGCAAGCTGAATCCAGTTTGTTGGAGAGGTTCGTCTGACCGGGGCGTCAGTGCAGACCGAAGACCTGTTCTTCGTCGAGTTCCGCTGAACCCGACTCCAAACTCACCTTCACTCGATAGGTGCCCGGTTTCGCCGGTTCCTGGTCCTCCGGGCAGTCCTTCTTGCTGCGATCGCCGTCCCAGGCGAGAACGGTCGTGTCCTTCGCGTCGACGTCGAGCAACAGCTGACGCTCCTCGGGGAGACCACCGCTGCAATGGCGGGTGGACCACACGGTGTCATCCCCGGAACTGATCGTCAGCGTGAGCGCGTCCTTGCCGACATCGACGAGGCAGGGGATCTCGCCGGTGTTCTCAACCGTTATAGGAATATTTGCGGGCTGTCCGGCGGGGAGAGAGTCCGCCGCGAGATCGACGCTGAGCGCGAGCGATTCGACCGCGCAGTCCGTCGGGTTGGCCAGGTCCTCCTCACTCGGCCCGGTCGACTGTGACGGCGAGGGATCGGGCTGAGAGGCAGCGGAGGGGAAGAAGCGGTTCTTCAACGCCCACGCCCCGGCAACGATCGCACCGAGGAGAATGAGAACGACGAGGAGGGCGACGATCCGGCGGCGCCGGAAGGTACGGGGATCGGGGCGG
>Ga0209487_1001460_pt1 | contig 20013 bp, 14 predicted proteins | sample Poulit2012_FD_187524 | JGI IMG/M metagenome (GOLD analysis project Ga0209487, IMG submission 187524) | Agricultural soil microbial communities from Georgia to study Nitrogen management - Poultry litter 2012 (SPAdes) (version 2) | ecosystem: Environmental > Terrestrial > Soil > Agricultural land...
CTCTTTTTGAAAAGATGACTCCTTGTTGCAGGGCCTTGGGGGGTTGGTTCAGGCCGAGGCAGGGATCGAATCGACCCCGGGCGAGTCATCGGGCATGCTGAAAGCCGCTCACTTCGAGTGGGGTGATCGTGCAAAGCGAGCAGGGAGGCGCAGGATGAAGAGCTGGATGGCGGTGTTGTGGTCGGTGCTGGCGGGCCTGGCGGTGGCCGAGGACTGGCAGCCGGTGACGGAGGAGCGGCTCCTGCGGGCCGGGGATGACCCCGATCACTGGCTCAGCCATGGGCGCAGCTGGCGGGAGCAGCGCTTCAGCCCGCTGGCCGACATCGACGAGGACAACGTCCACCGGCTGGGGCTGGCCTGGCACTTCGATGTGGCCACCCAGCACGGCATGGAGAGCACTCCACTGGTGGCGGATGGCCGCATGTACGTCACCGCCTCCTGGAGCGTGGTCTATGCCCTGGATGCGGCCACCGGCGAGCTGCTGTGGGAATACGACCCCGAAGTGCCCCGGGAGACCTCCATTCGCTATTGCTGCGGAGCGATCAACCGGGGCGTGGCCCTGTGGCAGGACAAGGTCTATGTCGGCACCCTGGACGGGCGGCTGGTGGCTTTGGAGGCCCGCAGCGGCGAGCCGGTCTGGCAGGTGCAGACCACGGACCCGGAGAAGAACTACAGCATCACCGGCGCGCCCCGCATTGCCGGCGGCCAGGTGCTAATCGGCAACGGTGGGGCGGAGTATGATGTGCGCGGCTACGTCACTGCCTATGATGCCGAGACCGGAGCGCAGCGGTGGCGCTTTCATACGGTGCCGGGCAACCCCGCCGAGGGCTTTGAAAGCGAGGCCATGGCGCGGGCCGCCGAGACCTGGACCGGGGAGTGGTGGAAGCTGGGCGGCGGCGGCACGGTCTGGGATGCCATCGCCTACGATCCCGAGCTGGGCCTGGTCTACATCGGCGTGGGCAACGGCGCTCCCCATAACCATCGCCTGCGCAGCCCCGACGGGGGCGACAACCTTTATCTCACCTCCATCGTGGCGCTGGATGCTCGCACCGGCGACTATGTCTGGCATCTTCAGCAGGTGCCCGGCGAGAGCTGGGACTACACCGCTACCCAGCAGATGGCGCTGGTGGACATCGAGTGGCAGGGCGAACCCCGGCGGGTCATCATGCATGCTCCCAAGGCGGGGTTTTTCTATCTGATCGATCGGGAGACCGGCGAGCTGCTCTCCGCGGAACCCTTTGCCACCGTGACCTGGGCCAGCCACTACGATCTGGAGACAGGGCGCCCGGTGGAGCGGCCGGGGCAGCGCTACGAGGAGGACAAGGCGCTGGTCTTTCCCACTGGCCTGGGGGCCCACAACTGGAACCCGATGAGCTACAGCCCCTTGACCGGGCTGATGTATCTGCCGGTGCTGGATTTTGGCGGTGAATTCAAGGGCACTCCCGCCGAGGAGTTCCAGCCGCTGGAGCGGCATTGGAATGTGGGCTATGACATCCAGGGCCCCCGGGGCCCGGAGCTGTTCATCCAGGCGCTGATGCAGCACCTGCCCCAGGGCAGCCTGCTGGCCTGGGATCCGCTGGCCCAGCGGGAGGTCTGGCGGGTGCGCCACGCCCGGCCCACCAATGGCGGCACCCTGGCCACGGCGGGCAATCTGGTCTTCCAGGGCACCTCGGACAACGGTTTTCACGCCTGGCGCGCCGACACCGGCGAGCCGCTGTGGTCCTGGCCGGTGCAAAATGGCGTCCAGGCCGGACCGGTGAGCTATCGGGCCAACGGCGAGCAGTACATTGCGGTCACCGCCGGGCGGGGCGGAGCGCTGTCCATGGTGCTGGGCCTGGAGCTGCCCGATGGCTCCACGCCGGTCAATCGGGTGCTGGCCTTTCGGCTGGACGGTGAGGCCGAGCTGCCCCCGGTGCCGGCCCGTGTCCTTCCCGAGCCCCTGCCCAGAATGGCGGTGAGCCGGGCGGAGCTCGAACGGGGGCAGCAGTTGTACGACCTGTTCTGCTCCCGCTGCCACGGCATCCACGCCGTCAGCGATGGCTCCATCCCCGATCTGCGTCATCTCCCGGTGGCCTGGCACGAACACTTCGAGGCAGTGGTGCTGGAGGGGCTGATGGAGCGCGCCGGCATGCCGCGCTTTGACGATGTACTGGACCGGGACGAGGTTCGCCTCATTCAGGCTTTTGTGCTGGAGCGGGCCAACCAGGATGCCGAGCGCCGGGCGGCCCCGGCCTGGTGGACGACCACCCGCCAGTGGTTTTACCGCAAGGTGGTGGGCGCGCTGGACTGGATGATGCGGCGAAGCATCGAGGCCAGCACGCCGGCCACGGCGGCGGAGTGAGCCGAGCCGGCGGGCTCAGAGGTCGGCCACCTTCAGCACGATCTTGCCGCGATGGCGCCCTTCCTGGATCAGACGGTGGGCCTCGGCGACCTCGCGCAGCGGGTATTCCTGCAGTGGCGGCAGGGTGAGGGTCCCGTCGGCCACCAGGTCGACGATCTTCTGCAGGGTCTCGGCACAGCCCACATCCGTCATGGTGGAAAAGATCCGGCGGATGTCCCGGGCCTCGGCCGCGGCGGCGGCCGCCGCCATGTCGCCGTCATCCACCAGGGTGGGGATGCTGACGAAGGTGCCGCCGCTGCGGACCAGGGCCAGGGCGCCGGGTAGGGTGCTGGCGCCGACGGTGTCCATCAGGTAGTCCAGCCCCTCGGGAGCCCAGTCGGTCAGGGCTTTGGCGATGTCCTCCCGGCGGTAGTCAATCACCCGCTCTGCGCCCAGGGCCCGCAGGTCATCGACCTTGGCGGTGCTGCAGGTTGCGGCCACCCGGGCTCCGGCCCAGCGGGCCAGCTGGACTGCAAAGCGGCCGACGCCACCGGAGCCGCCGTGGATCATCACCTGCTGGCCGGGCTGGATGCCGCCGCGGTCAAACAGAGCCTGCCAGGCAGTCAGCGCGGGAACGGGCAGGGCCGCGACCTGGTCGAAGCCCAAACTTTCGGGAATATGGGCCACGCGGTCCACGCTGGCCACGGTGTATTCCGCATAGCTGCCCGGGCCGCCCTGGCCGTGGTTGGTGGGGGTAACGACCCGGTCGCCGAGCTGGAATCCGGTGACTTCCGCGCCGACGGCGGCCACCACACCGGCGGCGTCAAAGCCGATGACGCAGGGAAAGACATAGGGCCGGTACTGGGCCAGCAGGCCCTGGCGGTTCTTCCAGTCCGCCGGGTTCACCCCGGCATGGCCCACCCGGACCAGCACTTCACCGGGCCGGGGTTGCGGTCTGGGCAGCTCGGCGCACTGCAGCACCTCGGGGCCGCCGGTTTCCTCGATGATCATGGCAAACATACGCCCTTCCTCCCCTTTGCTCTGTGCCTGGGACCGGGTGGTGGCGCAACCAGCTCCGTCCTGCCCCCAGCCCCTGCTCAGCGGGGCGAGTTGGCAAGCTCGCCGCGGCCGCCTGTCGTGCCGTGCCGACTCGTCCCGGCAGTCAGCCCTGCAGAGCCTGACGGACGCTGGCCAGCTTGACGCAGGTCACGAAGACCTCCATCGCCTGGTCGATCTCCGCCAGGGTGGGCACCGTGGGGGCGATGCGGATGTTGCGGTCTTCGGGGTCGTGGCCGTGGGGCCAGGTGGCCCCGGCGGGGGTCAGGGCCACGCCGGCTTCTGCGGCCATCCGGACCACGGTGGCAGCCAGCCCGGGGCGCGTGTCAAAGCTGACGAAATAGCCCCCCTTGGGCTCGGTCCACTCCCCCAGCCCGGCCAGGTTCTGGCGCAGCTTGTCCAGCACCAGTTCGAAGCGGGGGCGGAGCAGCTCGGCGTGCCGGGCCATGTGGGCATGAATGCCGTCCAGGTCGCGCAGGAAGCGCACGTGGCGCAGCTGGTTGACCTTGTCGGGACCGATCTGGGCAAAGCCCATGTGTCGGCGCAGCCGGGTCAGGTTGGCCGGGCTGGCGGCCATGAAGGCCACCCCGGCCCCGGCCAGGGTGATCTTGGAGGTGGAGCCGAACAGGTAGACGCTGTCCAGGGTGTCTTCCCGGCGGCAGCAGTCCAGCAGACTGGCCAGTTCGGGAGCGTCCTCGCTGAAGGCGTGGACGGCATAGGCATTGTCGTAAAACACCCGGAAGTGGTCGCCAGCCAGGCGGGCCAGGCGAGCCAGGCGGGCCACGGTGTCGGCGCTGTAGACGATGCCGGTGGGGTTGGAGAATCTCGGCACGCACCAGATGCCCTTGATCAGCGGGTCGGCCTGGACGGCGGCCTCCACGGCGTCCATGTCGGGGCCCTGGTCGGTCAGGGGGACGGGCAGCAGTTCGATGCCCAGGTGTTCGCAGATGCCGAAGTGGCGGTCGTACCCCGGAACCGGGGCGAGGAACTTGATGCGGCCACCGCTCGCGCGGGCCTCGGCGGCCCAGCCCGGCCAGTCTCCCGCCGCGCTGCCGGCCCCAAAGTGGAGGTCCAGCAGGGCGGTCTGATGCATCAGGGTCAAACTGGAGTTGCCCGCTGCCAGCACCTCTTCGGGCTGGGCATCCAGAACCGAGGCAAACAGGGCCCGGGCCTCGGCGATGCCCTCCAGGCCGCCGTAGTTGCGGGTATCGACCTCGCCGGCGGCATAGTCGCCGCCCAGGATGCCATCCAGCGCATTGCTCAGGTCGAGCTGTTCGGCGCTGGGTTTGCCCCGGGTGAGGTCCAGAGTCAGCCCTGAGGCGCGAAAGGCCTCGTACTGACTGGACAGCTCGGCTTCCCACTGGCGCAGCTGTTCGGTGGTGGCATGGTCAAGTTGCACGGTTGCGCTCTCCGCTGGCGGATGGTCATGAGATCCTGGGCATCCAGGGCGGGGTCATTATACGCGTTTGCCCGGGGGATGCAGCGCTCCCCCGGGCGCCTTCAGTCTTCAAAGACGAGCTTGACCACATCGGCAAAGCGCTGGACGAAGTGCACGGTCAGGCCGTTCTGCAGGTGGGCTGGCAACTCGTCGTAATCCCTGCGGTTGGCCTCGGGGAGAAGGAGCTCCCGGATGCGGGCGCGCCGCGCTGCAATCACCTTTTCCCGGATGCCGCCGACGGCCAGCACATCGCCGGTCAGGGTCAGCTCTCCGGTCATCGCTAGGGTGCGGGCCAGCCGCTGGTTGCGGGCCAGGGAGAGCAGGGCCGTGGCCATGGTGATGCCGGCGCTGGGGCCGTCCTTGGGGGTGGCGCCCTCCGGCACGTGGAGGTGAATGTAGGACTCGTCGAAAAAAGCCTTGTCGGCACCGTAGCGCTTGAGGTTGGCCATGACGTGGCTGTAGGAGATCTCGGCGGATTCGCGCATGACGTCCCCCAGCTGGCCGGTGAGGCGAAAGCCCCGGGTCAGGCTGTGGATGCGGGAGCACTCCACCGGCAGCGTGGCCCCGCCCAGGGCTGTCCAGGCCAGGCCCATGGCCACGCCCACCCCCCGGCGCGCCCGCTCCCGCTCGAACAGGGGCTTGCCCAGCAGCTCCTCCACCTCGGGGCGGCCGATGCGCAGCTGCAGGTCCTCGTCTTCCAGCAGCGTGACCGCCGACTTGCGGATCATGCGCGCCAGGCGCTTTTCGAGCCCGCGTACCCCGGCCTCCCGGGCATAGTTCTCGATGACCGAGCGCAGGGCGCCGTCGGTGATGCGCAGCCGCTTGCGATCGATGCCACTGCGCTCCAGCAGCCGCGGCCACAGGTGATTTTTGGCAATGGCCAGCTTTTCTTCGGTGATGTAGCCCGACAGGCGGATGACCTCCATGCGGTCCAGCAGCGGCCCCGGAATGGTGTCCAGCTGGTTGGCCGTGCAGACGAACAGCACCTTGGACAGATCCAGGCGCAGATCCAGATAGTGGTCGAGGAAGTCGACGTTCTGCTCCGGATCCAGCACTTCCAGCAGGGCCGAGGCCGGATCGCCCTGGTAGGAGATGCCGACCTTGTCGATCTCGTCCAGCATGATGACCGGGTTGGCGACCTCGACATCCTTGAGGGCCTGGACCAGCTTGCCGGGCATGGCGCCGATGTAGGTGCGGCGATGGCCCTTGATTTCGGCCTCGTCCCGCATGCCCCCCAGGCTGAAGCGATAGAACTTGCGCCCCAGGGCCTCGGCGATGGAGCGGCCGATGGAGGTCTTGCCCACCCCCGGGGGACCCACCAGCAGGATGATGGAGCCGGATACCTCGCCCTTGAAGGTGGCCACGGCGAGGAATTCGATGATGCGGTCCTTGACGTCGTCCAGGCCGTCGTGGTGTTCGTTCAGGATCTTGCGGGCGTGGGCCAGGTCCAGCTGGTCCTCGGAATACACCCCCCAGGGCATGGCGGTGGCCCAGTCGAGGTAGTTGCGGGTGACGGCGTATTCCGGCGAACCGGTTTCCAGCATGCCCAGCTTGGTCAGTTCATCGTCGATGCGCTGCAGGGCCTCCTCGGGCACCACCTTGCCTTCCAGGCGCTCCTGAAACTGCTCCGCGTCGGCGGTGCGGTCGTCCTTGGCGATGCCCAGCTCCTGCTGGATGACCTTGAGCTGCTCGCGGAGGAAAAATTCTCGCTGGCGCTCGCTGATCTGCTCGTTGACCTGCTCGCTGATGCGGCCCTGGAGCTCGGCGACCTCCTTTTCCTGGCGCAGCAGCAGCAGGACCTTTTCCATGCGCCGCAGCAGGGGCACGGTGTCCAGCACATCCTGCAGGGTGTCGGCGCTGGCGGTGGTGATGGCGGCGGCAAAATCGGTCAGCAGCGAGGGCTCGTTGGGGCTGAACCGGGACAGGTAGTGTTTCAGCTCCTCGGTATACAGCGGGTTCAGGGGCAGCAGCTCCTTGATGGCGTTGATCAGGGCCATGGCATAGGCCCGCACCTCGTCGCTGTCCTGGTCGCTGGCATTGTCGGGGTAGTCCACCTCGACCAGATAGGGGGGCGCCTCGTTGAGCCAGCGGCGGATGCGAAAGCGCTTCAGCCCCTGGACGATGATCTGGGCATGCTGATCGTCAGTTTGAATGTTGTGAACGCGAACGGCAGTGCCGATGCGGGGCAGGGTGTCGGGATCGAGCTCTTCCGGGGTCTGATCGCCGCAATAGACCAGCCCCACCACCGGGCGCTCGCTCTTGCTGATGCGCTTCAGGGTATCGGCCCAGGGCTCCAGGTTGAGAATGATGGGCTGGATCTGGGCGGGGAAAAAGGGGCGGTTGGGGACCGGGATCAGGTAGAGTGCACCCGGCAGCACCGCATCGGGGACGACCAGCTCGGTGGAGGTGCTGTCGTCGCGGGGGATGACTTCGGCATCGCTGGTATTCGAGTCAGTCATGGTGGTGGTTCTTCCAATGCAGAGGGCTCGAGGCCCGATATGAACAGAGGCTGTTGAAAATAATGGGGATGGTTCCGGACAATTCAACCATCGAAGGGCAGATGAGCGTCCCCGGCTGCGACCGGGGCGGCAATCCTGCGTATACTGGCCGCCTGATCACCGCCGTTGAATGTTGTGCAAACACTGTCAGGAACTGCATGGACGATGTTCGTTCCCCCTCGTCGACGGCTGTTGTGGCACCGGCGCCGCGACAGCACCTGCTGCGCCGCCTGCACGGGGCGCTGGCACCCTGGTGGCGATTGCATGTGCAGCGGTTTCTCGATGAGCTGGATCACGAGCTGGTCCACCGCGCCGACCGGGCTCCGCACAGCGCCGACCAGGACCACTACTGGCAGACCCGCAGTGAGCTGAGCCACCATCGCGCTGCCCTGGAGACCGGCATGGGCGAAACCCTGGGCCGGGCCTTCCGCGCCTGGCTGGAACACCGGCCGACCCGGGCGGCGGTCGCTGTGGAGGAGGCCGGCCTGGCCCGGACCCTGGCGGTCATGGCCAGCCAGCTGGGGGCGACCTGTGCCCAGGCCCTGCAGCCCCTGCAGCAGCGGCTCTCGGTGCTGTCGATGGGTCACCCGGTGGACGACGAGCACAACCCCGTGGCCCCCCATGTGTTTGGCCACGCCCTCCTGGAGGCGATGGCGCCGCTGACCCTGGACCAGCGCGCCCGGGAGCGGGTGGCGGATCGCTACCAGGCCTTCCTGCTGCAGCATCTCCCGGCCCTGTACGCCCTGCTCAACCACCAGCTGATCAAGCACGGCGTGCTGCCCCACGTGGGCGGCAATGAACCTCCCCGGCGGCTGCACGGCGCTCCGGCCGAACTGGTGGCGGTCGATCCCGACAGCCCGCACCGGCAGCAGCAGCGAGTGGTCCGCCTGCTGCAGCGCTGGCCAGGGCTGGGCCGACCCGCCTCGACCACCCTGCGCGAGCAGGCCCTGGCCCTGTCGTCGCTGCAGCGCCTGGCGGGGAGTCGCCTGCCGAGCCACGACGAGCCCGGGGAGTGGTCCGGGTCGGCCGAGGAACTGGCCCGGCGCCTGCAGCGCGATCACCAGCCGCTGCAGGAGAGCGACCACGGTCAGCTGGTGGCGGAGTGGCTCGCTGCCCTAGAGTCGACGAGCCTGTCGGCTGAGCTGGTGGGCCTGCTGCGGCATCTGCAGCCGGTGCTGCTGCGCCTGGTGGTCAGCGACCAGCTGTTGCTGCAGCAGCCCGGCCACCCGGCCCGCCAGCTGCTCAACAGCTTGGTGGCGGCGGGGGAGCACTGGGTGGGCGAGGGCGTCGACCCGCCCGAACAGGAGTTGCGCCAGACCTTGCACGGCACGGTGCAACGCCTGCTGCAGGAGTTCGAGCCCGACAACGCCGCCCTGGCCGGGGAGCTCCGGGGGTTGCACGAGGTCTTGCACCGGCACGGGGTCCAGGTGCAGCGGCAGCGCCGTCGGGCCTGTTCCGCCGCCGCCGGTGAAGACCAGCTGCGGGACGGCCGCCAGCGGGTGGATCGCTTTCTGCACCGCCGCTGTGGGCTGACCCCTCTGACTGCCGCTGCCAGAGAGCTGCTGTTTGGCCCCTGGGCCCACTACCTGACCTGGGTGCTGCTGCGCTTTGGCCAGGGCAGCGAGGCCTGGGAGGAGTCGGTGGATGCCGTGGACGCCCTGCTGCATTATCTGTCCAGCCCCGGGCGCTCCAGCGCTGCCCATGAGCGCCTGCTGCTGGCGGGGCTGCGCAGCGGTCTGGAGCTGGTGGGCTATACCGCCGAGGAGGTGGAGGCCCGGTTTCACGCCATGATGGAGCAGCGCACCGGCGGGGCCCCGACGGCGGCGGTGGCGGACTACCCCCCCGAGGTGGAGCCAGCTCTGGAGGCGCCGCCCCAGGGCAGCTGGTACTGGCTGGCCGACGAAGCGGGCGAGGACACAGAGAGCCAGCGCCCGGGCCGCTGGCTGCAGCTGGTCTGGCGCAGTGAGCACACCGGTCAGCTGCTGTTGGTCACCGCCAGCGGGGAGTGGGGCCGGCTGGTGGCCGCCCGCGACCTGGCCGCCTGGCAGGAACAGGGCCTGGTTCGCTGCCGTCCGCCGCTGGACACCACGCCGTTTGTCGAGCGGGCCCTGGGCTGGATCGACGACTCGTCCCGGCCGGAGCAGGTCGAGCCATGACGCCATTCGGGGGAGGGGGCAATCGGCGAAGCGCGCGCCGGGCGGCGCCGGTCCAGGCCCTGGCGGTGGACGATCTGATCAACGGCGGGGTGCTGGGCACCGTGGTCAATCTCAGCGAGGGCGGCGTGATGCTGCTGACCGATCAGCCACTGCGTCCCGGCGCCGTCTTTCAGGTGGCCCTGCGCCCGCTGGAGGAGGTGTTGAGTGCGCCCCCCCTCTCCCTGGGCCTCGACTGTCTCTGGTCCCGCTCCAGCAGGCGGCCGGGGCGCTACTGGGCGGGGCTGGCCATCATCGACATGGCGGAGGCCGACCGCCCTCAGCTGGAGCGGCTGCTCCCGCCCCCCGGGCCTCGGCGCTCTCAGCCGCGGTCGATGTCGTAGTAGTCGCAGAACCAGTCGATGAAGCGAGCCACTCCGGTCTCGATGGGGGTGTCGGGCCGGTAGTGCACTGCGGCCCCCAGGGCATCGACATCGGCATAGGTGCGCACCACGTCTCCGGGCTGCATGGGCAGCATGATCTTCTCCGCCGCTCGCCCCAGGTGCTGTTCCAGCAGGCCGATGAAATACATCAGCTCCACGGGCTGGTTGTTGCCGATGTTGTACAGCCGCCAGGGAGCCCGGGAGCTGGCGGGATCGGGGTGGTCGCTGTCCCACTCGGGGTTGGGCGTCGCCGGGGCATCGCAGCTGGCCACCACGCCGTGGACGATGTCGTCGATGTAGGTGAAGTCCCGCTGGTGATTGCCGTGGTTGTAGACCTCGATGGGGCGGCCCTCGACGATGTTGCGGGCGAACTTGAAGTAGGCCATGTCCGGCCTGCCCCAGGGCCCATAGACGGTAAAGAACCTCAGCCCGGTGGTGGGCAGGTCAAACAGGTGGCTGTAGGTGTGGGCCATCAGCTCGTTGGACTTCTTGGTGGCGGCGTACAGGCTGACCGGGTGGTTGACCGGGTCGGTCTCGCGAAAGGGCTGGCGGGTATTGGCACCGTAGACCGAGCTGCTGGAGGCATAGACCAGATGCTCGACCTCGTGGTGCCGGCAGGCTTCCAGCAGGTTGGCAAAGCCCACCAGGTTGGCGCTGACATAGGTGTCGGGCCGCTCCAGGGAATAGCGGACCCCGGCCTGGGCGGCCAGGTGGATGACCCGCCGGGGGGCGTGGCGGCGAAACACCTCGTTGAGCGCCGGGGCATCGGCCAGGCAGAACTCGTGGTGGCGATAGCCCGGGTGGTCGCTCAGGCGGGCCAGGCGGGCCCGCTTCAGGGCCACCTCGTAGTAGTCGTTGACGCTGTCGATGCCGATGACTTCATCGCCCCGCTCCAGGAGCTTCAGCGCCACCTCGTTGCCGATGAAGCCGGCGGTGCCGGTGACCAGGATGACCGCCATTACAGCCTCCCATCCACGGCCTCGGCCGGGAACACGTATTTGATGTCAAAGAGGATGGAGTCCGGCTGCATCCAGTCGCGGATGGCGGCCGGGCCCAGCTCGCGGAAGTGGTCGTGGGCCACCGCCACGATGACGGCGTCGTAGTGGCTCGCCCGGGGCTGGGCCACCGGCCGGATGCCTAGCTCCCGCTCGGCCTCGTCGGGATCGACCCAGGGGTCATGGACCTCGACGCGGGCATTGCAGTGCTGCAGTTCCCGGATGATGTCCACCACCCGGGTATTGCGCAGGTCTGGGCAGTTTTCCTTGAAGGCCAGGCCCAGGACCAGGATGTTGGCATCGACGATGTGGATGCGGCGCTGGGTCATCAGCCGCATGACCTCGCCGGCGACGTACACCCCCATGTCGTCGTTGATGCGCCGGGCAGCGGTGATGATCTGGGGATAATAGCCGGTTCTCTGTGCCTTGTGCGCCAGGTAATAGGGGTCGATGCCGATGCAGTGACCGCCCACCAGGCCGGGCTGAAAGGGCAGGAAGTTCCACTTGGTCCCGGCGGCGGCCAGCACGTCCTCGGTGTCGATGTTCAGCCGCTTGAAGATCTGGGCCAGTTCGTTGACCAGGGCGATGTTGACGTCACGCTGGGTGTTCTCGATGACCTTGGCCGCCTCGGCCACGCGAATGCTGCTGGCCTTGTAGGTGCCGGCGGTGATAATGCGCCGGTAGAGCGCATCGATGAAGTCCGCCGCCTCGGGGGTGGAGCCCGAGGTGATCTTGAGGATGTTGGTCAGCCGGCGCTTCTTGTCGCCGGGGTTGATCCGCTCGGGGCTGTAGCCCACCCAGAAATCCCGGTTCAGGCGCAGGCCGGACACTTCTTCCAGGACGGGAACGCAGACCTCCTCGGTGGCGCCGGGGTAGACGGTGGACTCGTAGATGACCACATCGCCAGGCTTCAGTGCCCGGCCGACGGCATCGCTGGCATGGCGCAGCGGGGTCAGGTCGGGCTGCTTGCCGAGGTCGATGGGGGTGGGCACGGTGACGACGAAGACATTGCAGTCGACCAGTGCCGTCGGGTCGGCAGTGAGGGACAGCTGGGGCGAGGCGGCCAGCTCATCGCTGCTGCACTCGCCGGTGCTGTCCCTGCCCTGCTGCAGGCTGGCGATGCGCTCGGCATTGATGTCCAAGCCGGTGGTGGGCCAGTGCTTGCCGAACTCCACCGCCAGGGGCAGACCGACATAACCCAGGCCGATGACGGCGAGGCGCGGCGTCGAAGGCAGTTCCATGGGCGGTTTCCTTGTGGTTCTGTTGTGGTCGCGTTGTCCGGTTGGGGAGCCGGCTCAGGAGGCCGTCGGGTCGCCCTGGGGCGCGTTGGCCCGGTGCCAGGCGGCGATCACTGTCCGCAGCTCCTCCGGAGCCTGCTCGGCCCGCTCGGGGTGGCCGGGTTCCAGCCAGGGCAGGAGCTCGCTGCTGATGCGCTTGCCCAGCTCCACCCCCCACTGGTCGAAGGCGTTGATGCCCCACAGCACCGAAGCACAATAAACCCTGTGCTCGTAGAGCGCCAGCAGAGCGCCCAGGTGCCAGGCATCCAGGCGCGGCAGGGTGAGGAGGTTGAACAGCCGCCGCCCCGGCACCTCCAGCTGGGGCAGCAGAGCTTCCAGCTCGTCCCCGGCCCGTCCCTCGGCCTCGAGGCGGCGGCGCAGGGCCGCTTTTTCTTCGCCCTGGCGCAGGGCCTGCATCTGGGCGAGGCAGTGGGCCACCAGCTGGCGATGCCCCAGGCGGTCCAGCTCGCTGAGGGGCCGGGCCGGGTGGGGCGCGCCGGGCGCCAGGGGCAGGATGAAATCGCAGCTGACGCGCTGGCTGCCCTGGTGCAGCAGTTGGTGAAAGGAGTGCTGGCCGGTGGTGCCGGCGGCCCCCCAGACCACAGCGCCGGTGTGATAGCCCAGCAGCCGGCCCTGCTGGTCGGCCCGCTTGCCGGTGCTCTCCATCATCAGTTGCTGCAGGTGCATGGGGAGGAGGGCCAGGCGCTGGGCATAGGGCAGAACAGCCAGGGAATGGCAGTGGCGGAAGCTGAAGTTCCACACGTCGGTCAGGCCCAGCAGGGCGGCCAGGTTGTGCTCTGGCGGCGTCTGGAGCACGTGCTGGTCCATGGCCTGGGCACCGCGCAGCAGAGCCCGGAAACCGTCCATGCCCAGGGTGAGGGCAATGCTGGCGCCAATGCTGGACCACAGGGAGTAGCGGCCCCCCACCCAGTCCTGAAAGGTGAGGATGTGCTCGTCGTCAAAGCCCGCCGCCCGGGCTCGCTCGGCATTGGCGGTCACTGCCAGCAGATGGTGGGGCAGGCGGCTCTCGGGGCAGCCGGCGGCGAGCAGCCACTGGCGGGCCTGCTCCAGATTGTAGAGGGTCTCGGCGGTGCCGAAGGACTTGCTGCAGACAATGAACAGCGTGCGACCGGGGTCGAGGCCGTCGCACTGGGTGTGGAAGTCCTCGGGGTCCATGTTGGCGACAAAGCGGCTGTCCCGCTCCGGTGCCAGGGCCGCACACACCAGCCGCGGACCCAGGTCGGAGCCGCCGATGCCGATGTTGACCAGGTGCTGCAGGGGCTGGCCGGCAAAGCCCGTCAGGCGTCGCTGGCGCCAGCGCTCGGCCAGGTTCTCCAGGCCGCGGAAATGCGCGGCCACCTCGGGGTCCTGGGGCAAACCGTCGGCATCGAGGGCGCGCAGACGGGTGTGGAGGGCGGCGCGGTGTTCGCTGGCATTGACCGGCGCGCCCTCAAACAGCCGCCTCAGCTGCCCGGGCAGGTCGCATTCCCGGGCCAGCGCCAGCAGTGCGTCCAGAATGGGTGGAGCCAGGCGCTGGCCGCTCAGGTCCAGGGTGAGCCCGCAGGCGGTCAGAGAGTGCGCGGCGGCGCTCCCGGGTCGCTCGGGGGCATCGGCCAGTTGCTGCAGCCGGCGCCAGGTGGCCAGCTCGTCTCGAGGAGTGGGTGCCCGCTGCCCTGCTGTCATGTCTGTTCTCCCTCAGATGGCGATGCCTGCCCGCTTCCCGTCGCCCAGGCGCCAGAATGATCCGGTATTGGCGCGCCAATTGAAAGCCATGGACTATAATGCCCCCCTGGGGCCTCCCGGCCGGTTGGCGAAAGATCGGCAGGGGGCCCCGGATTGGTTTCCGACTGGCAACAGGACCGCCTGTGGCACACATCAGACTGTTCAATCACTATCTGCAGACGCCCTATCTGCTGCTGGGGTTCCTTGAGTTGATCCTGCTGTTGGCAGCGGTGCACCTTGCCTATGTGCTGCGCTTTGGCCCGGAAGTGACGGTCCACTTCGACTGGTGGGGAACCTCCATGCTCCGGGCGGTGGTCTACGCGGTGGTCATGGTGGCCTGCAACGTGGCCATGGATGTTTATCCCGCGCGGTTGCGGGAGGGCTTTGCCAGCATGGTGGTGCGCACGGTGGTCAGCTACTGTCTGCTGGGCGTGGCGGCGCTCACCCTGCTGTACTACCTGGTGCCCCAGTGGTATCTGGGGCGAGGCATGCTGCTGGCGGCGGTGCTGGTATCCCTGCTGCTGGTCCTGCCCATGCGCTACCTGTTCTTTGCGGCCGTCGGAGTGGAGCCGCTGCGGCGCAGGGTGCTGTTGATCGGTGCCGGGGAGCGGGCCCAGCAGCTGCTGGACAGTCTGCAGCGCGAGCGGGGCCAGCTCGGGGTGGAAGTGGTCGCCTGCATCGAGGCCGGTGGCGAGTCGGTGGTGGCCCCGGCGCTGCGGCGCCAGCCGCCGAAGAACTGGCTGGCCCTGGTCCGGCACGAGCGGATCAGTGAGATCGTCGTGGTCATGGATGAGCGCCGGCGCGGGCGCGGAGCCCTGTTTCCGCTGGAAGAGCTGCTGGACTGCAAGCTGAGCGGTGTGCGGGTGATCGAGGCCATCAATTTCTACGAGCGAGAGACCGGCCGCATCGAGCTCGATCTGCTGAACCCGGGCTGGATGCTGTTTTCCGACGGCTTCCGCTACAGTCAGTGGCGGGACCTGGCCAAGCGGGCCTTCGACCTCGTCATCAGCCTGGTCCTGCTGCTGCTGACCTGGCCGCTGATGCTGCTGGCGATGGTGGGCATTCTGCTGGAGAGCGGCCGCCCGGTGATCTATCGCCAGACCCGGGTGGGGCTCAACGGCCAGCCCTTTGAGCTGCTTAAATTCCGCAGCATGGTGCGCAATGCCGAGCAGCACGGGGCCCAGTGGGCGGCACAGAACGACCACCGCATCACCCGTTTTGGCCACTTTTTGCGGAACACCCGCATCGACGAACTGCCCCAGCTGTACAACGTGCTCCGGGGGCAGATGAGCTTCATCGGACCCCGGCCGGAACGCCCCGAGTTCGTGTGTGACTTGGCCCGGGAAATCCCCTATTATGAGTCGCGTCATCGGGTCAAGCCCGGGCTGATGGGCTGGGCGCAGCTGAAGTACCCCTATGGGGCCTCGATGGAGGACGCGGCGGAAAAGCTGCGCTACGATCTCTACTACACCAAGAATCACAGCCTGCTGCTGGACCTGTTGATTGTCGTACAGACCGTGGAAGTCATCCTGCTGGGCAAGGGCGTGCGTTGAGCCAGTCTTCCACCCGGCGGTGAATCGGTCATCCCGAGGGGGTGGCGAGCCGTCGCAGCGGGCCAACAACAAAAAGGGACGGGAACGCCATGACACGCTGGATTGCCATCGCTGCCTTGCTGATGGGGGCCCTGGTCGGCTGCAACATGCCACTGCCCCAGGATGGCGTGCCCGAGGATGCCCTCGCCTTCGACATCGATGACTACCGCATCGGAGTCGGCGACAACCTCAAGATCAATGTCTGGCGCAACGACAACCTCTCGGTCGATGTGCCGGTGCGCCCCGACGGCAAGGTCTCCATGCCTCTATTGGGGGATCTGCTGGCCGCGGACAAGACCGCCGAGGAGCTGGCCGAGGACATCACCGAGGGCCTGAAGGGCTATGTGCGCAACCCCCAGGTCACCGTCATCGTCGTCAACCCCTCCAGTTCCGATTTTCAGCACCGGGTCAGAGTGACCGGCGCGGTGCGCTCCCCCCAGTCCATTCCCTATCGCAAGGGCATGACCGTCCTCGACCTGGTCCTGCTGGCCGGTGGGCCCAATGAATTCAGTGCCGGCAACCGCAGTCGCCTCTATCGACGCGTGGCCGGCGAGGTCAAGGTCTACCCCATTCACCTCGACGCCATCCTGAACCGGGGCGATCTGAAGACCAACTACACCCTGCTGCCCTCGGACATTGTCACCGTGCCCGAGCGAAGCTTCTGAGCCGCCCCCGATGACCAGCTATTACACCGATCTGCTGCGGGCAGTGGCCCGCGAATTCATCCGGCTCAAAAGCTGGGCAGTGGCGCTGTTTCTGCTGCTGAGCTTCGGCATCCTGGCGGTGGGGCTGTTCTGGCCCAAGAGCTACCAGACCAGCGCCATGCTCTACGCCGATGTCACCAACATCATCCAGCCCCTGCTGCAGGGACGGGCCGAGATCACGGTCATCGATCGCTCCCAGCAGGCCCGGGAGGCGATCTACACCCGGCGGATGATCGAGGCCATTGCCCGCAAGGCGGGGCTGCTCCACGGCGACGAGCCGGTGGAGCGCCAGGAGGCCATCATGGCCAGTCTGCGCAACCGCATCAGCATCCGGGACGAGGGCAAGAACTACTTCCGCATCAGCTATTCCTCGGCGGACCAGGAGCGTTCCTTCCGGGTGCTCAACACCGTGGTGGATGTGTTCATCGAGGATGCGGCGGATCGCCGGCGGCAGGAGTCCCGCAGCGCCTTTGAATTCATCGACGAGCAGGTTCGCGGCTACAAGTCCCAGCTGGAGCAGGCCGAGGACCGGCTGAAGAACTTCAAGGCGCGCAACCTCTTTCTCACGGAGGGCTCGGTGAATACTCGCATTCACCAGCTGCGAACCCAGATCGAGGAACTCAAGCTCAGCATTGAGGAGAGCGAGGCGCGCAAGGCCAGCCTGGAGCAGCAGCTGCGCAGCGAGTCCCAGTATCTGGCCAGCCGCGGCACCATCGATTCCCTGCGCGAGCGCCGCAAGTCTTTGCAATCCCAGCTGGATACCCTGCGGCTGCAGTATACCGATACCTATCCCGACATCGTCTCTCTGAAGGACCAGATACTGGAGCTGGACCTGAGCCTCGAATCGGCCCAGGGCCCGCATCGGGTCATGGCCTCCTCGGGGGTCGCCGTGGAAAACCCCCTGTGGGAGGAGCTGCGCAAGCGGGCCGCCGAGGTCGAGGTGGAACAGCAGACGCTGAACAACCGGCTGGCTTCGCTGGAGCGGCTGCTGAGCGCCGAGCACGAGCGGGCCGAACAGGTGGCCATCAAGGAGGCGGAGCTGTCCGAGCTCACCCGCGACTACGACGTCACCAAGCAGATCTACGAGGAGATGCTGGAGCGGCGGGAAAAGGCCAGGCTGTCCATGACCCTGGATATCGAGGGGCAGGGGGTCAGCTACAAGATCCAGGAGCCGGCCATCTTCCCGCTCAAGCCCTCGGGGCTGCGCTTTGTGCACTTCCTGATGGCCGGCCCCGCGGTGGCCCTGGCCGGGGTGCTGGGGCTGATCGTGATCTACGTGGTGCTGGACCCACGGCTGCGCTCACCGGCCCTGCTGCTGAATCAGCTGTCCCCTGACATCGAGCTGCTGGGTGTGGTGCCCCATGTCCACACGCCGCTGGCCAAGCGGGTGTTTCGCACGGACGTCATCCTGCTGGGCGTGCTGTTGCTGCTGGCGGCGGCGGTCTATGCGGGCATGGGCGTGGCCCGGCTCATCGGCAAGATCTGACACGGGAGAACTCTGTGGGCAACAACAAGGACAGTCAGCAGGGCGTCGGCCGGGTGGTGGGGTTTGCCCAGGAGAGGGAGCAGGCCGCTGCAGAAATCCGCCGCATGGCCGAGGTCCTGCTGCTGTCGCCCGAGGAGCTCACCGAGCACAAGATCATCTATCCCGGCATGGCCCAGCGGGAAGTGCTCAACGAGTTTCGGGAAATCCGCACCAAGCTGCTGCAGCGCTCGGGACAGAAGAACTTCAGCCTCATGGTGAGTTCGGTCAGCGTCGACGGCGGGGCCAGCTTCACGGCGATCAACCTGGCGGCGGCCTTTGCCATGGACGAGCGCCGCACCGCACTGTACATCGACTGCAACCTGCACGATCCCTACGCCACCAAGCTGCTGCCGGCAGAGCCCGAGTACGGACTCACCGACTACCTGGAAAACCCGGAGCTGAACATCGAGGACATCATCTATGCCTCGGGCATTCCCCGCCTGCGCATCATCCCCGCCGGGGCGACGCGGGACACCGCGGTGGAATACTTCAACTCCGTTCGCATGGAAGACCTCATCCGCAACCTGAAGCAGCGCTACCCGGACCGCTTCATCATTCTCGATCTGCCCGCAGTCAATGCCGGTGCGGAGGCCCGCATCCTGGCCCAGCTGTGTGACTACGCCGTGCTGGTCGTGCCCTTTGGTCGGGTCACCACGGGCCAGGTGCTGTCGGGCATTGATGCCGTGGGCCGAGAGCGCTTCGCTGGCCTGATCTTCAACAACAACTGATCTGCTCCGCTGCCTGAGCCAAGGAAGACGACATGGAAAGCTCCCCTCTGATCTCCCCGCGACGACTGCTGGCTGCGGCCCTCGCCATGGGGGTATGCAGTGGACCACTCCAGGCGCTGGATCTGCGCGCCTCGCTGGGCACGACGGTGGAGCACACCGACAATGGCCTGAAGAGCCGGAGCGGGGACAAGCGCTCCGAGCTGGAACAGCGGGCCTGGCTGGCCGTGGGAGCACACCACGAGGGCGCTGCCGTCAAGACCGACCTGGGCTATGGGCTGAGCCGCACCTGGTACAAGCACCACACCCAGCGCCGCGATACCACGGCGGAGGGAGACGGCAGCCTGCACTGGAAGGTGCTGGACGAGCGGCTCTTCGTCGACGTCAGCCACTCCCGCCGCAAGGTGCTGCGGGACAGCTCCGAGGTGGAGCTGCGGCGCAACCAGGAAGAGCGAGACATCACCACGGTTGCCCCGGCCTGGGTCTGGCGGCTGGGACCAGTGGACGATCTCACCTTTCGAGCCAGCTGGACGGATGTGAATTACGACAAGCGGGATGACCGGGACAGCCAGCGCTACGGCGGCAATGTCACCTGGACTCACCAGCTGTCGGAGGTGGACCGCGTGCTGGCCACTGCCAGTACCACCAAGGTGGACTACCGCAATTCCCTGGCGCCCAACTATCGCCATGATTCCCTCAGCGTGGGCTACAGCAGCCAGCTGGCCAGACTGAATTATACGGTCCAGCTGGGCGCCAACCGGGCCAGCCGGGAGGGGGGCAGGAAAAACGTCAACGGCATGCTGGTGGACATCGATGCGCGCTATGTATCGGGCTTCAACAGCCTGTCTCTGACGGCTCGGCGCAGCATCAGCGACTCCTCTCTGGCCAATGGCAACCAGGTGCTCGAAGGTTTCTACAGCCACGACAGCTCCCGCAACCAGGTCGATGTCATCGAGGCCACCCGGGTCATGCTGAGCTGGTCCAGCACCGCCCTCTGCGACCGCTGCACCCTGCGTCTGGCCGGCTTTGCCGAGCGGGAAAGCTACGAGGAACAGCCCGATGACAACACCCAGTATGGTGCCGAGGGCCAGTTCCACTACGAGCTGACCCGGACCAGCCGGGTCGGCCTGCTCTACCGCCACCGCAAGCTGCGCTACCGCGGCGACAACCCCCGGGCCAACTACAGTACCGACCAGGTACAGCTGAGCCTGGATCAGCAGCTGGGCCAGAATCTGCGCGGTGGCATCTTCCTGGGCTGGGAGGAGCGAGACAGTCGCCGCAGCGGACATGGCTACAGCGTCTTCAGCGGTGGCGTGACCCTGTCCTGGCAGTTTCTCTGACCCCTGGCCAGCCGCCCACCCCCGCCTGGCATTGTCCAGGCTGTGGGACCCCCGGTGTAGTGGTCAACGAATCCCGGCGCCCGCCGGAAAGACGATGAGAGAGATCAGCGCCAGATCAAGACTCCTTCACGCTTTTCCGGCTCCCCATGCTTTTTCTTCGCTGCCCCGCGCTTCTTCGCTACTCCGTAATTCTCCGCTTCCCCCCGCGCTCCTCGTTCGTTTCCCCCGCGAAAGCGGGGGCCTAGG
>Ga0209487_1001461_pt1 | contig 20008 bp, 20 predicted proteins | sample Poulit2012_FD_187524 | JGI IMG/M metagenome (GOLD analysis project Ga0209487, IMG submission 187524) | Agricultural soil microbial communities from Georgia to study Nitrogen management - Poultry litter 2012 (SPAdes) (version 2) | ecosystem: Environmental > Terrestrial > Soil > Agricultural land...
ACCTTATATGTAATCACAATCTACTTTGGTTCCATTGGAATTAAAAAAATGGGTGATGCTTTAAAAGTTGGACTACTTACTGATCTTATTGGTATAATAACTGCAATTACAATTGTATCGATTATTTTTGGATAATCTTACAATTTGAATTCAGACAGTTGTCATAAGTAGTGATATCTGTCAAAATAAAAATGATAATGATTGTTGGAATACAATATTAGAAATTGGTGATATAAATGGTTTTAAAAAATGAACGATTACAAAAGGTAATTGCCCATAGTGGGATTACCTCTAGGCGAAAAGCAGAACAATTAATTGTTGATGGTAGAGTTAGAGTCAATGGAGAAGTAATCAAGAAACTCGGTACTAAAGTAAATCAAAATGATACAATCGAAGTAGATGGTGTTCCAATTGAGAAAGAAGAACACGTTTATTATCTTGTCTATAAACCAAGAAGGTACATTTCCAGTGTCAAAGATGAAAAGGGAAGAAAAGTTGTTACTGATCTGGTTGCAAATACTGATAAGCGTATTTACCCGGTAGGTCGATTAGATTACAATACTTCTGGATTAATTCTACTCACGAATGATGGTGAATTTGCGGAGTTACTTATGCATCCAAGCCATCGGATTAGCAAAGTATATATTGCTAAATTGAAGGGAATACCAACAAAATCAACCCTCGCATTATTAAAAAAAGGGATCACATCAAAAGGTGAAAAGTTAAGTGCCGACAATGTCAAGATTATTTCAGCAAATAAACAAAAAAACATATCAATTGTTGAAATCACTTTGCATGAAGGGAAAAATCGTCAAGTGAGGCGGATGTTTGAAGAAATTGATTTTCCAGTTCAAAAATTAAGTCGCGAAAAATATAGTTTTTTAGATCTGACAGGTTTGCAATCGGGTGAATATCGGGAATTAACGAAGGAAGAAGTTCATCTGTTAAAAGAAGAAGCTTTAAAAAATAAATCGAGATAAACACTTTTATTTTCCTTCATTTGCGAAATTTGTTGAATTAATTTATTTGCTGTTGAAATAAGTTTTGAGTCGTCAAGAGAGGAGTAAAATGGATGTCGAAACAACAAACGATTTTAATCATAGAAGACGAAGAACGCATTCGCCGTCTTTTAATCATGTATTTAGAGCGTGAGGATTTTAAAATCATTGAAGCAGATAATGGTGAAGATGGTGTTGCTTTAGCAAAAGAGAATGATTGTGATTTAATTATTTTGGACTTAATGCTCCCTAAACTTGATGGTGTGAGTGTGGCTAAACAAATCAGAGAATCCACTATGGTACCAATCTTGATGCTCACAGCTAAAGGAGAAGAATCTGATCGAATTACAGGATTTGAAGCAGGAGCTGACGACTATGTAGTTAAACCGTTTAGCCCTAGAGAAGTTGTATTGAGAGTAAAAGCATTGCTGAGAAGAACCGATGGCACAAACCAGGGAACTCAACGAGACCTTAAAAACAATGTTCTTGTATTTAACCAGTTGAAAATAGATAGTAATGCTCACAGGGTAACAGTGGATGGGGAAGAAATCACTTTGACACCTAAAGAGTATGAATTATTATATTTCTTAGCTAGTCATCATGACCATGTTTTTGACCGCGAGAGTTTGCTAAAAGAAGTATGGCAATATGAGTTTTTTGGAGATTTAAGAACTGTAGACACACATATTAAACGTTTAAGAGAAAAACTTGGCAATGTGAATGAATCAGTCGCCCAAATGATTGCAACTGTTTGGGGTGTGGGCTATAAATTCGAAGCGGATGATCACTGATGTTATGGAGAAACTTTGTTGCTAAGTACAGTCTCCTATTCATAGCCTTATTCATTATTATTTATACAATTTGGGGTACAATTATCTATCGATCGCAACAAGATTTATTAATTGATATCTCTCTTCAGCACAATCTTACAGAAACAGAACAAATTAACGCCCAATTAACAAGTCTAAGGACTAGCTTAATCTCGATCGGAATGCTTACTGTTGTTTTAATGATCTTATTTTCGTATTTTCTTTCACGACGTCTTTCTCGATCTTTAAAACGGATGGTCGAGAGCACAAAAAATATTATCGCAGGAAAATATGACACAAAACTACCCATTCTGTCTCATGATGAATTGGGTGAATTTTCTATGTCCTTTAATCGAATGAGCCGTCAATTAGGCAATCAATTTTCTGCGTTATCGCAAGAGAAAGAGATATTATTCAGTGTGATTGGCTCCATGAAAGACGGTGTGATCACCATGAATCTTGACGGGGATACGATTATTTCGAATCGTGAAGCTGAAGACTTTATGAGCAATCTAAAATACGAATCAAATCAGATAAATAAATTTAATCATTATTTCCAATCCATCATTACAGAAAAGATCGGACAAAACTTTAAAATTAATCTTCAAGGTCGCGATTGGGAAATTGTCTTTTCGCCCTTACATAAAAGTAATAAAATTCAAGGTGTTGTTGCGATTCTACGTGATGTAACTGAAGAAGAGCAGCTGAATCAATTTCGAGAGACATTTATCGCTAACGTATCTCATGAACTTAGAACGCCTATCTCACTTATACATGGCTATAGTGAGGCGATTATTGATGAGGTGACAGATACAGTAGATGAACAAAGAGACTTGGCGGAAGTGATTTACGAAGAATCTGACCGTTTAGGGCGACTCGTCACTGAATTGTTAGATCTAACTAAATTGAAGTCTGGCCATTTGAATTTGCGGGTAAAAAAACATCCGATCAAACCATTTCTTGAAAAAATTGAAAGGAAGTTTACAAAAGCATTTAACCAACATCGTATTTCATTCATTGTGAGATATGATGGCAGACCTGCAGAACTCAAGTTTGATTATGATCGGCTTGAACAAGTTTTAACTAATCTAATTGATAATGCGATAAAACATACACCTGAAAATGGTGAGATTACACTTGAGATTATTGATAACAAGCATGAGGGGATTTTTACGATAAAAGACACAGGATCAGGTATAGCAAATGAAGATTTACCATTTGTGTTTGAACGGTTTTATATGGCAGATAAGTCCCGAGCTCAAATTGAGAAATCTAAAAAGGGAACAGGACTAGGCCTCTCTATTGTTAAACAAATAATCGAAGCACACGAGGGAACGATAAGTGTTCAAAGTAAACTAGGAGAAGGAACAATTTTTAAATTTAATCTTCCAAAATAAAACGCTCTTTAAAATGATTAGGGTTTTATGTTACGCTTGGAATACTCATTGTAACCTTTTTAAAATAGGATCGACTAATTATTTAGAACAGGGGGTCTTTACATGGAGACCACGTTTAATAAACTCTATGACCAATATCATGTGGATTTATATCAATACGTCTATTATATGGTGAAGAACAAACAGCTTGCTGAAGACATTGTTCAAGACGTTTATATAAAAGTTCTAAAGTCTTATAATAATTTTCGTGGTGAAAGTAGCGAAAAAACGTGGCTTTTTTCTATCGCACGATACACCACGATCGATTACTTTAGAAAACAACAAAGACAGAAAAATAAATTGGCTAGTTTTTTTAATAAAGAACAGGATTTTTCAAGGATTAAAGATCAAGACCCATTACCAGAAGAGGTTGTTCAATTAAACGATGACATGCAACAGATCTATCGACTCCTCGATCAATGTACATTAGATCAAAAAAACGTCTTGATTCTACGCTTTTTACAATCCTTATCAATTCACGAAACAGCTGAAATACTTGAGTGGTCAGAAAGTAAAGTTAAGACAACACAACATCGAGCAATAAAAAAGTTACAAGCTATGATTGATAAGGATTAGAGAGGATGTGATTTTGTGATGGATAATAAGGATCAAGAAATCATTGATAAATTAAAACAATTACCTAAAATTAAAGATTCACAAGATAAAAATCTGTTGTTTCAAAAAATCGATCAAAAAATGAAGGGCGTGAAACCTGTGAAGAAGACCAGACATGCTAAATGGATTGTTCCATCGATAGCGACATTAGCCATTGCTGCATTAGTTTTCATCATGGTTCAAACCGGCATCTTTGACCAGGATCAATTATCTAATCATTCTTCAGATTTAGAAACGAAAACTTTTGATATGGATGATAGTGATTCAGAAGAAGCTTTGGAATTTAGTGTAGATGAAGAAGAGTTCAATTTAGAAGAAGATGCAGAAGAGACAGCTGATTCGGAAGATGAATCAGAGGTCATCATTAATGAAATAGAAGACTACTCCGATCAGTTAATTTATTACAGTGATGAAGATGATTCGGTCATGTATACAATTGGTGTGATGGATCTACAAGCGATGTACGCTATACCCATTTCCATAGTAGACATGAGTGAAACAGGCGCTGGTTCTCCAAATGATATCTATAATCGCATATCTACTTTAATTGATGATGAGGCATTTGGTGTTTATGAGTACCCGTTTGATGAAATTGAATTTATTTTCAGTGATGACCAGGAGAATATCACGATGCGGGTGGCTGATGATTATGTTTTTCCAGATACATCGGCTCAAATACATTCATTTATCAGTATCATCAACTTGATGTTTGAGGATTATCCAGCATCTGAATTGAACTTAGAAACAGATACGACAAACTCAATCGATTTAGGCCAGATTGGCGTAATGGAAGAACTTGAATTAGAACCTGTCACACATTTAGCCTATAAATTATATCAATTTGAAGACAAAGAGCGCTTATTAATCCCGATTCCTCATACCATTTCAGGTGAAGAATTTTTCACAATTGATGAAGCTTTGTTAGAAATGCAATACGATCAAATCGATTTTGATATCACGGCGTCAATTCCAGTTGGTATTGAATATACCGTTGATCCTTCAGACGAGGATGTTTTAAAATTAACTTTTGAATCTGATTCTATAATAAGTGACAATCGTGAAACAAAAGAAATGATTGAAGCGATTTTAATGACGGCTAAAAGTTTTGATTTTAAACAAGTAGAGTTTGATTTCGATGGAGATATAACTCAAATCGATCAATTCAATTTATTAGAACCGATTCCTGTTCCAGATGGTGCCAACCCTGTTTTATTAGATGAAGCCTAAAACATACTGACGTAAGAAAACGAATGATCAGAATAATGGTCATTCGTTTTTTAATAATTGAAAAGAATACCATCACTGAACGACCTCACCTTCAAATCAGATACTTTATTTATTGTAAATCGATTAAATCATAGAATCAAGAATGGTAATCATCTCTTAATCTTGCTATTATGGAAATAGAATAAGATGAAATGAGCGATCTTTGATGTATAATTATTTACTTCTTTATGCTATTAGACAATTGAAGGGTCAACGAAGTTCAGCTTCAATCTATCATATTTTAACAGGTAGACGATCAGCTCAAACAATCCAGGATGCACACTTTTATCATCTCACTCAATTTTACGGCGTCTACCATCAACTCAAACGAGTTGCTTTTGATGAAACGGTCATCGATTTAGTCAAATCAAAATTCATTCAATTGACTGAGGAAGAACACCCGATCCTTACAGAAAAAGGAGAACTATACATTCATGATTATGGAAAACAATACTCAACTGACTCATTTAAAGGGATGGAGTATATAAATAAAAGCACAGATTTTTCAGAACGTTTATTTTTAACGATACAGACATATTCAAATCTTTCAATGGATAATCGAGTTTTTCAACCTGTTAGTGATCGGAGAGATGTGCAGGAATGGTTTAAAAGATATTACCGTGATCATTTATCGATCAAAGGTTGGTTAAGAGAAGTATATAAGCATATCAATACTTTCCTTAACGAAATTAATGATCAACAGGCCAGATTATTTGTGGATCGCTTATCCGGGTATCAAAAATATGGGCTCAGTATTCAACAATTAGCGTTAAAATATCAATTATCGATTCATGACGTTTATTTATTCCTCACGTTAACATATCATCAATTGATGCATTTTATAGACATCAATTCAATTCATTTACTCACCGGTTTTTTTCGAGATGAACAGCGCACCGATCAATTTATTACTCATTCAGCCCAAAAGACACATCAGTTAATTTCTAAAGGGCAATCGCTTGAACAGATCATGCGCATTCGTCGATTAAAAAGAAGTACAATTGAAGATCATATTGTTGAACTTGCTTATGCTATTCCAGGATTTGATCTGTCTCCATACATTACTCAAACAGAATTAAATGATATTTTGCCAAAAATAAAGCGTATTGATGATCATCGATTAGCTAAAATAAAAACAATGTTAGATGATCAATACTCCTATTTTCAAATACGTTTAGCTCTGGTAAAAGTGAAGTTAACAAAACATTAGGAGTCTGAGATTATGGTTGATTTAGATAAAATGTTAAAAACACATTTTGGTTATAATGCTTTTAGAGTAGGACAAAAAGAAATCATTGAAGATGTACTAGCTAAAAAAGATGTTCTAGCAACATTGCCTACAGGTTCAGGAAAATCAATTTTATATCAATTGCCTGCGTTGATATTTGACGGACCTGTTATAGTTATCTCACCATTAATATCATTGATGGAAGATCAAGTGAAACAACTTCGGAAAATAGGTATTAAACAGGCGATTGCGCTCAATAGTTTTAATTCTAGAAAAGAAAGACAAGCAATACTCGATCGATTAAATGACTATAAATTAATTTATTTATCACCAGAAATATTACAAAATCAGCTGGTGATGAGAAAATTAAAGCAATTGACCATCCAATTATTTGTCGTTGATGAGGCGCATTGTCTTTCACAATGGGGACATGAATTCAGACCAGATTATCTGAAACTGAATCCGTCGATTATTGAGCTAGGCCAGCCTCCTATCCTTGCGTTGACTGCTACTGCAACCGAGGATGTGCAAAGAGATATTGTCAACCATTTTAATCAAACAGAATTCATCAAACACATTTATCCAATTGATCGAAAAAACATCAGTTTAGTCGTTGAGCGTGTGAGCACTCGTAAAGAAAAGGATGATTTTTTAATCAATCTCTTTAAGACCAAACCAGTTCCTGCTATCATCTATTTTTCAAGTAAAAAGGAAACTGAACGAGTCGCAGAGTTACTGAGTCAAGAATTAAGAGATTTAAATATTGCGTACTATCATAGTGGTGTTGATGATCATGAACGTATTCTTATTCAAGAACAGTTTATTGAAAACCAAATCGATATCATCTGTTCCACAAGTGCATTCGGGATGGGGATTGATAAAGAAAATATCCGGTTGATCATTCACTATCATCTACCAACACAATTGGAGTCGTTTATTCAAGAGATTGGCAGAGCAGGTCGTGATCAATTATCCAGTGTAAGCATTACTCTTTTAGGTCCAAACGACCAAGAGCTTCCCATGTACTTGATCAATAGTGAACTACCACCTGTGGAAGTGATTGATTATTTATTTTCATATTTAGAGCAGGTAAAGAAGAATCAGACTAGTCCAGTGCTCAAGCAAGTGTTACAAGAGGTTTGTTGGGAATTAAATGAGATTCAAACTCGTTATATTATGGAATTTTTTAAAGAATTTAATTTAGTGAATCATGCCGGTCAGGTAGAGGTTATCAATCCTTCAGAGCAAGTGAGAGAAAAGTTGAATAAAAGGATAGATGAAAGGTACCGATATAAGCAAGAAAAATTTACAGAATTACTGAACTGGTTAAATAATCCAGGGTGCAGACGAGTCCATTTATATCAACCGTTTCAATCGACTGTAACAAAAGTAAAAGAAAAGTGTTGTGACCATTGTGGCTTTAAACTTGAAGATTGGTCGCCGAGACATATTTCAAGACGTACTAAAGGTAGTGATTTGAGCGAGGCATTACGTGCTATCATGTTACCATTTGAAGTAAGGGAGGCTCAATAATGGATCAAAAAAAATTAGATCAAGCAGATTTATTACGAAAACAAATGGATGAAATCAATCAAAATCAGTCTGAAGATTTTAAGCCGAAAATGAATTTTGATCCTGATACAGATGAAATTGATATCTTAAATTTACCACCAAGAAGCGTTGTTCATGAAGATAGCAAAACGAAGTTCAAATGGAAGCTTAATTTAGGTTTTGTGCGCTTTGTTTTGGTATTGATTTTAATTTTTGCTATCCTTGCATTAACATATGAACAATGGTCCGATTACTTTCTGGTAGAAACGTTTAATAAAATTTAAGTCTATAAAATAAATCACCGACTGAAATCAATTGTTATCGATTTCAGTCGGTGTTATTTTGTTCTTAATTAAGAAAAGTAGTTTCTTGTTTTAAGAAGTGCATTGTCTTCCATAATAGGCTTACCGTACTCATAAATCTGATCAGGAGAAGCGACTGTGCTGTTCCCATACTCTGAGAACAGGGCGATAAGATCTTCCTCAATATGATCTTCTAAAAGTGTATCAGGTAAAGATAAGTAGTAATCGCCTTGATAATTATAAATAGCTCCTTGATCGATCTTTAATCGTTCAGTTGCGATTGCAAGTTGAATAATATCTTCAAATTCATCAAAAACATAGAGTAACGATTTTCGCTCAGAAAGAGTTACTTGCATCTCGACGAAATCGTCGTCATCATCAAAGTTTTCTTTTGTGACGATAATTAACATGCCTTGTGCATGAACCATATAGATTTGAACATTTAATATTCCAGATAGATCAATATCTAGTTCATCACTTGCTTCAAGCATCATTTCGTGAAATTCTATCTGCACACCTGGTAAGTCTTCTAACATCATATCTTCAGTTAAACCTCGTTCAATTAGATCATCAGAAGATAAAAATATTTTGAATTTATAATCTGAAACACGTTCTAAACGCATGTCAATCACCTCCATTTATTTTAAATGCCACACTTCTTTCTGACATCTTTAATCATTATATGATATCTCAATTCAAATTGAAACTAAGACGCTTAAATTATTGTTTAAATGAATTTTATAATGAAAGCTAATTTTTGTGCATAAAAAGAGCTGTTTTATCAAAACTTATCATTAGAAAAACTATTTTTCGTCACTAAGGAGGCATTTAAATGAAACGGTTAATAATCAAGTTTTCAATCATTTTCTTGATCATAACAGGCAGTAGTTTTATACACCACAAAGAATCACTGGCATTTAGCCCTCAGGTAATTCAACATGGTGCTACCGGTGAAGATGTAGTTGAACTTCAAGCGAGATTACAGTATCTAGGTTTTTATAATAGCCAAATCGATGGGGTATTTGGCTGGGGGACATATTGGGCATTAAGAAATTTCCAGTATGAATTTGGTATGGATATTGATGGGTTAGCTGGTGATCAAGTAAAAGATATGCTGATTGATCGATCAGAATATCATAAAGATTTTGTCCGGGAACAACTTGAAGCAGGTAGAGAGTTTACACATTATGGAGGCATGGAGTTAGAACATCAGGTTAAATATGATTCAAATAAGCAACAAGAGACTAGAAAAGAAGAAGCCAATCAAACAGACACGCCTCAAATGAATGAATCAGAAGCAGAACAAGATAGAGAAGAAGGAAGTCAAGCCGAATTAATAGATGAAACACCAGTTACAGAAACAGACAATGATCAGGTAATCACAGATGAAGTTACAACAGAAGAGACTCCAATCGAACCGACATCAGTTAATGTGCCAAATGGATTTTCACAAAATGACATTGAATTGATGGCGCAAGCTGTTTATGGAGAAGCAAGGGGAGAGCCCTATGAAGGGCAGGTAGCTGTCGCTGCGGTGATTTTAAATCGGCTACAAAGTCCAATATTCCCATCTACAGTTTCTAGTATCATTTATGAGCCACTTGCCTTTACAGCGGTAGCGGATGGTCAAATCTATTTAACACCAGATGAAACCGCTAGAAGAGCTGTTCAAGATGCGATAAATGGCTGGGATCCGACTGGTGAAGCGATCTATTATTTTAATCCAGATACAGCAACGAGTAGCTGGATCTGGTCCAGGCCACAAATAAAGAGAATTGGAAAGCATATTTTTTGTCATTAAAAAGGAGGGAAAAAAATGAAAAGATGGGTAAGTATCGTACTACTTAGTCTAGGTTTATTAGCTGCACTCAATTGGGGATATCGTGAATTTAATGAAAAAGAAATGGTCATCGTTCAAGCTGAAAATAACTATCAACGGGCATTCCATGATTTAACTTATCATGTTGATTTATTATATGACAAGATCGGAACAACTCTTGCCTTAAAAACCAAAGAAACATTGTCACCGCAAATGTTAGATATTTGGCAGCTAACATCTGAAGCAAAAAGTGATGTTGGACAACTCCCATTGGGGCTACTTCCATTTACAAAAACAGAGAGCTTTTTAGCCGACATTGGTGAGTTTACTTATCATGTAGCCATCAGAGACCTTGATCAGGAACCACTCGATGATGAAGAAGTCACTCAATTGGAAAACCTTTATGAATCAGCTAATGAAATTCGTAAAGAATTGAGAACAGTCCAGCATAAAGTTTTTACGGATCAATTGCGCTGGGTTGAAGTCGAATTAGCTTTGGCAAACAATGATAGAGAAACACCTAATCATATTATTGACGGCTTTCAATCGATTGAAGATTATACATCTGGTTTCGATGAAGCACACTTTCATAATTTAGCAGCTGATTTTCCATCTCAACAGGAGGAATTTCGTTTTATTGAAGGTGATGCAATAGACGAGGAAGATGTTGAAAAACTAATTATTGAACAATTTGATCTGACAGATGATTTAGAGATTGATTTACAAAAGAGTGGTGAAGGAGCGCAAATTCCTACTTACAGTGGGGCGTTTGAACACGAGGATCAAAGGGGTTATGTTGAAGTGACAGAGAACGGGGGACATGTCCTGTCTTTCATGATTAACCGAGATCATTCAGATGCAACGATTGGTTTGTATGAAGCTGAGAGAGAAGCAGAAAAATTATTAAAAGAACAAGGATTTGAAGATGTCAAACGACTTCGTTCAAGTCAACATGACAAGACAGGATTGTTCCAATACGTTGTCACGTCAGAGGATGTCTGGATTTATCCTGATCAAATCATGATCAAAGTCGCTTTAGATTCAGGTGACATCATAGGTTTCAATGCAACTGATTTTTATCGAAATCATCAGAAAAGAGAGTTCGAAAAACCCGAGTTAACATTGGATGAGGCGAAAGAACAAGTGAGTGATGCTCTAAATATTGAAGATCAACATTTAGCAATCATAGAGGACGAAGCTGGCAATGAAGTACTGAGTTACGCTTTCTTCGGAACCTTGAATGAGGATACGTACCGAATATTTATTGACGCAAACACAGGTAATGAAGTATTTGTTGAGCTGATGCATGATGTTGAAAGAAAGTGGGGCTAAAATAGAGATTAAAAGCATCCTAATGAATCAAATTAGGATGCTTTTAAATTTGAACTAAAACTTTAAACTTCCCCCTTGCCTATTAACATGATTGTTGCAATAATATAGTAGGAGGGTTGTGGAGGTGAATGCTGAAATGATTAAGGTTGGAATGTCTTTAACATTAGAAGTTGAAACTGATTCTGACACAACAAAACGCTATCGATGCCGTGTCGTTGAGGAAAAAGGAACACTTATTTACATAGATTATCCAATTAATATACAAACGGGACGCACAGATTATTTTCCTAAAGGTACTTTTCTGTTCGCCTATTTTGTGGGACCCGATCAATCTGTTTATAAATTTTATACTGAGATTATTGAGCGTAAACGTGAGAAAGTTCCTATGCTTTTATTGCGCTACGATCAAAATAAGTTAGAAAGAATTCAACGCCGTGAATATGTAAGAGTAAATGCAACCCTAGATGTTTCAATTAACGATTCAGATGAGAATATTGAACCATTTACAACAGTTACTAAAGATATTAGTGGTGGCGGAATCGCTGTCGTGCTTCAAAATGATAAAGAAATTGAGCCAAGAACACAATTTGATTTAGTGATTGTTTTACACTCGAAAAATGAAGATAATGATTATATCTTCACTAGAGCTGAAGCCATTCGTACTTATACTACCAACAATGATAGTAAAAGGATATTATCGATGAAATTTATTGATATCTATGAAAATGATCGACAACAAATTATTCAATATTGCTTTGATAAGCAACTCGAGGAACGAAGGCAGTTATTAGAAAAGTAATTTTTGATTGATTAATTGTATTAAGGGGGCAAGACATGATTGATAACAAGATCGCAATCGCTGTGGATGGACCTGCTGCTGCAGGAAAAAGTACTGTTGCAAAAAAAATTGCAGCAAAATTAAATTATATCTATATCGATACTGGAGCAATGTATCGTGCCATTACACTAAAAGCACTTAAACAAAATATTGACACTGAAGATGAGGTAGCCTTGGGTCAGTTACTTGATGACACTCAGATTAACTTAGTTCAATCTGGAGATAATCAACTGGTATTTCTTGATGGGCGAGATGTCACTAAAGAAATTAGGAATGATCAAGTGACGAAAAATGTATCTACTGTTTCACAGCATCGTCTTTTAAGAGAAGAAATGGTTGCTCGTCAAAGAGATTTTGTTAAAGAAGCAAATGTTGTAATGGATGGAAGAGATATTGGAACACACGTTATTCCGGATGCCGATATCAAAGTTTTTCTGATAGCTTCTGTTGAGGAACGAGCAAAACGTAGATATAAAGAAAATAAGCAAAATGGATCAACAAAAAGTCTTGATGTATTGAAAGATGAAATAGAAAAAAGGGACAAGTTTGATATGGAAAGAGAAGTCTCACCTCTAGTTAAAGCTGAAGATGCCATTGAGGTTGACACAACATCTCTTTCGATAAATCAAGTCGTTGATAAAATTTTAATGATCATTGAAGAAAAGGGAGTGATCTAGATGGCTTTTTATCACTTCGCAAAAAATCTGGTCTGGTATCTTTTAAAACCACTCTATAGAATGGAAGTCATTGGAAGTGAACACATACCAAAAGAGGGTCCTGTTATCATTTGTTCCAATCATATTTCAAATATTGACCCACCAGTGGTCGGCGGTTCTGCAACACGAGTCGTGCATTTTTTAGCAAAAGAAGAATTATTTGAGAAGAAATGGCTGGGGTTTATTTTAAAAAAAGTGCATGCGTTTCCGATTAAGCGTGGCATGAAAGATAGACAAGCACTTAGACACGGTCTTTCTCTTTTGAAAGAAGGGAAAACCTTAGGCCTATTTCCTGAGGGAACACGTAGTAAAACCGGGACTCTAGGAGAAGGGTTATCAGGAATTGGTTTTTTTGCACTTCGATCTGATGCAATTGTTGTGCCTTGTGTTATAATTGGACCATACAAGATTGGTCGTAAGTTAAAAATAGTTTATGGAGAGCAGATGGATATGACTCCATTACGCGAACAAAAAGCTTCAGCAAAAGAAGCAACTCAAAAAATAATGGATGAATTAAATCGATTGCTTACATTACATTCTTGAAATTCATATCATTAGACTTGACAAATTCATTAAAATGTTAGAAGTTAGAAAAAGATAATGATTTTTTGTTGCAAATTGAAGGAGGTTGTTTTGTGATGGATGAACTGAATCAAGAAGTTTCTGAGTTTAAAGAATTATCTGTAGGAGACAGTGTTACTGGTAAGGTTGTCAAAATCGAAGACGAACAAATTCTCGTTGATTTTGGTTGGAAAACTGATGGTATCGTACCGATCAATGAGTTATCAAATCTTCGAATTGAAACAGCGAGTGAAGTTGTCGAAATGGACGATGAAATCACATTGAAAATTAAGAAGATTTTAGATGATGAAGTGATATTATCAAAACAAGCGATAGATACTGAAAAAGCATGGCTAGATTTAGAAGAAAAACTGGAGACAGGGGAGACCTTCCATGCTACTGTAAAAGAGATTGTTAAAGGTGGTTTGGTTGTAGATGTTGGTGTCAGAGGTTTTGTACCAGCGTCTCTAGTGGAGATTCACTTTGTTGAGGATTTTTCAGACTATCTCGATACAGAGCTATCATTAAAAGTCATTGAACTTGATCGCTCAAAAAACCGTGTAATTCTCTCACATCGAGCTGTCGTTGAAGAAGAACAAGGACAATTAAAAGAAGAGCGCCTAGCTAGTTTAGAAGAAGGACAAGTAGTCGAAGGAACAGTGGCTCGAGTCACAGATTTTGGTGCATTTGTCGATTTAGGCGGTGTCGATGGACTTGTTCATATTTCCGAATTAGCGCATGAGCATGTTGAGCATACGACTGATGTTGTAAACGAAGGAGAAACCATAAAAGTTAAAGTGCTATCAGTTGATCCTGAAGCTGAGCGGATTTCATTGTCGCTGAAAGCAACATTACCAGGACCATGGGAGAATGTAAGTGAAAAAATCAAAGCTGGTGATGTTGTAGAAGGCGTAGTCAAGCGACTTGTCAATTTTGGTGCCTTTGTCGAAGTGCTGCCGGGTGTAGAAGGTTTAGTTCATATTTCTCAGATCTCAACCGAACACATTGGCACACCTCAGGAAGTTTTAGAAGTTGACCAAAAAGTTGAAGCGAAAGTTTTAGAAGTGAATGAAACCGACAAGAGAATTTCATTGAGTATGAAAGAACTTGAAGCCGAAAAGAATCAAAAAGAATTAAAGACATATCAAAATGAGGACGATCAAGGATTTTCAATCAGTGATGTTATTGGAGATAAGCTAGATAAATTCAGAGACTAATTTTGAAGCATGTAGTGAATTATTTACTACATGCTTTTTGTTTATGAATTTGTTTGAATAGCCATACTGTAATATTAAATGGAGTGATTAGTATGGCATTTTATTGGTTGAGTTGGATTGCAATTATTATGGTTGGCTTTTTTTTAGCAAAAAATCATAAGCTAAAACCGATTATTTTGTGGATTTTATTTTTAAATATCATCTTGATTGATGTACAGATTCGATTTGGTGATTTTATCCTAACGTTGCCATTTGTATACTCATCAATCTTTTTTTGGACAAGCCTTATATTTAAAAACATGAGATACTTTAATTATTATTTAATAATTTGTAAAATATTTTTATACCTTGGCTTACGCTTTTTATTAATTACTAGCCCCATCTGGTTATTTGCGAATCCATTTTTAATCATTTCAAGTGTGTTATTATCTATTTTGATCGTCTTAGTAAGAAGTCCTCTAGATCGTGTATATATTCTTGTGCTCTCTTGTTTAACAGGAGAATTTTTCTATGCTTATCATGCAAAAAGTCTTGGGTGGGAAGTTATTATTGGAGAATCAGAACTTTTTTTCTCACTTTATTTAGTTATTATGAGCATGTTCCTTCTTGAACGTTTAATTAGGGTTCCACTATATAGCTAGATATTAGATAAAGATTGTGTTAAAACACGAGTTTTGCTAAACTATATAGGTTAGATGCTTGATACAAATTAAAGCAATTAAATCTTAAAATAAGTAAAAGAGAGAAAGGATGATCCTTTCATGAGAAAATCTGTTGTAGCAATTGTCGGTAGACCGAATGTTGGGAAATCAACAATATTTAACAGACTTGTTGGAGAAAGGATTTCAATTGTAGATGATACACCAGGTGTAACAAGAGATCGTATCTACTCTACAGTTGAATGGTTAACAACAGAATTTAATTTAATTGATACAGGTGGTATTGAATTAGGAAATGAACCACTTTTGGTACAAATGAGGGAACAAGCGGACATTGCGATTAATGAAGCAGATGTAATTATTTTTATCGTGAATTTAAGAGATGGAATTACGGCAGCTGATGAAGAAGTAGCAAAAATACTTTATCGTTCAAACAAACCAGTTGTTTTAGCCGTTAACAAAGTTGACAACCCTGAAATGAGAGATCAGATCTATGAATTTTATAGTTTAGGCTTTGATGAACCTTACCCAATATCAGGAACTCATGGGCTTGGATTAGGAGATCTATTAGATCGAGTAGTTGAGCTATTCCCTAAAGATCAAGAGGAATATCGTGAAGACGACGCGACTTACTTTAGTGTGATCGGACGCCCTAATGTCGGTAAATCATCATTAGTGAATGCGATTTTACAGCAAGAGCGTGTAATCGTTAGTGATATTGGCGGGACGACACGTGATGCGATAGATACGCCGTTTGTCTATGATAAAGAGAATTATGTCATTATTGATACGGCAGGAATGAGAAAACGCGGAAAAATATATGAAAATACAGAACGGTATAGCGTCTTAAGAGCATTAAAAGCTATTGAGCGCTCCGAAGTCGCTTTATTATTAATCGATGCAGAAACAGGGATTATTGAACAAGATAAGCGCATCGCTGGCTATGCACATGAAGCAGGTAAAGCTGTTGTGATCGTTGTGAACAAATGGGATACAGTGGATTCAGATCAAAAAGCAATGAAAGAGTTCGAAGAAAAAATCAGAGCACATTTTTTATTTTTAGACTATGCGCCTATTGTTTTTCTATCAGCTTTAACTAAAAAAAGAATTCATACATTAATGCCACAAGTTCGAATCGCAAGTGAAAACTTCAATAAACGAGTGGAAACAAGTATCTTGAATGATGTTATTTTAGATGCTGTTGCAGTCAATCCAACACCGACATGGAAAGGAAGAAGATTAAAGGTCTTATATACTACTCAGGTAGCTGTTAATCCTCCTTCTTTTGCGGTTTTCGTAAACGATCCTGAATTAATGCATTTTTCTTATCAACGTTTTTTAGAAAATCAAATCAGGCAATCATTTGGATTTGAAGGTACACCTATTAAAATATTTGCCAGAAAAAGAAGCTAAGGGGAGATTTGAAATGGACAAAATTGCAGTGTTAGGCGCTGGGAGTTGGGGAACAGCATTAGCCATGGTCTTAAATGATAATGGACATGAAGTTCGATTATGGACTCATTTAGAAGAACATGCGAATGAAATTAATGAAACACATCGCAATGAAGCATTCCTTAAAGATGTTGTTCTTTCTGATAAGATTAAGGCCTATGTTGATCTAAAAAAGGCAATTGAGGATGTTTCAACAATTCTATTTGTTCTACCAACTGAAGTGATTCGTCTTGTTGCAAAGCAACTCAAAGAGGTGTTAACGCACAAAGTGACGATTGCTCACGGTACAAAGGGATTAGAGCCAGAAACATTCAAGCGTGTCTCTGAGATGATTGAAGAAGAATTATCTCCTGAATTTTATGATGAGATTGTCGTTTTATCTGGTCCGAGCCATGCGGAAGAAGTAAGCCTTGGTCATCCTACTACTGTCACCGCGACTTCGAAATCTAAAAAGGCAGCTCATCATATCCAAGAGTTATTCATGAACGAGCGTTTTAGAGTTTATTCAAATGACGATCTCATAGGTGTTGAATTGGGTGGTTCTTTGAAAAATATTATTGCTCTCGGAGCCGGAATCTCAGATGGCCTCGGTTTTGGCGACAACGCGAAAGCTGCATTAGTTACCAGAGGGTTAGCGGAAATAGCTCGACTCGGCACTGAGATGGGCGCTGATCCACTTACTTTCGTCGGTTTAACAGGAATAGGTGATTTAATCGTCACATCAACGAGCCGTCATAGTCGTAATTGGAATGCAGGTTATAAGATAGCAAAAGGCATGTCTTTAGAAGAAGTTTTAAATGAGATGAATATGGTAGTAGAAGGTGCGAGAACGACAAAAGCTGCTCATCAACTCAGTCAGAAAAAAGGCATAGCAATGCCAATTACATCTGGCATCTATAAAATATTGTTTGAAGGTGCAGATCCACGACAAATTGTGGAACAATTAATGACACGAACAAAAAGAAATGAAGTTGATGAAGTTCACGATTTATTAAAACAGTATTATCAACAATAATTAAGATGAACATAACGTCTCCTTTTGCATATAGTATCTTGATTATGCTTTGCAAGGAGGAGACTCAGTGAGCGATAAACAAAATCATATTTTTAGTCAAATAAAAAATAAAACGAACTTAAAGCCAACTGAAATACTGAAAGTGGCAAACTCTGTTCAAAATGCCGATTTTTCTGATGAAGCAACTGTGAGAGATCTCGTTAAACAGTTAAGTGATATGGCTAATAAGCCAATTTCAAAAGAAAAAGAAGAAAAACTTGTCCAAACAATAACACAAAATAAATTACCAAAAGATCTAGATACTTTAGGACAACAGTTTAAAAAATAGTGATATTGGGTATTTGTTTAGGCAAAATAAATTCCCAATCATAAACTGTTATGCACGAGTACTCACTTTAAAGTTGCTTTTAGGGTATTAATCTGTATCCAACCGATCTGGGCTGCCCCCCTGGATCGGTTTTATTTATCTCTTTTTTGACCCCTTCAAACAATCAAATCTTTTTCGCTCTATTTTTTTATACATAAAGTGTCTGTAAATGCATATAAATCGAATAGCGAATAAAAAGATCAGCATAATAGAAAGATTCCTTAATCAACTGTCATATTCTAATGGGACAACATCATAGAATCATAATGATAGTAGAGTACGTTTAAGATTGTTGAAGGAGATCGGGAGGGGATTTCGTGGAAAAAGTAGATCTTATGAAAGATATTTCGAAACGAACAAATGGTGATATTTATCTTGGTGTCGTTGGTGCCGTTCGGACAGGTAAATCAACGTTTATCAAAAAATTCATGGAAAATCTCGTCCTTCCAAATATGGCTGATGAGGAAGAACGAGTTAGAGCACAAGATGAATTACCACAGAGTTCAGCTGGAAGAACGATAATGACAACTGAACCCAAATTTGTACCAAATCAAGCAGTTGAACTAAACGTAGATGAGGGTCTCGCTGTCAATGTCAGATTAGTTGATTGTGTTGGTTATACAATTGATAGTGCACAAGGGTTTGAAGATGAAAATGGACCTAGAATGATACACACACCATGGTATGAGGAACCCATACCATTTAATGAAGCAGCAGAAATAGGCACACGGAAAGTCATTCAGGAACACTCAACAATTGGAGTCGTAGTAACTAGCGATGGCTCAATTGGTGATATTCCACGCGATGATTACCTTGATGCTGAGAGCCGAATTGTTGAAGAATTAAAAGATGTTGGTAAACCTTTTATTATGATTCTCAATTCAACTCATCCATTTAATCAAGATACCGAACAACTCAGACAATCTCTACAAGAAGAATATGACATTCCAGTGTTAGCTATGAGTGCTGAAACGATGCAAGAGGATGATGCATATAATGCTCTGAGAGAAGCATTATATGAATTTCCTGTCCTAGAGGTAAATGTGAACTTACCAAGCTGGGTCATGGTATTAGAAGAGGATCATTGGTTAAAAGTGAACTATCAGGAAGCTGTTCGCGAAACAGTGAAAGATATCAAAAGATTGCGAGATGTCGATCGTATTGTTGGGCATTTTACTGAATTTGAATTCGTAGAAAATGCGAAAATTAATGGGCTTGATATGGGTGAGGGAATCGCAGACATCGAATTAGATGCCCCAAGTCACCTTTATGATCAAGTTTTAAAGGAAATTGTTGGAGAAGAAATCAAAGGAAAAGATCATCTTTTAGAGTTAATGCAAGAGTTTGCGAAGGCAAAAAAAGAATACGATCAAATAGCAGATGGTTTAGCCATGGTTAAACAAACGGGGTATGGAGTGGCTTCACCTACCGTGAATGATATGGTTTTGGATGAGCCTGAAATTATCAGACAAGGCTCTCGGTACGGCGTGAGGTTAAAGGCGATTGCGCCATCAATTCATATGATTAAAGTGGATGTTGAGTCTGAGTTCTCTCCTATTATTGGGACGGAAAAACAAAGTGAGGAGTTAGTTCGCTATCTGATGCAAGATTTTGAAGATGACCCGCTCTCAATTTGGCAATCGGATATATTCGGTCGCTCATTAAGTTCTATAGTGCGAGAAGGTATTCAAGGGAAGCTTACTTTAATGCCGGAAAACATTCGCCATAAATTAAAAGATACATTAGAAAAAATAATAAATGAAGGATCTGGCGGAATGATCGCTATTATTCTCTAACGACTTGATTTTCAAGTCGTTTTATTTTTTT
>Ga0209487_1001462_pt1 | contig 20002 bp, 17 predicted proteins | sample Poulit2012_FD_187524 | JGI IMG/M metagenome (GOLD analysis project Ga0209487, IMG submission 187524) | Agricultural soil microbial communities from Georgia to study Nitrogen management - Poultry litter 2012 (SPAdes) (version 2) | ecosystem: Environmental > Terrestrial > Soil > Agricultural land...
GCAAGTGGTCGTAGGGGAAGACGTACCGCTAGTTATGGAGGATCGGAATGTCTGGCATTGATGCAAGAGGTGTACTGTACGTGCACTCCGCCCCTGCAGCCCTCTGCCCACATATTGAATGGGCAGTTGGGGCTGCTTTGGGTGCGCAGGAAAAACTCGAATGGGAACCACAACCAGCTGCCCCCGGTACTTACCGTGCCGAAATAAACTGGATAGCGCCACAGGGGAGTGGTGCTAAGCTCGCTTCGTCACTTCGTGGCTGGGCGCACCTTCGGTACGAAATTACCGAAGAAGCTTCAGAAGGCTCAGACGGGTCGCGCTGGTCTCACACACCTGAGCTTGGTATCTTTCATGCCACCACGGATGTCACGGGCAATATTATGGTCTCTGAAGACCGCATTCGCTATGCCTATGAACAGGCTAATGGTGACCCCTCAGCCGTATATCACGAACTTTCATTAGCGTTGGGCGAGGCATGGGACGAAGAGCTCGAACCTTTCCGACAGGCAGCAGATGGTGCAAACGTTCGCTGGCTTCACCGCGTAGGTTAGGCCTGCTCGCAAATATCGATCCTTCAGTACACCAAAGGAGGCCGGTTCAATTCGAACCGGCCTCCTTTGAAGTATTTAAGCGGCAGTTAGCGTCTAATAGCTACGAAACGCCACCACAGCGTTATGGCCACCAAAACCAAATGAGTTACTCAGGGCCGCTATGTCACCTGTCGGCAACTCGGCTGGTTCCCCATGAACGACATTCAACGGAATATCAGGGTCCTGATTGTCCAGATTGATGGTGACCGGAGCTTTCCGGTGATGCAAAGCCAAGACAGTGAAGATTGCTTCGAGCGCGCCGGATGCCCCGAGCAAGTGACCTGTCTGAGACTTTGTTGCCGACACGTGGACGCTTTCGAGGTGATCGCCGAAGACTGATTTCATCGCTATATATTCTGGTCGGTCACCTACAGGCGTCGAGGTCGCATGCGCATTCACATGAACGACGTCTTGTACATCGAGTCCTGCGGTTTTCAGCGCGCCCTGTACAGCACGAGAGGCACCGAGGCCTTCGGGTTCAGGGGCGGTGATGTGGTGGGCATCGGAGGTTACTCCGGAACCGGCGAGCACAGCATATATGTCAGCGCCGCGGGCGCGGGCGAACTCTTCGGATTCGATAACCAATGCGCCGGCACCCTCCCCGAGAACGAAGCCATCGCGGTCGGTATCGTAGGGGCGTGAGGCTGCTTTGGGGTCATCATTTCGCCTGGACAGGGCTTGCATGGCTGCGAAGCCAGCGATTGGTAATGGGTGGATAGCGGCTTCAGCGCCTCCGGTGATGACGACATCCGCTTGGCCGGTTTCAATCAATCGGCGGGCGTTGTCCATGGCTTCTGTACCTGAAGCACATGCAGAGACAGTAGTGAGTGCTCCACCGCGTGCTGATACATCCATCGAGATGGCTGCGGCCGCACCGTTGGGCATAAGCATCGGGACGGTCATCGGCAATACTCGACGCGGACCCCGTTCGCGCAGATTATCCCAGGAATCTAATAGCGTCCATACGCCACCAATCCCGGTACCGAACGCTACAGCAAGTCGTTCAGGATCAATTTGGTCGCTTGCTAGGCCGGCGTCTGCCCAAGCTTCCCGGGCTGCGACTAAGCCCATCTGGGTTGTAGGATCCATGCGACGTGCTTCAACGCGCGACAGGACAGTCGACGGGTCGTCGGTCAGTTGCGCTGCGAAGGTGACGGGCAAGTTGTATTCTTCTACCCAGTCTTCTTCGATTGGCCGCGCACCAGAGGTACCTGCCAGGACGTTTGCCCACATGGTGTCTACGTCGCCACCGATCGGTGATGTAGCGCCAAGACCGGTTATAACGGCTTTACGGGTCATATCCATGCCTCAATTAGTAGTTGGCCACTGCTGCGGCCGGATTCAATGCTTATATTCGTTATTCGGCGGCCAAGAGGGCCGGGAGACGTCCCGGCCCACCGCTCATGGCGGACGCTAGGGTCCTACCGCGATTGTTAGGAGGCGTTGGCGATGAAATCGACAGCGTCCTGCACGGTTTTGAGGTTCTTGACTTCTTCGTCAGGAATCTTGACGTCGAATTTCTCTTCAGCGTTGACCACGATGGTCATCATTGAGATTGAGTCGATGTCGAGATCTTCGGTGAAGTTCTTATCCAGCTGGACTTCTTCGGTCTCCAAACCGGTTTCTTCGTTGACGATTTCGGCAAGGCCGGACAGGATTTCATCTTTATTAGCCATGAGCAGCTCCTTGTGTAAATGTGCACAGAATATCTTGCACGGGGGTGTATATTTTCGTGGTCAATCCAGGAAGTTGACTATGGCAGTCGTACAACCTGGGCGCCGTAGACCAACCCGGCGCCGAAACCTATTTGTAGGGCTAGACCACCGGATAGTTCCGGTTGTTCTTGCAGCAGGCGATCCATCGCAAGTGGAATTGAAGCGGCCGAAGTGTTTCCGGCGTCCCGAATATCGCGACCGATTGCTACGGTGTCAGGCAGTTTGAGTTGTTTCGCGAATTCATCGATGATGCGCATATTTGCTTGGTGGGGGAGGAAAGCCACTAAATCTTCCGGCTCTACTCCAGCATCCTTGAGCGTCTGTTTGGCGACTTTCGCCATCTCCCACACAGCCCAGCGAAACACTGATGGGCCTTCTTGACGCAGGGTAGGCCAGACGCTTCCCTTGCTTCCTGGTTCAGTAATGGACGTGGCGTCGCCAGTTTCTTCTACCTCTTGGATGATGTCACGCATCTCGATATTGGAACGGGTCATGCGAATCATATCCCAGTCCTCGCCCTTTGAACCCCAATTCGATTTTGAAATGCCTTGTTCCTCAGAGGCGCCTACAACAACAGCACCGGCGCCATCTCCCAATAGGAACGAGATAGAACGGTCTGTGGGGTCGACGAAATCAGAAAGCTTTTCAGCACCAATAACTAATACATGCTCGGCCATGCCGGAACGGACGAGGCCATCGGCCTGGGCGACACCGTAGCAATATCCTGCACAGGCGGCAGAGATGTCATATGCAGGCACGTGAATGCCAAGTTCGCCGGCGATCACCGCTGCGCCAGAACCGGTCGGGTAAGGAAATGTCACAGTCGCTAGAATTACCGCCCCGATATCGGATGGTTCGAGGCCCGCGCGTTCGATAGCTTGTCGGCCTGCTGCTAGTGCCATATCAGTCAGTGACGTATCAGCATCGGCCCGTTGCCGGGTCACGATGCCGGTCCGCTGTTGAATCCATTCATCGGATGAATCAATGGGACCAGCGAGATCGTCGTTGGTGACGCGTTTTGACGGACGGTATCCACCTACCGAGAGGATTTTGCTCGCGGTGTTAGGACTGTATGGGATCAAAGTTGGTGTTGACACGGGCTACCTTACGCTGTGGTGTTCTGGGTGTGCTCGGCAATAAACTCTTGCGCCTTGTCGAGGTCTTCTGGCGCCTTGATTGCTAAGGTCTTGACGCCTTTCATTGCTCGACGGGCAATACCGGTGAGGGTACCACCTGGCAGCAGTTCGATTACGCCTGTGACTCCCTGCTCAAGCATGGTTTCTTGGCACAGGTCCCAGCGCACCGGCGAAGTCACTTGATCGATCAGTCGTTGGATGAATTCTTGTCCAGACTCTACAACGGCTCCGTCGCGGTTGGAGAGCAATCCAACGGTAGGGTCGGTGGTTTGCAGTGATGGTGAGAACTCTTCGAGATCCGCTACTGCAGGACGCATATATTCGGTGTGAAAAGCACCGGCAACTTTCAGCTCTATGACTCGAGTCTTCTCCAGCGGATTCTGGGCTAATTGCTCAAGGGCCTGTTTCGAACCTGCAGCAACGACTTGGCCGCCACCGTTGACGTTCGCCGGTGTAATCTCCATATCTTCCAGATACTTGATGACCTCGTCCTGGTCGCCCCCGACCACGGCAGCCATTCCGGTAGGTTCAGTAGCCGAAGCTGCAGCCATGCCTTGTGCCCGAACTCGCACGAATTCAAGTGCATCTACGGGGGAAAGTACACCAGCTAAGCCAGCCGCAGTGATCTCGCCAACTGAGTGCCCTGCGGTTACCCAAGATCCAGAGTCCAGGCCATCAATGTTAAGCGTCTGAGCGGTTAGTAAACCAGCGGCAACTATCAGGGGCTGTGCAACCGCAGTGTCCTTGATGGTTTCCTCATCGGATGTGGTGCCATGAGCTACAAGGTCGACCCCAGTAGCTTCCGACCATTGATGTAGCGTTTCAGAGATTCCGGGGAGTTCAAGCCACGGTTCCAGGAAACCTGGCGTCTGGGAGCCCTGTCCCGGGCACACGATTGCGAGCATAGGTTCAACTCTTCCAAATTCTTCGAACAAAACTAATCAAGCTAGCACACGAGTATACGCAATGTTTTTGTAGGTTTCCTACAAATGTAGTTGGCGCCCACTCGAGCGGAGTTTTGTCACTGATCATTGTCCAGGCTGATCTAAGGCCTTGTCGAGTCTACCTGTCATCAGAGCTATTTGTAGGACATATGCATCTCTTGGCGTGGTCGGATCCCAACCGGTTAATTCGGCCACACGCTTGAGTCGGTACCGAACGGTATTGGCGTGAATGAACAGCTGACGTGCTGTTGCTTCTAATGACCCACCTGATGTCGTATATACATCGACAGTTTCTAATAGGGAATTGCCTGCTCGTAAGAGGGGGCGGTATATCTGAGTCGTGAGTGCAGTCCGGGCCACTTCGTCACCATTGAGAGCACGTTCTGGCAACAGCTCTGCCGCGGATACCGGCCGTGGTGCGGCAGGCCAAGCAGGAGCGGCTGAGAACCCCTCGAAGGCTTCTTGAGCAGATATGGGAGCTTCCACTAGAGAATCTACAATCCTACCGTAGACGATAGGGCCTTCCCCGAATCCGCGTTGAATAGTTTTTGTGTCGTGCTCAATATCATTGACCGCACCCAGGACAATTACCAAGCGGTCTGAAAGCACGCCTATGAGTATTTCTAAATTCGCTCTGATAGCGATTTCGCGTATCTTTGCTACCAGTTGCGGCTCCTCGAGCTGGTCAGGTTGCCCGACCATAACCGTAATACCGTGATTGGCTCGCCAGCCGGTAGCGGCTGCTCGGGAGCGGATCTCGTCGGCACGATCACCTGCCAAGATCGAGTCGAGCAATAACGCTTCTAGTCGCGCATCCCAAGAGCCGCGAGTTTCAGCTGCTCTCGCGTAGACTTCGGCCAGTGCGAACGCGATTTCGCGTGAGTAAAACACAACCGCATACCGGGCGGCAGCCTTATCGGCCTCGGCAACGATGGCTGGTACTTGGGTTTCAACTACCTGCAGGACAGTACGCAGCAGCTGTACTGCCTGCTGGAGAGAAACTGTTCGGGAGAGTTCCGAGGGTGCATTGCCAAAAACGGAATGGAGCACACCTGAAGCGGAGGCTCGGACGGTACTTTCACTATCATCAAACCAATCAGCAAAGGTGGATAGCCCTTGCTGAGCTATTTCTCCGAGACTGGCTCGCTGGTTGGCAGGTAGCTCACGATACCAAGGCAGTGAACTGTTTAGCTGGTGCAAGATTGCCGTCTTCAGCTCGCCGAGGTGTGCGCGGACAGCAGCCTTGGCTTCGACCGAGACAGATCTGGGAAGTTTGGCCGACCAGCTATTTTTCACGAAATTGCACACCTCCGGCGCAGTGGAGTGAAGCTACATGAGACCTATCGTAGCTCAGTGAGTGCTCTCTACACCGTTAAGCATTTTGGCCGCCGGAGCATCCGGCGGCCAAAATCATTGTCTGTAGAAGCTCAGCTATTAAGCGTCGCCCCCTGTAGTTCCCGTAGTACCAGCGTTGACATCGTCAAGGCGGTATTTGGAATAGGCGCTCGAGGCTGTGCCTTCAGCCACTTCGCCGTCTTCTTCCAGCAATTGCAGAGCGCGAACAACTACCGAGTGGGTATCGATACCGAAGTGGCGACGTGCTGCAGCACGGGTATCAGAGATACCGAAAGCATCGGCACCCAACGTGGCGAATTTGTTTGGAATGTACTGTCGGATCTGGTCGGGTAGCAGCGTCATGTAGTCAGTGGTAGCAACGACTGGGCCTTCAGTATCCTGCATCACCTGCGTGATATAGGGAACCCGTGGTTCTTGATCTGGTTTTACTAGCTGATCTCGTTCCGCGGCAACAGCATCACGACGCAGCTCGTTCCAGCTCGTCACTGACCAGACATCAGCAGAAACGCCCCAATCATCTGCCAGCACTTCTGCGGCTTCGATAACCCATGGCAGGGAAACCCCGGAGCCGAACAGGTTGACCTTAGGACCACCGATATCAGAGGTCGAGTAGCGATAGATGCCCTTGAGTAGACCGTCGACATCGAGGTTCTCGGGTTCGTCCTGGTGGGTGATCGGCTCGTTGTACACGGTCAAGTAGTAGATAACGTTTCGTACGTCATCACCCATGTCGTGATCGCCATACATCTCATAGAGCCCATTGCGCACGATATGCGCTATCTCGTACGAGAATGCCGGATCGTAATGCTTTACGCCGGGGTTGGTTGCAGCCAGGATTGGCGAGTGACCATCCATGTGCTGGGTACCCTCACCGGCCAGCGTGGTACGACCTGCGGTAGCACCGATCATGAAGCCACGTGTCAGTTGGTCGGCTGCAGCCCAGATGAGGTCACCGGTGCGCTGGAACCCAAACATCGAATAGAAGATGTAAATGGGAATCATGATCTCGCCGTGAGTGGAGTACGAAGTACCGGCAGCGGTCAATGCCGAGGTCGCGCCGGCTTCGTTAATTCCCACGTGCCACAGCTGACCTTCCGTAGACTCTTTATATGAGAGGAAGAGGTCGCGGTCGACGGCCATGTAGTTCATACCGCGAGGGTTATAGATCTTGGCGGTTGGGAAGAACGAGTCCATCCCGAAAGTACGAGCCTCGTCCGGAATGATCGGCACAATACGTTTGCCGATATTCTTATCCCGCATCAAGTCGCGCAACAGCCGAACAAAGGCCATGGTCGTCGCAATTTGTTGCTTGCCAGACCCCTTTCTAGCGTGCTTATACGTAGATTCGGGCGGCATCTGTAATGGCGCGTATTTCTTGCGGCGCTCGGGAACGTACCCGCCTAGTTCGCGGCGGCGCTCCTGCATATATTTAATCTCTGGAGCGTCTGGTCCCGGGTGATAGTACGGCATGGCGTACTGATCTTTTTCGATCTCCTCATCAGAGATCGGGATACGGTGACGATCGCGGAAGATCTTGATTTCATCGATCGTCAACTCTTTCATCTGGTGGGTCGCGTTGCGGCCCTCAAAGCCGCTTCCCAAACCGTAGCCCTTAATCGTATGAGCCAAGATAACAGTAGGGCGGCCCTTGTACTCCATGGCGGCTTTGTAAGCGGCATAGACCTTCTTGTAGTCGTGACCACCGCGTTTCAAGCCCCAGATCTCGTCGTCGGTCATGTCCGCAACGAGCTCTTTAGTCGTAGAAGACCGACCGAAGAAGTGTTCGCGTACGAAGCCACCGGATTCGGCTTTATAGGTCTGATAGTCACCATCTGGAGTTTCGTTCATAATACGAACCAGTTCACCGGTGTCATCTGCTTCTAGCAGCGGATCCCACTCACGACCCCACAGTACCTTGATGACGTTCCATCCAGCACCGCGGAAAGAAGCTTCTAGCTCCTGAACGATTTTGCCGTTTCCGCGAACCGGGCCATCAAGACGCTGCAGGTTACAGTTGATGACGAAGGTCAGGTTATCCAGTTTATTGTTGGCTGCAATATGCAGAGCGCCGCGGGATTCTGGTTCATCCATCTCGCCGTCACCAAGGAAGGCCCACACGTGCTGCTCGGACGTGTCTTTAATGCCGCGGTCGTGAATGTAGCGATTGAACTGTGCCTGGTGAATCGCATTGATGGGACCGATGCCCATGGAAACCGTCGGGAACTGCCAGAACTTATCCAACATTTTTGGGTGTGGATACGATGGCAGTCCATTTGGTGCCATCGATTTTTCCTGGCGGAAGCCATCGAGCTCGTCTTCGCTCATCCGGCCTTCGAGATACGCGCGAGCATAGTTACCAGGGGAGGAGTGTCCCTGGAAGAAAATCTGGTCACCGCCGCCGGGATGGTCTTGGCCGCGGAAGAAGTGGTTGAGTCCTACTTCATATAGGGTGGCTTGTCCTGCGTAAGAGGAAATGTGGCCACCAACGCCTACGCCATCACGCTGTGCTCGTTGCACGATCGCAGCAGCGTTCCAACGTAGATAGTTACGGTAGCGGCGTTCGAGTTCTTCGTCGCCGGGGTATTCCGGTTCTTGGTCTGCCGGAATGGTGTTGACATAGTCGGTGGTGGTGACCATTGGGACAGCAACGGATTTTGTGCCGGCACGCTGTAGCAGCTGGCGCATAATGTACTCAGCGCGTTCTGTACCAGCGGTTTCTACCAGACCGTCGAAGGACTCAATCCATTCAGATGTTTCTTCTGGATCTTTGTCAGGAGCGTGGTCGGTCAAACCACTTAGGATGGCAGAGCTTTCTTCAGCTGTACTCACAGTGACCTCTTTCTTCTCAGTGACGACTGTGATGTGTCGCCAGTAGGTACGCAGACGATCGCTGTTGTGATCAGCTGCGTTACGTCAAAGGGATCTCACGGCGATTCTACCCCGGACTGCCTGGAAGAAAGTCAATCAGTCGTAGTCGCGTCACTGAAAACTCGCAATCCAAAATTTAGAACACAGTATGATGGCAGGATGTTGCTAATGACTCAAGAATTTTGAAAAATAGAGTATCCACAAATAGTAAAAGGAGTGTTGTGAGCAACTCGTCGTCTGGTAACAACCCAGATAACAATCATTATATTGCAGAACTCGAACTGGCTGTTGGAAATCTGGTCCAAGAGCTGGGATGGGATGAAGACATCGACTTCGAGTTCCGAAACGGGTTAGAGGATGCCCTCGGTGAAGAATTTCTTACCGAAGAAGACCAGGAACCCGTTGATGCAGTGCTCCTATGGTGGCGTAGCGATGACGGTGATATAGCAGATCTCACCGATGCACTCGAAGAGGCTGATAAGAATCTTGACGAGAATGCGCCCATTTGGATCCTTGTGCCCCGTGCTTCACAGCCAGGACACGTCTCACCCGAAGACATCTCTGAAGCCGCAGAAGTAGCAGGCTTTCGGGCTACCACCACAGCTGGTGTGTCAGAGGATTGGCTAGCCACGAGATTAGAACCAGCGGTCGCACATTAGTGACAACACCGGCCTTACGCGACCAGTACGGACAGTCATGGCCCTTCCCTCCAATTGAGGGCCCGGACGAACCGGCTCACAATAGAACCTGGCTGATTTTCATTCCGGGTGCTTACACACCGGTATGCATGTCTGAGTTAGAACGCATTCCCGAGCTGTCGCGCGATTTAATCAATCTAGGCGTTGGTCTGCGGCTCATCGCCCCTGACTCCGCGCCGGTTCTCCGGATAGTTTCTGAGCAACTCGATCTGGATGTGCCATTCCTTTCTGACTTCTGGCCTCACGGCGCTGCCGCAAGTCACTATGGGATCCTTGATGAGTCATCTGGACGTCCGCGACGGGTAAGTCTTCTTGTAGACCGTTTTGGCGCGGTTCTGCAGACCATTGAATCGACAGCAGGTGAGCGAGATATGAAGCAACACCTCTCGGTTTTGCAAAACAAAAAATAATGGACTAATATGAGAACTCGTTGCACAGCGGAAACGCAGTGCGGAGGGTCTTTAGCTCAGCTGGTAGAGCAACTCGTTTACACCGAGTAGGTCATCGGTTCGATCCCGGTAGGACCCACAGACAAGAAACCGGCTCACATCGTTGCAATCTGCGGATGTGGGCCGGTTTTGTTCAGTGCTCTTGTTTGCTTGCTTGGGTGTAGCGGGGCTCCGCTTACGGTTAGATGTCACCTGATGTGGTTCGCTGGGTGGTCACACACCAAAAATATACAAGATACTTGCGGGTTAAGGCCCCCCAAAGTGTGTATGGGTCTGTTGACAATGTAGTGGCCTGAACCGTCCTGGGTTTTGGTCCGTCCTGACATGAGAGGATGGAAGTATCCCAACCAAGTACCCGCAGTCGTTTAAAGACCGTGCTGTGCGCATGGTGTTTGATCGCTTAGAAGACGACGCGCCGAGTCGGTATACGGTGATTCGCCAGACGGCGCCGAAGTTGAATCGTGCCACCGAGACGTTGCGGCGGTGGGTGGCACAAGCCGAGGTCGATACCGGTCAGAAGCCCGGTGTGCCCACGGATGCCCAAGAGCAAATCCGCAAGCTCAAACGGGAGAATGCCGAACTTCGCCGGGCCAATGAGATCCTCAAGATGGCGTCGGCTTAATTTGTAAGCGGAGCTCGACCGTCCCACGACGAGATGAGCCGATATATCGATATGTTCAGGGATCGTTTTGCAGGACGATGTCTGTCTGTCGTGTCTTGGGTGCGACAGACCGTGGGTGTAGCACCTCACGCGGGTACCGGGCGGCCAAAACCTGGCCTGCCAGTCAGCGCGCCCAGCGGGATGCAGCATTGATAGCAGTGGTCAAAGAGCTGCATCAGGCTAATTATGGGGTCTATGGGGTGCACAAGATGTGGCATGCCATGGGGCCCGTGCTGGTTGGGAGGTGGGTCGCGACCAAGTCGCCCGGCTCATGCGCTTAGCCGGCGTAGCTGGTGTGGTGCGTGGCCGGAAACCCCACACCACCATCGCTGCCCAGGTGCCAGATCACCGACCGGATCTGGTCAACCGGGACTTCGCGGTCAACGCTCCCAACCGTCTATGGGTGGCCGATATTACCTATGTTCGGACCACCAGCGGGTTTTGTTATACCGCGTTTGTTACCGATGCGTTTAGCCGCAAGATCATGGGCTGGTCGACCCGGACCACCATGGGCACCGATGCGTTGGCGTTGGAAGCGCTGGAACATGCGTTACTCAGCGCCAAGGACCAAGCCCTGGATGGCTTGGTGCATCACAGCGATCGTGGATTGCAATACGTCAGTATTCGATACACCGAACTCCTGGCCAGGTCTGGTCTGACGGCTTCCGTGGGGGCTGCTGGCGATGCTTACGACAATGCACTAGCTGAGACGGTCAACGGGTTGTATAAGACCGAGTTGATCTCTGCCCGGCCGGCCTGGCCGTCAGCTACTGAGGTGGAATTCGAAACGATGATGAACTGGGTCCACTGGTGGAATACCACCCGAGTCCACGAGGCCTTGGACTACCAGACCCCCACCGAAGTCGAAGCCAGCTATCATATCACCCAGCCTCACGTACTGAGCTGAGCCCCGTATAGAAAGCTGAACAGAACCAGGACGCTTCACCCAACCTCAACCTCGAGGACCGTGGCGCGCCCTACATGAATGATAAGTAGGCGCTACAACGCACCGAGCACGCCGTAATGCTGTCTAGGTCGGATTCTTCTAGTCGAATAACCAACCCACTTTGTCACGCATTTCTGCCTCAATGATCGGGGTCATGGTGGCCACGTATTGGTTGGTCAGGTGTGATTTGTCATACCAGACGACGACGTTTCCAACCACGGCAGGGCACTGGTCTGACTCTGTGGTCATTCCTTCTGGGCAGACATGCTCCACTAAGTCTAAGTAATGGGTACCTTCAGGGAGGGCTTGTTCTTCGAGAGGGTTGATTTCAGCTATGTGATGGGTATTTGAACCGCACTCTTCTGGTGTGTTGCTGGCAGCGAGACAGTCGTCGACTTCAACTAAGGGACGTGGGGTGCCCCGCATTAGCAAGAGCTCTGCACCGGTGTCGGTGATTTGCTGCCAGCGCGTTGGGGCGCCTTCATGGATGACCTCGTCGTTTTTCCTAAAGATTCGTGTGCCATTCGCAATGACGAGGTCTACTTCGTGGTCTTGGAGCCATTGGATGTAGTTGTCATTCCACGTGTTACAGTCCTCTGAGTCTGGGTCATCTGTGTCCATGAGCACGCAGGCATTCTTATTGACGACCAGCAGTTCCCAACCGTATTCGTTGGCGAGTGTTCTGAACGCTTCGTCCCAATGAACGGAGTGTGATCCACCTGAGATGACGACGGTGGCTGCGGGATCCTCAGGTGCACTGGGGTCTGCGCAGACTTTTACTTGATCTAGTCCTGGTCCGTTGCCAGTTGCTTGGACGCAATCTTGGTTATAGACCTCTGGCCGATTCGAGGACAGGTCTTCAACGGTGGGCAGATATTGGTCGACTTCGGGGACGTGCTCGTATTGTCCGGTGGTGGCCATGGCGCCAGGATAGGTTTCCCAGTCCCAGTCCTCATGGACGTTGGCAACCTGGTTTTGTGGTTGGTTGAGGACCAGAGTGGCACCTGTCCCAGCGACAAGCAGGGAACCCGCGGCGACGATTACGACGGTCTTGTTCACTCGATGAGCATGGTTCCCTCGGCGTTGGGTTTGGCGGGTCTTGAGTGGTTGCTCTACGTACCGGTAGGTAAGCATCGCCAGCACCACAGTAACGGCGAGAATGACCAGGGCGCCGCGCCAGCTGATGGCTTCTCGGTCGCGGAGTTCCAGGTAGTAGATGAGCAGTGGCCAGTGCCAGAGGTACAGGCTGTAAGCGTGGTCCCCAATCCAGGCCAGGGGTTTGTTGGAGAGGAACCGGGTGGCGGTGTGTTGGGGTCCTTGTTGCCGCCCGTGGGACCGGCTGAGATCAGGACGAGGGTGAGTCCCGCGAGTGGGTAGAGGGCGGCTGGGCCGGGGAATAGTTGGCCACCATCAAGCAGGAATCCGGTCGAGATGATCATGGCGAGTCCGAGCCACCCTGCTGGAGCCCGGAGTGGTTGTGGGAGTCTGATGGTTCCGCCAGCCAGTGCCAGCAGCCCACCGAAGGCCAGTTCCCAGGCCCTGGTGGTGGTCATCAGATAGGCTTCGTCCTGGTTGAAGCTGCCCACGTAGATTGCGTAGATGAATGACGCGACGAAGATTACCCCGATGAGGATGCCCATGATGGATGCTGCGGAACGTCGGAGTCGTTTGGCGATCACTACTGCCAGGATGGCTATAACTGGCCATACAATGTAGAACTGGCCTTGGACGGACAGGGACCAGAAGTGTTGGAATGGTGAGGTTTCAGTGCCGGCCGCACCATAAGCCAGTTGGGAATTGATGAGCTCGAGGTTTTCGAAATAGAGCAGGGATGCTCGTGCTTCGGCCCACAATTGGGAGTGTTTGGTCACCGGTGAGATCAACAGCCCAGCGGCTAGGGTAGCGACCACCACGATGGCGGCGGGGACAAGGATACGCCGGACGAGCCTGCCGTAATATTTCAGCGGGTCTACGCGCCCACCAGAGGCAGCGGCTTCTCTCAAGAGCATGCCGGTGAACAAAAAGCCAGACACGGCCAGGAAGATATCAATCCCGCCGGAGACACGCCCGTTGCCGAACAGGTGGAAGAGGACCACACCCGTCAAGGCGAGGCCACGGATGCCGTGGAGCTCGGGTAGGTAGCGGCGTTCAGGGAGTCCTCGTTGGAGGGTGGGTTTTGCATGTTGTGCGCGCGTCGTGGTGCTCATGGTGTCCTTTTTGTGTCTGGGCCGCCAATATCCTAGCCCACACTGCGTTCAGGAACGAAAAAAGCCGCCCCACCTACCTGTTGGTAAGTGGGGCGAGTCACGCTGTGGCGCGTGCTTTCCATGGTACGGATTGCTTAGTCTAGTCGGTTGTGCGGTGACCTTGGGGTGGGAGGAGTTTACCGCCCACAAGAGTGCCGAGCGCATCGTGAACCTTCCTGGGTTGGTTCTGTCCTGACATGAGAGGATGGAAGTATGTCAAGTACCTGCCCTCACTCGTTTAAAGACCGTGCTATGCGTATGGTGTTTGACCGTTTGGAAGATACATACACGACAAGCCGGTATGTGGTGATTCGTGAAACTGCCCCGAAATTCAGTATCGCGGTAGAGACGTTGCGCCGCTGGGTGGCACAAGCTGAGATGTACGCTATGAAACACCCCAGTGTACGGACTGAAGCGCAAGAAGAGATCCGTAAGCTGCAGCGGAGGAATGCTGAACTAGCCGGGCCAATGAGATCCTGAAGACCGCGTCAGCTTAATTTGTAAGCCAAACTCGACCGCCCGACGCCGAGACGATCGCATATATTCCTATGTATAGGGGTCGTTTCACAGGACGAGGTCCATCTGTCGTATCTCGGGTGCGCCAGACCGTGGGTGTATCACTTCACGCGGGTACCGGGCGGCCAAAACCCGGTCTGCTAGTGATCGTTCGCGCCGGGATGCGGTGCTGAGTCCGGTGGTCAAGGAGCGAGACCAGCTAATTATGGGAGCTATGGGTGCGCAAGATGTGGCAGGTCATGGCGCGTGCGGGCTGGGGAGGTGGGCGGCGACCACGTTGCTCTACTGATGCGCTTCGCCGGAGTCAGTGGTGTCGTTCGTAGCCGCAAACTCCACACCATCGTTGCTGCGAAGGTCCCAGTTCATCGCACAGACCTGATCAACCGGACTTTCCAGGTCAACGCGCCCAACCGGTTATGGGTTGCTGATAGCACCTACGTTCACACCACCAGCGGCTTTTGCTACACCGCCTTTGTTACGCTGCCCGCGTGGATGAAGCCCTGCACGACCAGACTTCGGCCGGGATCGAAGCCAGCTATCATATGAGCGAAGCTCCAGCCCTGAGCCCCGTATGACAAGCGAGACAAAGCCCAGGGCACTTGAGTGTCCTTTTTAGTCGGGTGTGACTAGATCTGCCGAAAGTACCGCCGAGATGGGTTTACCGTTTGCAGCATTCCCAATGCTTTTTCCTTTGTGCAAGGTGTCCATCAATTCCTGTGCTTTGGCCATGATAGTTTTGCCCCAGAATTTTTGCACGAACGGGTTGTTTGCTGCCTTGTCAAAAGCGGTTTTGTATGCCTCTATGTGTGAGGGTTGATTCGTACGGGTGGACTGAATGAGGTGGGCGGTTGGTGCCCAGACCCGCCCCGGAGACGCTTCCTTGGATACTGGTGAGCGGGTAAGTCGTGCCAAGATTTCCTTGGTGGGTGACTTATCATCTGAGTCATATGGCATAGTCACCAACTCAGGTTCCAGGGAATGCATGATGTCATAGTTGAACTGTCCTTCTTCAATTCTGTCTTCACCAGCTAACAGTTGGACTCGTTCTGCGGCTACTGAGTGCAATGGTGTGAATGCGACTTCGGCTCGTGGCGTTCTGCCGGAGTGATATCTAACTCGGCCGTCGCGTAAGAGGACTCGGAAGGGGTCTTCGTCGTTTCGGGCCGCTATGGTGAGGAATCGTTGCGCATCGGCAATGAATTCAGCTTCGTATGGTGGTCGTTTCAGTTTTTGGGCGTTTTGTTCGATGAAGACGTTGGGGTCCGATGAACCTGCAAAGAGTTCATAGAGTTTCCGGTGAATGCCACCCCCACCACCTCCGATAGTGATGTTAGTGGGTGTTGGTCCTTGGGTGGGCCTGTAGAACGGGTAGTAGACGCCCATCGACTGAGCCCGGTACATGTGATAACTCTCGTCGCCGTGGAGTTCCAGCCGACGTATGCTTCTGTTGTCGTTCATTTCAAGGCCATAATAGCCGGCAACAGTGCTAGCGACTTCGAGGTCTGTTCGGTTATGGGGGCCTGAGCCGCAGCGTAGGCGTGGTGGTTGGCTTGTATCCCCCAGTCGACTTCGTGCTGCCTGGACCATGGCAAAGTTAGCTCGTGAATCCACGCCGCCGGTGAGATCGACGGTGAAGTCTGTTTCGGAGCGATACATGAGGGTTTCGAATCGGCCCACCCATGTATTGAGGTAATCGGATAGTGCTTCGGTATAGGTAGTGCTGGTGGTAGTGACCTCGGGGCGCCGTACGAATTCCACGGTGGTGGGCGTGATAACCAAGGAGTGTGTGCGTGGTGCGACTCGGATGTTTTGGGCAAGAGTCTGGAGTGAGAAGAGTTGGCCCAGTGGCATACCATGGCCCAAAGCTGCGGCCAAGTGCGTGTAGTTTGGGCGGATACTAATCTTTCGGTCGCGAAGATAGTCAATGACTCTGGCGAAACTATTACTCACAACCCACGTTGCGCCGTCGTGGTAGTAGTACAAGATGGTGTATCCAGCGAAATCTACGTCAAAAACGTACGCCTCGTTGTGTTGTCGAATGGCGACGTAGCATCCATCTTGGGCTGCGGGGATAGGTCTGCCGGTTAATGCTTGGTAGTGTTTGGCGCCGTTGGTTCCGAAGATGAGGTCGTTGCCGATGAAGCAGTAGCCTTGGAAGAATCCGTTTTTTGGTGGGGCGTCGTTAGAGGCGAGGAATGTAGTGTCGTAGAGGCCGGGTGTATGCATGTGTAAGAATCTAGCAGTGTGGGGTGGGGCTGCTGGTGGTGTTGAGATGCAAAAAGCCTAGTCCCATTATCTCAAGGCTGGTGACCCTAGCGAAGTGCACATTTTAAGTGGCGGGACATCGGTCGTGCTGGCAGGAGGTTCAGATATGAACGAGCAGAAGAAGTAGCGACCCGCATTTAATAAAGCGTAGGGTGCCTGCTGCGTCTCTTATAAAAGCGAGGTGAACCCACACCCTTCGCGCTTTTGAAACGCTCTGCTATTCCCAAAGACTGCATGATGTGCGACTTGTCTCAGGCATTTGGTCAATTTACAGAAACTGACGTTAACGTAGGACTCGATCAGAACGTCGTAAGAACATTTGAAAAGGAAATTGCGTTATGACAGCGGCGACAACGAAACCTCCCAACGCGCCCGCAGTGAAAGCTGGCTCGAAGTTCAGACCTGATATTCAGGGACTTCGCGCGGTCGCGGTAGGTTTAGTCCTGCTCTATCACGCGGGTGTTTCTTTCATCCCGGGTGGTTATGTCGGGGTCGACGTCTTTTTCGTTATTTCTGGTTTTTTGATTACCGGCATGCTGGTACGTCAGTCGATGGAACGTGGCCGAATAGACCTTGCCGACTTCTACGCACGACGTATCCGAAGAATTCTGCCCGCAGCCACGGTTGTGCTTGCTTTTGTAGCAATATGTACGTTGCTGATTTTGCCCCGAACCAGGTGGGACGGGATCGGTACAGAGATCATTGCAAGTGCGTTTTATCTGGTCAACTGGGTGTTAGCCGGGGGCACCGATTACCTTAACGCAGAAGAAGCAGCGAGCCCGCTACAGCATTTCTGGACGCTGGCCGTTGAAGAGCAGTTCTATATCGTGTGGCCAGCGCTTCTGATCGGACTGCTATGGTTCGCATCCAAACGATCGAGACGACAAGACGACGTTACGCTTCGACGAGCACGCATTGAGAAATACCTTCAAGTAGGCGTTGCTCTCGCCATTGTTCCGTCATTCATTTGGTCGGTTTACTACACCGAAGCCAACCCGGCGCCAGCATATTTTGTCACAACCACGCGGCTCTGGGAGATTGCAATCGGAGCAGCGATCGCAATCTTTGCGGTGCAGCTGCACCGGCTCCCGGACAAAGTAGGTTACATCCTCCAGGGTGGGGGACTCCTTGCCATACTGTGTGCTGGACTGTTTTACACCGAGAGCACTGCGTTTCCTGGTTATGCTGCCCTATTACCAGTACTGGGTTCTACCGGCGTCATTATTGGCGGGATGTCTGGCCGAGCGACTCAAGGCTTTGCGGTTGTGCTCAACACCAAACCAATGCGATGGATAGGCGACCTGTCGTACTCCTTATACCTATGGCATTGGCCACTGCTGGTATTTGCTACCTATCTTGCTGACGGTGAGCTCCGAATTCGATATGGACTGCTGATTGTTGCGCTTGCGATCGTTCCGTCGTGGTTGAGTTACCGATTTATTGAGACTCCTTTTCGTAATTGGCCACGTCTTAAAGAGAAGTCCTCGCGTGCGTTACGCGCAGGTGCATCTCTGATGGTTACAACCAGCGTTATTGGTATCGCTGTGTTGGTTGCTGGCAGCCAATTGAACTCAGACCGTAATGCGCCGCTAGCCTCAGACGAGCCGATGGGAGCTGAAATAGCAGAACGCGATCCAGAGGCTCTAGAACCGGTCAACCAAGTATCTTCGATGACCCCGGACCTTACAACCGTGGAAGATGACGTGGCCAGCGTCTACGATGACGGCTGTCACGTGGATGAGAACTCCGCAGATTTTGAACCGTGTGTTTACGGAAACCCTAATTCAGACTACGTGGTCGGTATTGTCGGTGACTCACACGCTGCCCATTGGATACCTGCCCTCGAAAAAATAGCCGAAGCGCATGACTGGCGTCTGGAGACGTACACCAAGAGTGGTTGTGCGCTTAATAGCGTTGCGGTTACTACAGAGGGCGGCTTCTATGAGAGCTGCTATGACTGGGGTCAAAACATCCTGGAGCACTTCAATGGACCCGACGCGCCCGATCATGTAATCGCCGGTGCTTCATCGCATAATGCCGCTGAGAGTTCTGAGGTGCCTGAGGGTGTACGCACAGGCAGTGTCGATGAGGGCTATGCAGACGCCTGGACACAAGTCCAAGATGCCGGGGTTGGGCTCACCGTTATTTTAGATACTCCATGGCTGTCATTTGATGTGCCAGAATGCATTGCCGAGCATGAAGACAATCTCACGGAATGTGCCGCTGATCGCTCTGAAGCGTTGGCCTCCAGTGGCTATGACGATATGTCCAAAGCGGCTGAAACTGCCGAGGTAGACACAGTTGATATGACCGATGATCTGTGCTCACCAGAGGAGTGCGCTCCGGTGGTAGGTGGAGTTATTGTATGGCGGGATGGCCATCACATTACCGCTACCTACGCTGAGACATTGGCAGAGAGCCTAGAAGGCGAGCTACAAAAAACGTCCTCACTGGAGTTCCAAGAATAGACCCATGTATCGTGCGGTTAGGCGGCTTCAAGTAGCTTACTGAGTGCGTTGACTCGTTTTGTGGTCTGGCGTTTCAACGGACCGAGCCGCTTGGCTTTTCGGGCACGATGTAGCTGTCTTTTATAGAATGTCAGAGCCTGAACTAGGGCGAGGGCTACTTGTTCGCGGAAACTGTAGTGACTCTTCCTCGTGCCGACCTCACCTAGGCCGGTTTGAACATTTCTCAGAGTGGTATCTATGTCCGGAACATTGATGATCATTTTGGACAGATCAAAGGCAATTGGCTTCATCATCGCCCATTCCCAGTCCACCAGCACGAAATCGTCTTCGTCGACCAATATGTTGGAATTGACCAGATCACCGTGTGTCAGGCTGACTTCAAGCAGAGCGTCGCGATCGAGAAGTTTTTTGACCTTCTGATGGAGCTGAGGATCTAGATCGTGGAGTTTCACGAAGTCTTCCCAGCGCTCGCGGGCCCGTTGCCCCAGGATGGAGCTAGCTTTCTTATCAGCGATTCCCACACCCTGATGCACTGCATGCAGCTGTTGGGTGAGCGGCACTATGAGGGTTTCTAATTCGGTACGTGTGGCGGTTTCGCCTTTCACGGTTTCTTCAATCAGGAAGGCTCCACGGCCATCCAGGATGGTTCCGTGTTCGCGGACCGTTGGCATCAGATTTGGAGCGTAGCGGTGGACTTTCTTATGCGCATTCACGGTGCGAGTCACACCGTTGGTTTTTCCACCGGTTTGGTAGCGAATGCTAAGCCCCGGTTTTGGATAGAACGCTCTGAGGCGCACTTCTGCATCGACATCAAACTTTCCGATGAGTAGCGATTCTGCACGAAGACGAGTGCGCACTTGGCCCAGTGATGCATTCTGGGGTTGTTGGTCTTGAGGTAAAGTATCATAACCTGCACCGGTAGACCACGCAGAACGACTTGCGTAGTGGAATTTCCGAGGGAGAAGGCGCGGCTTCAGGAGGTCGGATTTTCGCTCGATCATTGCAACGCGATCAAATGCGTTGACCCACCGATCATGTTCAATACCCACCACGCGGTTCACTCCTGGCCGTCACATGGTGTTTACCATGCGTTGATTTTTCGTTTACTTGCATTTCCCGTCAGAGTATACCCGATGGGATTGCG
>Ga0209487_1001463_pt1 | contig 19987 bp, 13 predicted proteins | sample Poulit2012_FD_187524 | JGI IMG/M metagenome (GOLD analysis project Ga0209487, IMG submission 187524) | Agricultural soil microbial communities from Georgia to study Nitrogen management - Poultry litter 2012 (SPAdes) (version 2) | ecosystem: Environmental > Terrestrial > Soil > Agricultural land...
AATCTGTATAATCAATCGAGTCTCCACCAGCTGAAATATTACTTTTTCCAGTTAGATAAGTAATAACCCCAGTATCAGGAATAGAGTCGAGCGTTAACTCCTGTTTTTTAAGAAAAGTAACCATTTCTTCATTTACTTCAATCAATTTTGTTGCTAAATGTGGGTTCTGTTTACGTTGCTTATTTTTCAGTTTAATAAGTTCACCTATTGAATTTACACCGTCAGCGGTTATATTTGCGGGAACTCTTTTAGTTGCTCCAGCTACCTGGTCATTGACAACATAAACACGCAAATCATAACCTGAAACGAATTCTTCGATGATGAAGTCATCGTATTCCTCATTTGACTTTATATCTACTATAAGTTCCCGTAAGCTTTCTTCAGATTGAATGTTCGTAACAACGCCTTTACCAAGACTACCAAAGGTTGGTTTGATTACTAAAGGGAAGCCAATGATGAGTGCCCGTTCAACAACCTGTTGCGGATCCTCATCCGCCATAAATCGGATACCTTGTGGATTTGGTACATTTCCCTTCGTTAGTAGATCCTTCGTTTGGTCCTTATTCGATGTAATCTCAACCGACTCATTAGTCACTTGATCCCCACGCGAACGATAAAAGAAATGGGTTTTATCCTTTGAGCTTAATGAAAATGTTTTGCCTAGAGGATTAAACCCGATTATTTTGAGATCCGTTACATCTTTTGCATCATAATACCATGTCAACTCTAGTCCTCTTCGCCAACCTTCAAGCGCAACCAAATAAGCGTCTATATTAAATCCGCGAACACCTTTAATCATTTGATTAGATAACCAATGTGGGTAATTTTCCTGCATATCGTGTTACCTCCATAAATCATGTTAGTAAAGGTATTGATTAATGATTATTTCTTGCCCTTTACTACAGCGCCAATTTTTCGGATCGGTGATGAAAACTTCCACGAAGTACTATCTAAAATATATCGATTTACTTTCGTAATTTGGTATTTATCTCTTTCCATTTTCGTCAAGTCTCTACTTAGTGTTCGGATAGCCGTATCAGCAGATTTAAAGCTTGCTGTATCATAACGTTCGTTGATTTCAAAGCCTATTTTAACTGCTTCATCCCATTCATTGGATTTGATCTTCATTACTTTCGCATTGGCCGCTGGATCTGTAATGATATCCTCGAACCCATGAACAGCATCCTCATCTGTTCCGGCGATGACAATTTCAATCTTGTCATAATATAATCGCTTAATATACCCATTTAAATCCCGATCAAGTGCTTGCCGTTTAAGCCACTCATGATAACTCTGTCTTTGGACATTGCCCGAAACGATAAATTGTTTACTATATAATTTCCCTAAAGGTGCAGGAGTGACCTTGACCTCAATGGCCGATCGATTTTCCAATGGTTCTAATACTGTCGTTAAATCAAAGTAGATTTTCGAATCTGACGTATCCATTCCTTTTGTTTCTGGAAAATAATAATCAACGATAGCCCCAGGTATATTACGTGCTTTCCCTTCTAGCGGGAAAAGTATGCCTCCGATTTGGGCTGTAGGATTAAGTTCAATGACGACAGCGAGTTCTTTACTCACCTCTCCCTCATTGATGATAATATCGACACCACCGTGTGTAAGTCCTGGTACGGCCTTTAATGCATCAATGGCGATTTGCTTAATACTGTCTGAGATTTCATCTGTTACATCAACAGGATCCCCACCGATAGAGACGTTTGATTTCTGGCGTAAGTAGATATACTTTCCCTTAGGTAGAATGGTCTCTAATGTGTATCCCTTTTCTTCAATGAACTCTAATATCTCAACATCGATTTCAATCAAACAACTGTTTAACCTGGCATTCTTTCTTCGCTCAAAGTTTTTGAATTTAATCAATTCTTCAATCGTATGCTCGCCATCACCAGTTACATTAGCTGGTATTCGGTTATAGATGGCGATAACTTCATCTTCAACAACATAGAAACGATATTCTTCACCAGCAACATGCTGTTCAACGATTACTTCATCATACTCTAAATCTTGGCGCACATAGACAAGTGCTTCTGCTAATTCTTCTACACTATAAATATTGGTCACGACACCTAGTCCTAGACTACCATCTGTCGGTTTGAGTACGAGCGGGAAGCCAAGTTCTTGTCCGTATTTAAGAATATCCTCATCCACTGCGTCAGGTGCGAAGCCTTTTCCTTTTGGAACGGGGACACCTTTCTCCTCTAATAATACTTTCGTATCGTCTTTCTCTGAGCCAATGATAACCGCTTCGTTTGTGACTTTATCTCCACGGGTTCGTAGAAAGAAGTGTGTTCGCTCACCATTACTTAAAGAAAATAGTCTTCCTGGTGGATTCACTCCAAACACAATCATATTGTCAAAATAAGGTGTGTCTTTTGTATACCATTTAAGTTCCAGTCCCCTGCGCCATCCTTCAAGTGCGACGGAGTAAGCACATAGACGGGTTTTCCGTGCATTGGCTACAACATCACTTGTTAGTTGGGGGAGGGTAATTGGTAACGTTTCGTTCATCTTCTTCTGCCTCCTGTATCATCAATTCACAACATTATTATTTAAAGATATTTCCGATCCATCTAATTGGTGCTGTTGCTCTCCATGAGAGACTTTTATAAAACTTCTGCTGTTGATATTCTGCTTGTTTCAACTCATGTTCTGTCAACTCAATATCCTGAATGAGTTTCGAAATATCATCTGCTTGTGTCTTTAAGTCCGCCCGAATTTCAAAACCAACCTTCATAGGATTATCCCATTGACTCTCTTGAATACTCTCGACTTCTGATCGTTCAGGGTCTTCTAATAGTCCTTCTTTAAAATCATCAACCATTTCTGGATCGGTCCCAGCGACAACGACTTCGATATCACCGTTTTCTTGTTTCATAACTAAACCACTTAAATAACGTTCAAAAGCTTGTTTCCGTAACCCCATATGATAGCCCATATTCTGGACATCACCTGTTACAGTATATTTCTTTGAATAAATTTGCCCCATTGGCATGGGGGTCACTTGCGTTGATTTAGCAGAACTTGAATTTAACGGGGATAATACATCAACAAAATCAAAATAGAGCTTTGTTTTATCAACATTAACATCCTTCGTTTCCGGAAAATAATAATCGACAATCGCTGCGGGTACATCACTTGATTTTCCGGCGACTGGAAATAACAATCCACCAAGTTGTGCGGTTGCATTGAGCTCAATAATTGTCGCGGCCTCGGAAACATCTTTACGTGAGTCCACAATTAAATCAACGGCTCCATGTGCTAGTCCAGGAATTGCCTGTAAAGCCTTGACTGCTGTCTCTTTAATTTCTTGTGGTAACTCATCTGTTACACTAACTGGATCTCCACCAAGGGAGATGTTGCTTTTATTCGTTAGGAATAAAAGTTCATCCTTATTCAGCACACTGTCTAATGTATACCCTTGTGATTCAATAAATCCTTTAATTTCAGCATCTACTTGTATTAAGCAACTAATCAAACGGGGATTTAACTTTCTCTCTTCATTTTTAATCCCGATCAACTGTCGAATCGAACTGTTTCCATCCCCTGTGATATTTGCTGGGATTCGATTCATCGCGGCGACTGCTTGATCACCTACAACATAAACACGGTACTCTTCACCCGGAATATGTTGTTCAATCATGACGTTGCGAATATTTTGTTCGGTACGTACGATCGCCAAGGCATTCTTTAGTTCTTCTACATTGCTAATATTCGTTATAACACCTTTACCGAAACTACCATCTGTAGGTTTGAGGACAACAGGGTATTCGATGTCTTCAACTGCTACCATTATCTCTTCATCACTTATATTGTCTTTAAATTGATGACCAGTTGGTGTAGCAATATTCGCTTTTGCTAAATATTGTTTTGTTTGATCTTTATCCGCACTAATTTCAACGGCTTCGTTTGTCACCTTATCTCCTCTTGTTCGAAAGAAATAGTGAATCCGATCTTCCGAGCGGAGCGAAAATAACTTCCCTGGTTCATCTACGAACCATGTTTTAATATTTTTAAACTCATCTGTATGTTTTGCATACCATTCCAGAGTTAAGCCACGTCGCCACCCTTCTAATGCGACTGCATATGCGTCTAAATTCCAACCTCGGGCATCTGCGACTACTTCACTCGTTAGATGAGGAAGCCATTCCGCTTGTGTTTGGTCCATTGAGTCTCCTCCTCATAATTGTTACCATATCCATTATATACTAGCCGTGATTAACTGTTTAGCTATTCATCTTTAATACTTATATCTTAACGCTTTTATACATAAACGCCATTAAAAACCATCCGTTCCCTTTACTGGAAGTGACCGGTGGTATTATCTGGCTAATTGCGTCGTAAACCCATTAAATTCTTCAAACTTTTTCCCTGCTAATAAGTCTTGAACAAGTCGTTCTTGAGCTTCAATATAGTAATCTCCCAGTTGTTGGTCGATAGGCTCATTAAATTCATCGTAATTACCTGGCTTTGACGTGAATTCACCGAATACTAAGCCATTATCTGAACGCAAAAAGTCGATGCGAATAAATGGAGCTGGTATTTTTGCACTTAGAGCAGCTGCCATTTCGACTTCCTCGCGGGTTACGCCTTGGCCGACAAATAAATCATCTTCATATTTACCCGTGCGAATTCGTTCACCATCTGCTGTCCACCAGCAATGGCTTCGTTCTGGATAGCGGGTAATTTCAAGAATAAGTCCAATTTTCCCATAGAATGAATAGAACTTAATATCACTTGCCGGTGTCTTTTTATCTTGGTCTTCCAAGATTAGTTCCTCAACTAACCAGCGGTCTTCCTCGACCCATCCTGAAGCAAGATCGGCCTTCATACTCGCCAAGAGATCTGCCCATCCATCAAGTTGTTTAGAACGTTTGATGTCAATGATTTCATTAACATTATAAACTAAATAAACACCTCGTGAACCTGCACCATCTGAAGGTTTGATGACAACTCTCTCTTGTTTTGGTATATCTATGACTCTATATTCCTCAGCTGCGACTTCCGGCTTGCGAATGCCTAGTTGGTCAACAAATTGATAGGCATCTCGTTTATTTTCCAACATGTATTCAGGTAAGGGGTCGATCAGTTGTTTCTGCCGTACACGCATGCTTAAACTCGCCCGGAAAGAAGCAACTTGTTGTAAAGGAATACCATCTTCTACTAAACCAGCACGTACCATAAACTCGGGGATATCTTCTGTTTTTAAGGCTGCTAGAATCTTCGTGTAGACGAGATTCTTCTGATCTATCTTTCCATTCATAAATAAGCGCGCAGCATAAATTAAGGCTTCATTATAATTTGCTTCATGTGTTGTTTTATTGTCAATCGCTCGGTTTAGATAATCGAGCAATATGCCTTCTTCTTCCACGGTTTTTATTTGCTGGATGATTTGATTACTATTCAAATGGCGATCATCTAACATCGTTTCCCGTAATTGCTCTCTTATTTCATAGCGTTCTTGCTCACTTGCTGCTAATTCCGTTTCGAGTTCCTTTATATATTGCAATTGTTCCCGTTTCTTTTCGCCTCCGGTTAAGCGCGTAAAGAAAGCTTGTAATCTACGAAAAACACGGGTGTGTTTCCACGTGTTACTCTGTTTAATTTGTTTGATTTCTTTTTCATCGGCTTGTCTTTCTTTCTGTATGGCTGCTACTTTTGCTTCTTTCGACATCACTTCTTTGATGTATTCCTCTTGTCCAGAAGCGATCGGTAGCTCATTTCGTTCCTCTAGTGACTTCGCATACGTTTTTTCTTGATTCATCATCATTATCCTCCTTTCTGTTCATTCTTTAATATCTTTTAGAAAATCCATTCATTAAGTCTTGTTTTATATTGTTCGTGATTGACACCGTTGCCGTCTGTCCAGTCTTCGCTTGCTAGTTTAACAGACCGCAGCTGCCTATGAAAATCAGCTTGTAATCTATCACGCACCTGCGAATCCTGTGGGTACCATTTTCCCCGCCTGCCAAAGTATTCGACGAGCCGTTCATTATATTGCCTAAAGGCGAGCTGTTCTGGTGGTTGATCGACAACGACTGTAATCATCGTTGGTGTAATTGTAGGAATATACGTTTGTCTATCTGTTAAGATTGATGGGTCTTTGACAATGAGCAGATCACAGACAATCCGCTCTCCATAGACGAGCATTTGGATGTCGTCTCCATCAATATGTTCTCTAATCGCACCATTTGTTTTTTGATGCCTCTCTCTATTATAACATGAAATTTGGACTAAACCGGTCCGAAGTCCCATTTCTTTATGTACTTTCATTTCCTCGATTGTTAATAAATGTGTTTTTCCTTCACCACGAAAGTCAGCTGCGATCACAACATCGAAGTGACGCCCTTCAATCGGTTTGGCTTCTCGCTGTGGCCACATTGGTTCAGGAACAGGAAACGGTCTTTCCTGCTCTGGAAATGGATAATAAGCAGAACGTGTCTGCTCGTGATGATACGATAGACTTTCCACATATTCCTTCCGCACCCCCATAAAGAAGCCATTATAGCCAAAGGCAGAACTTCCGGTAAGTGATGTGACCGTTTGTCTAGGCAACGATAATGGTCCTGTTTGCAGATCCACTATTTTATCTTTGCCAAATTCCTTGAGAAGGCGACGTTTAAATTCACCATCCGCAGCAAAACGAACACTGTCCCAATAGCCGAGTTTTTCCATGACAGGTTCACGGCGAAACAACAAGGAAGACATATTCGAAAAGATGTACAGCCCAGGTGTACCTCTCCGATAGAGTTTGAGGTCTTCTGTTAAGCGTGAATGTTCCGATGTATTCGCGATGATTGCTTCATTCTCTTCTAAATGCCTAACTTGGGTAGCGATTTTTTCGGGATGGGACCAATCATCTGCATCATTAATCGTCACATATTCCCCTGTTGCCGCAGCCAAGGCAATATTTCGAGCCACATAGGGGCCACTATTGACGGGTGTTGAATAAAACGTAATGCGGTCATCTCTTTGCGCGTATTCTTTAATGACGGTCGCTGTTTGGTCTGTACTACAATCATCGACAACAAGCAGCTCCAGATTTTTCCATGTTTGCGCTAGGATCGAGTCGATCGCTGTGCCGATGCCCGTCTCCGAATTATAAGCAGGAAAAATAACCGATACCAGTGGGCCTGTTTTCACCTGCTCCATGGTCGGTTCTGTCATCAAATCATCATAAATTACCTCTTCTTGTTCGATATGGCGAAAGGTAATCGGATGAATCGCGTACATATCAAGTGCTTTATTAATAAAAGCAATCCGGTCGGTCAGCCTTTCTTCTAAATTGGCTGCCGCTAAATACATGTCTGGATGTTGTTGTGTGCGCAAAACGGCATCAATAACCTGCCTCGCTTCCACGTGTCTGTCTAAGCGCTCTAGACACTCTGCTTTGATAATGGCTGCTTTTCTACGCTGTTCGGGATCTTTTATAGAGTTCATGGCCATATGCAAATAGCCCAAGGCTTGTTCAGCACCATCTGTTGTGTATTGATTCGCATGCCATAACGTCAATTCCCAAGCAATCGCCCGTTTTAAATAACGGTCTGTCGTCTCCGCTGCTAAAGCGGTGAGATCGGCGAGCCCCTTTTCTCTAAACCCTAAATTGTACAGATTGTAGAGATAAGGCTTCAATGTATTCGCCGCTTTTTTTAATTTATAGGATTCACTATAAAGCTGCTTCAGATTGCGTCGACCAAGTGCATAGGCAGCCATCGAGCGCAAGAAACGGACTGATCCTCGCAGTACCTTCTTCAACCAGGTCACGTTACGCTGGGCATCGTTAAACTCCCTTTTTAGCTGGCGTAACTCTGCCTTTGTCCGTTTTGTTTGAACTTCCTCTTCCGCGATCACTTGATCGAGTGTGGCACGTTCATCCATTCGATCGATTAAACGTTTCTGTTTTGTTGTCTGTTCATCTTTATGGTTTGACATGTGGCATCATATTCTCCCAGTCTTCATTCGCTATGGTCATGGTAGCCGTCTCTTCCGGTTGATGAGTCTTCAGGTATTCACGGATTTGTTGATTCTTTGCATGCCATATACCAGCCTTGCCAAAATAAGTTAGCAGGTGGTTCATGCTTTGACATAGTTGACGCAAACGCTCCTCTTGATCATCTGCCAGTTGCTTGACGACGACATGAATCTGATCAGCTTCCACCGTTGGTAGATATTTTTGCCAATCCATGAGTACCGACAGATCATCGATCACAAGAATTGGTGTCTGGATCTTTTCTCCGTATACGAGCATTTGAATGTTGTCACCGTCAATTAGCGGACGGATCGCAGACTTGATTTTATAATCGAGCGTTACATCATACCGATTGATTTGAAGGAGTCCGATTCGTTTCCCCTTCGCTTTCAGCGTCTTGATTTCCTCGATCAGCGTGGAGTCGGCATCATGAACCAAGCGAAAGTCCGCCGCCACGACGATATCAAAGGCCCGAACACCATTTGGCTTCTCTTCCCGTTGTGGCCACATGGGCTCTGGTACGGGAAACGGCCGATCAATGGGTGGATATGGATAATAGAGTGTTGTGGCCCGATTATGGTGGAACTCGAGACTGTCTACATATTCTTTCCGGACTCCCATAAAGAATCCATTGTAGCCAAAGGCCGAACCCCCTGTTAAGGAAGATGCCGACTGCCTCGGTAAGGATAAAGGACCTGTCGGTAAATCGACAAAACTTTGCTTACCAAACACACGCAACAAACGGCGTTTAAATTCACCATCTGCCGCAAACCGAACACTGTCCCATGATCCTAATTCTTTAAGGACAGGTTCACGACGAAACATCGTTGAGGACATATTCGGGAAAATATAAACCCCTGGTGTCCCACGACGATAGATCTTTAGATCTTCCGTCAAACGCGCATGTTCGGATGTGTTCGCGATAATCTCTTCATGCTTCATTAAATGATCCACTTGGATTTCAATCTTTTCAGCATGTGACCAATCATCAGCATCATTCACCGTAATAAATTCCCCGATTGCTGCTTGTAAAGCGATATTTCGTGCTACATATGGTCCACTATTTTGTGGGGTGGAAAACAACTGGATCCGTTTATCTTGTTCCATATATTCTTCCACAACGGAAACCGTTCCATCTGTACTACAATCATCAACAATAAGCAATTCAAATTGTTGCCATGTTTGTGTTAAAATCGATTCAATCGCAATCCGAATTCCCTCTTCCGAATTATAAGCGGGTAAAATAATCGAGACCATGGGCCCCGTTCCAACTTGCTTATTAAACGGTTTCGTGTGGAGATCATCATAGGTGATGACAGCATGCTTTCTCGCAAATTCGATGGGATGGAGATGGTACATATCGAGCGCTTCATTGATTAACCCTACCCGAATATCGAGATCTTCTTCCAAATTAACAGCAGCCATCAAGAGGTCTGGATGTTTTTCTGCTGTGAGTAAGTCATGGATCAGTTGACGTGCCTCTTCACCTCGATCAACACGGGCAAGACATTCTGCCTGAATGATCGCTGCTCGCCTTTGTTGGTCCTGATCGTTCTCTCCATCTATAGCGATCTGTAGGTATTCAAGCGCTTGGTGAGCCCCTTCTACAGTAGATAAATTCGTATACCATAACGCTAATTCCCAAGCCGTCAGACGTTGCATCACACCATCTTTATTTTCGTTATGCAAGGTTTCCAACTCAGCTAATGCTCGATCGGTAAATCCGAGTGTATATAAGTGATCTTTCACTTTTTTAACCTTTGCCCGCTGTGCTTGCTGTTTGCCATGCTTCGTGATCCGCTTGATTGTATCTTTTTGATTTTCTGTAAATAAATTGGCTATCTTCTTTTTTTGTTTTTCACTTAGCACCGTATATAGAAACCAATCGATCGGTGCAACTACCATCTTCTTTATGAGACGGATCACTATCATTCACCACCGTGTGTGTTACGTTCATTTATTTAAATGAATTTCATTCATTTATTTATCTTCATTTGCGTTTTCCGTAGATTTTGCCTTTGCTTTCGCCCTGTTTCTTCGACCTCTATTTTGTTTAGTACCGGTACCCGTTGATTCACGGTATTTAGCTACGGCTTCTTCCGCATCACCATCAAACATGACTTGGCCATTTTCCATCCAAATCCCTCGCGTACAAATCTTTTCAATAAAATTTAAACTGTGTGAAACGATAATAACCGCTTTGGCAGATTCCATCATATCTTGAATCCGTTCACTCGCCTTTTGTCTAAATGCTAAATCACCTGTCGATAGGGCTTCATCAATAATAAAGATATCAGGATTGAGGACGGCCGCAATACTAAAACCAAGTCGGGAACGCATCCCACTGGAGTATTCCTTTACAGGTTTATCAATCGCTTTGCCAATTCCAGAAAACGCGATGATCTCATCGTATTTTTCCTCGACACGTTTTTTCGGAATGCCTAATAACATCGCATTGAGGAAGATGTTATCAGCCCCCGTTAATTGAGCATTAAACCCTGTTCCATACCCGACAAGGGATGATGTTCTTCCGTGGACTTCAAGACTTCCGGCATCAGGGGTGAGAATTCCACTAAGCGTTTTACATAAGGTGCTTTTCCCAGCTCCATTATGCCCAATGATCCCGACCACTTCGCCTTCTTTAATTTCAAAATCAACATTTTTTAATGCCCAAAACTTTCCGGTGTTCAATTTATAAGATATTCCCAAGTTTTTTGCATGAATGATGGTTTCGTCACCAATATCTGCCTCGGTTTTTTTTAATTCCAAGCGCCGGCGTTTTCGCTGTGGTTCTGGTGGTACACTTGCCCGGTAATTCGCTACAATTTCTTTTGGCTCACCAACTTCGCGAACGACCCCTTTATCAAGCCACATGAGTCGGTCACAATTTCGCTGGGCATACCTTAAACTATGCGTAACAATAATGACCATCTTCGCTCTTTCCACAAGTTCTTTCATCTTATCAGCTGATTTTTTACTGAATTTAGCATCCCCTGTATTTAAAGCTTCATCTAAAATCAGGATTTCAGGATCCAAATGTGCTGCTACACTAAACCCAAGTCGTGCCTTCATTCCACTCGAATAATATTTCATCGGCTGATCCATAAACTGTTCAATTCCTGAAAACTCTTGAATATCATTAATATAATAATTGATTAATTCCCGTTTAATGCCTAACATCATCCCGTTTAAATAGACATTCTCACGGCCTGTTAGTTCTTTATTAAAACCCATTCCTAAAGAAAACAAGGCCGTTACTTTTCCATCCACATGGATGTCGCCTCTGTCTTCCTTCAGAATACCGGTAATCACTTTACTTAAGGTTGTTTTCCCAGCTCCATTTGAACCAATAATTCCAAGAATTTCACCTTTATGACCTGTAAAGCTAATTTCTTTTAACGACCAAAACTTCTTTTCTCGTTTTTCGGTTTCGGTTTCTTTTTCTCTTTTAAACACATTAATGAGACGGGATTTATAGTCGTTTTGATTACTATCTGTATCAAAGTAGACACCGACATCTTTTGCGACTATGACTTCTTCTTTGTCTTTCATCACTGTTTCCCTCGCATTCATTTTTTATCATGATTCACGTAAAAGACTGCGACCATACACCATTAATGATTTCATAATCCTTATTTATAGCTACAACAATTATGAAATTCACCAGATCAGCTTATAAAGCTTTAATGATTTTGTGTTCATTTTTACTAAAATGCCACACCATATAAACGATCACCACTAATGACAGCACGAAGATCACACCTAATTTCATAAAATTGGGTGTCTCATGATACATTAAAATATCCCGGTATGCATCAACATGAATGGCAATGGGGTTAATCGCGACAATCCAGCCATACTCTGGTGGCAATCGTCCACCTTCCCAAATGATTGGTGACGCATAGAAAAAGAGTCGAATCACATGGGTTAATAAATTATCAATATCACGGATAAATACGGTAAAGTATCCTAAGACAAGCCCGATCGCGAGTAAAAACACGAATGTTAATACAAGTAGAACCGGTAAATAGACCAGTTCGATTCCTGGGGTCACTCCATTAGCGATTAAGAAGATCGCAATGACGATTAACCCGAATAAAAAGTTAATAAACTGTGTAATCGAAAAGGACAATGGAAAAATCGACTTCGGTAAATACACTTGGTTAATAATCGAACTATACCGCAAAATGGACTTTGCTGAGGCGTTAATCGATGAACTAATCCATCGCCAAACAACAAGCCCGATGACAAGGAAGACAGCGAAATCTTCTCCCCCTCGTTCTAAAATAATGACAACTAAGAAATAATAGACAACAACGTTTAAAAGCGGATCTAATAACCACCAAAAATAGCCCAAATAGCTATTTCGATGCTCCGCTTTCAACCCTGATTTAACTAAGTAAAACAATAAGTCTTTTCGTTTGATCATTTCTTGTATATACGTTTTCATATCCATAATATTATATTGACACCGCCTAAAATAATCATCGGAGGACCGTCTATTGACAAGTCACTCCATTGTTTTATCTTGTCACTCTAAATTTGATGACATTGACGACTGATCGAATTGCATAATTTAAAAAGTACCAACTACTTTTCAGTATACTTTGTTTTTCGATATGCCGATAGACATACCAATTTTGCTTCGCTGCCTTTACTTTATTGCTCGAAATCGAGCCTTCGACAAGTCGATATTTGGCAAGTACTTCCGGCAATCCATAAGCAAGAAATCCTGTCTTCATAATCGTCAACCAAAACACATAATCTTGTCGTGTTCGAATATTGATCATTCTTTCATTGCCAATCTTATCTTTATCCAGCATGACCGTCAAACATCCAATCACACAGTGTTTCATTAACTCATTATAGTCAACAGTCTCAGGCGCTTCGGTAATCGCATTCGTTTCGGTACCATCTTCTTCAATACGGACATATTTCGTAAATGAAAAGGCAATGTCTTTTTCCAGCATGAAGTCTAATTGCTTTACTAGCTTGTCTGGTAGCCATTGATCATCACTATCTAAAAATGCTAGAAAGCTTCCCGAAGCATGATCCATCGATGTGTTTCTGGCGATTGCTGACCCACTGTTTTCTGCTAATTGGATCAGTTTAATGCGTTCATCTGTTTGTTGATAGCTTTTAATAATCTCGATCGTCTGATCACTCGAACAATCGTCGGTTATGATCATTTCCCAATTGGAGTACGATTGGGCTAACACGGATTCAATGGCTTCGCCAATAAATCGTTCTGCATTATAAGCTGGTGTGATAATTGAAATTTTTATGTTTTGCGTTTGTTTCAATTTTCAGCACGATCCTTTTTCATTCTTCTGTTTTCATCTGTCTGTAAGAGTTCATCATACCAGTTGATTAACTTCTTTTCTTCGGTATGCCAATTCAATTCATTCTGAACGGCTTGCTTGCCATTCTCCCCCATCTGCTTTGCTTCTGCTTGATGTGTTCGTAAATACGCGATCGCTTCTTTAATTTCGGTATCATTATACGGATCGACCGCAATCCCGCATTCATGCTCTTCAATAAATTGTTTCCACTCTGGAAAGTCAGAGCAAATGACAGGGAGACCGGCATTCATATACTCAAAAAACTTCGTTAATTCTTTTTTCATATAATGTTCTGTTGGGGGGAATAAGGCGATCCCTGCCAACCAATTTTCATTTGTATAGGTGGCTTCAATATCAGCCTTTTCTACAAATCGATCAATGCCTTCTATATTGAGTTGATCTTGTTGATCGCCTGCGACTTCATACATCTCGTCAGCGAGTCCACGTGGACATTTACCGACAAAATGGACCGTCACCTGCGGATCGATCACAGGGATCTTCGCATGAATAAGGGCACCACGATCTGTTGTAACATTACCAGTATACACCAGTTTATCAGCTAATGGTTCATCTTCATGACCAGGCTTGTGCACCGGCTCTTGGAGTGTTGGATAATTAAGAATACATGTCCCTCGCCCGTAAATATCATAATAGTACTTCTCAGCGAGACAAAGCTCCATATTCCGCGTACATATCTTTTCCAGCCCCTGGTATATTTTCGCCGCCAACTTACGGATCGGGCGGTTCATATAGTCCTTTTGTAAAATCCCTGTCACATAGTCTTCATGAATATCATAGATGACAACATTGTCTTTTTTCTTCAATAACCACCCAATAAGCAGTAACTCTGGATCATGAAAATGATACACATCTGCCTGTAGTTTCTTCGCCTGACGATAAGCAGCAATGGAACCGAAAATCATCCGCTTCACCCGATTGGTATAGGTCTTCACCGGGATATGTGTGATGTCTTCATAGGTCTGTGCCGTTTCCGTCGACGCTTGTGCGATTAACGTGACATCAAACCCAGCCTTGACCAGGGAATAACATTCTTTATGGTAGATCCGTGGATCATATGGATGATGCACTGTCGTCATATGGACAGCACGTTTCGGAGTATTCATATTCCATCATCTCCTCACATTCTGTCGTTTAGATGGGTCAATAACTTGGCTAAATGTCGATTCATATTGGTTTACGATGGTTTGTGCGGCAAATTCATTTGCACGTTGTAATCCTTTTTCAATACGTTCTGTCGTTTCTTGTGGGGACAAGGTTAGAACCTCATACATGGCATCTGCCATGTCTTGACTATTCCCTACCTCACAAATTGCACCGTATTTCCCATTTGCTAACACTTCTTCGGCACCTGGTTTGCAATTCGTTGAGACGACCGGGGTTCCGGTTGCTAATGCTTCAACGAGCACATGCCCAAATCCTTCCCGAAGCGATGACAAGGCAAAGAGATCGGCCCGTTTAAAGTACATATATGGATTCTTTTGAAATCCGATAAAATGAACAGATTGTTCGATATCAAGTTTTCGAGTTAATGCTCGTAATGCTTCTTCTTCCTCGCCAACTCCTAAAATAATGAGTTCACTCGGCAGTTTTTGGTTAACAATTGAAAATGCTTTAATTAATGTTTGTTGATCTTTATCCTTCACCAATCTTCCCGCTGTGACGATTGTTTTCGCATCGGTTTGAAAGAGCTGTTCATGTGTAGCTGGCATCAAACCAGTCTCAGCTTCGTGTGTTAGGTTTTTAAGATCAATTGGATTATAAATCACGGTAATCTGAGTGGGATTCACGTTGTACCGTTCCACCAGATTTACTTTCACTCCCTCTGATAGAGAGATCACATGACTCGCCAATCGATAAAACATCCCGTAAATGACTAATTTCAGATTCGCGGAATCTTCTTCACCAAGTAGCGCCGCTTCCCGGACGATGTTCTTCGCTTTCGTAAAAGAACATAATCGAGCCATGATCGCGATGAGATTATAATTTGGAATTGTACTAAATATGAGATCAGGTCGTTCTTGTCGAATCACTTTTGCTAAAGGGAAGATCGCTGAACGTAAACGTTTCGTATCTAATTTAATGAAGCGAATATCATCTTGCAAATATGCTTCATAACTCCCCTCATAATTAAGCGTGACGAGGATCGGTTCAAATTGAGTGCGGTCTATATGATTGATCACATTTAACAATGTTCGACCTGCTCCACCCGCACCTAATTGATAGATGAAAAATAGTACCTTTTTCTTTTCCACAGTTTTCAGCCTTCCCCTTTTCAAGCAATTCGCGATCTAAAACACGCTATAATACTTTAGAAATTATATCATAGCGTGACCAATAAAGAAATTGTTCGAATCATTCGGAGTTTTATGGAAGAGTATAGAAGACAAACAACAAGCGAATTCCTCTCTCTTGTTGTTTGTCAGACGATCAGATTCTGTATCAATATAAATAGCTTCTAGCGAGATTTGTTAGGAATTTAACTTCTTCTTCATAAACTCTTTCACATCATCATGAAGATCTTCACGATTTAATGCGAAGTCGATTGTGGCCTGGACAAATCCGAGTTTGTCCCCAATATCATAACGTTTTCCGACGAAGTTATAAGCTAATAACCGTTCTTTTTCATTGAGTTTGACCAGTCCATCTGTTAATTGAATTTCTCCCCCTTGACCTGGTGCTAATTTTTCCAAGATCGGGAAAATGGCTGGCGATAAAATATAACGTCCCATGATCGCCATATTTGATGGCGCTTCTTCGACTGGTGGCTTTTCGATTAATGATTCAATTTCACGGATTGCTGGGCCAAAATCATTTTCAGCTACTGGTTTGATAATGCCGTACTTTGACACTTCCTCTTTCGGAACCTCATGTACGCCAATCACAGAAGATTGATGTTCATCATACACCGTGATCAGTTGTTGTAAACAAGGGACTTCTGATTCCACGATATCATCGCCTAACAAGACAGCAAAGGGTTCATCGCCAACAAAGGTATGTGCACAGGCAATCGCATGGCCAAGTCCTTTTGGTTCTTTCTGTCTAATATAATGAATATTCGCCAGGTTTGAGATCGACTGCACCATGTCTAGCATGTCATCTTTCTCTTTTTCGGCTAGCTTTTCCTCTAGTTCATAAGATGTATCAAAATGATCTTCAATCGCACGCTTGCCACGGCCCGAGATAATAATAATATCTTCGATGCCAGAGGCGACCGCCTCTTCAACAATATATTGGATGGTTGGTTTATCGACAATTGGCAACATTTCCTTTGGTTGTGCTTTTGTTGCAGGTAGAAAACGGGTACCTAATCCTGCGGCAGGAATGATCGCTTTTCTTACTTTCATTATGGTAGCCTCCTTCAATATGTAGAGCTTCTTATCTTGGTTTTTTCGTTCATTATCTATCTGTCAGTTTATCATAAGGCTCTATACTAGCCAATTTTATCGATAACAACCATGAAGTTATCCGGTTGTTTTTTCATTATATAGTAGCAATTGTTATTCTTGTTTAATGTAAAGGTGTATACTTGTTAACAAGTTAATGAATTTTATAACCCCTATTTATAGCTCATTATGGTAATTATGAAGTTCATTCTAATGTTTATAAAAAAAGCGAGTAAAGGACGGCTAAAACAAAATGAATTTATATGAGAAATTACAAGCAAAAGAAGAAAAGTTGTCAGTCATTGGTTTAGGATATGTTGGCTTGCCTGTCGCCATCGAATTTGCTAAAAAATTTGACACTGTCGGTTTTGATGTTGATCAAGAAAAGCTAGACAAATATGTAAGTGGTCATGATGTGACAGAAGAAGTCGGCGATGACATGCTTCAAGCTTCTACGATCACTTTTTCAAGTGATGAAGCAGATGTAAAGACATGTAAATTTCACGTTGTCGCAGTTCCGACACCGATTAATACAGATAAGACACCAAATCTTGCTCCGATTATTAGTGCAAGTGAAACAGTTGGTCGTAATTTAACACCGGGCTCGATTGTTGTTTATGAGTCGACCGTCTATCCAGGGACAACCGAAGAAATTTGCATTCCCATTCTTGAAAAAGAGTCTGGATTGGTTTTCGGGAAGGATTTCAAAGTTGGTTACTCACCAGAACGCATTAACCCAGGTGATAAAGTGAACACATTAACAAAGATTATCAAAATCGTTTCAGGTTCTGATGACGAATCATTACGAGAAATTGCTGACGTCTATAGCGCCATCATCGAGGCAGGGGTTTATGAAGCGGAATCCATTCGTGTAGCCGAAGCGGCGAAAGTGATCGAAAACTCACAGCGCGATATTAATATTGCCTTCATGAATGAACTGTCAATGGTATTCAATAAAATGGAGATTAATACGCAAGCTGTCTTGGAGGCGGCTGGTACGAAGTGGAACTTCCTGGACTTTACTCCTGGTTTAGTTGGGGGACATTGTATCGGTGTAGACCCTTATTACTTCACATACAAAGCGGAACAATTAGGTTATCATTCACAAATCATCCTTGCAGGTAGGAAAGTAAATGACGGCATGGGTAAATACATTGCTGGGAACATCATTAAAATGATGATTAAGGCGAAGCAGCAAATTGATGGAGCGCGAATTGGTATCTTTGGTCTCACATTTAAGGAAAATGTGGCCGATGTACGCAATACGAAAGTAATCGATATTATTGAAGAGTTAAACGATTATGGGGTCGAAGTACTTGTTCATGACCCTGTAGCAGTGGCTGATGAAGTCCTCGATGAATTTAATATTCGCCTCGTTGATAAAGAGGAATTAACTAATCTTGATAGTATCGTCTTAGCGGTTCCCCATGATGCATTTACTGAAATGTGGGATTTGGATAAACTGACTACTCTTTATCGTAATGATCAGCAAGTGTTAGTGGATATTAAAGGTGTCTTTAATCAGCAAGAATCTCAAGATCGTGGCCTCCATTATTGGAGTTTATAAACGACTTTATAAATAGCCAGCAGAAGGTCATTTAAAAAACCTTCCTGGCTATTTTTAAGTGATCATTCTATTGTCTACAAATAAGTGAGGAATGACTAAATGGAAGGGGATCGTCTTCATTAGTTGATTTCAGTCCTGCCTTCCTATAGCATACTGTATTTGAATAGTGACGTTATTTTTTAATAAGGTGAGGGGTTCTAGCGTGAATATTGAACAAAAGCCAAAATCAATCATTGTAATATTTGGGGCAACCGGCGATTTAGCACAACGTAAATTATTTCCCTCTATTTTTCAGTTATTTCAACAAGGGAAAATTAGTGATGAATTTGCGGTTGTTGGTGTAGCTCGTAGACCATGGACAAATGAAATTCTCCGGGAAAACATTAAACAGTCAATCGATTCACATGACGCTTCACAATCAGATATTGAGGCGTTTCTATCTCATATTTATTATCACCCTTTTGATGTGACAGAATCCTCTTCCTATCAGGGATTAGATGAGTTACTGAATAGACTCGAAGGAAACTATGACACCGACGGGAATCGCATCTTTTATTTAGCGATGGCTCCGGAGTTCTTTGGGGTGATTGCCCATAACATCAATGCACATGGATTGAAGGAATGTCAAGGATGGACACGCCTTGTCATTGAGAAGCCTTTCGGGCATGATTTGCAAACAGCGAAAGCATTAAACGATGAAATTCGCACCGGATTTGCCGAAGAAGAAATCTACCGAATCGACCATTATTTAGGAAAAGAAATGGTACAAAACATTGAAGTCATTCGATTCGCCAATGGAATCTTTGAGCATTTATGGAATAACCGGTTCATTGCCAATGTCCAAGTCACTTCAAGTGAGACACTTGGTGTGGAAGATCGGGCACGTTATTATGATCGGTCTGGTGCTGTACGGGATATGCTGCAAAACCATATGTTGCAAATGGTCTCCTTACTTGCGATGGAGCCCCCGATTAATTTAACAACCGATGAAATTCGTTCCGATAAAATCAAAGTACTTCGGGCACTACGTAAAATTAAAGGACCAGAAATTGAGCAAAATTTTGTTCGGGGTCAATATGGAAGTGGAGCCATCGATGGTGAAGACCGGATTGGATATCGTGAGGAAGATCCTGTTTTAGCGGCATCGAATACCGAGACCTTTGTTGCGGGACGAATTATGATTGATAATTACCGTTGGGCTGGTGTTCCCTTTTATATACGGACAGGAAAACGAATGTCGAAGAAAGAAACAAAGATTGTTGTCGAATTTAAAGATATTCCAATGAAGTTATATTATGAAAATAAAGATGATAAACATCCGAACTTACTCGTCATTAATATTCAACCAAATGAAGGCATTACGCTCCATCTGAATGCCAAGAAGGCGGGATCAAGTTCTTTCGCAGAGCCTGTCCAACTGGCTTATATGAATAATAGTATTGATGGTATTAATACACCAGAAGCGTATGAAAAACTTCTCTATGATTGCATGCTTGGTGATGGCACGAACTTCACTCATTGGGATGAAGTTGCTTTAGCATGGGAGTTTGTCGATTCGATCTTAGAGGTTTGGGAAAATAATCAGGCAGCATTTCCTAATTACGCGTCCGGCTCGATGGGACCAGATGCTTCTGATCAACTGCTCGAACAAGACGGCTTTCATTGGTGGGAGTAGAGAGACCGTTATTCT
>Ga0209487_1001464_pt1 | contig 19976 bp, 19 predicted proteins | sample Poulit2012_FD_187524 | JGI IMG/M metagenome (GOLD analysis project Ga0209487, IMG submission 187524) | Agricultural soil microbial communities from Georgia to study Nitrogen management - Poultry litter 2012 (SPAdes) (version 2) | ecosystem: Environmental > Terrestrial > Soil > Agricultural land...
CGCACCGGGTCTTCTTTATAGCGGGTCACCGGGTCGCCGATGATGCGCAGTTGGCGTTTTTCCAGGTCCGCCAAGCCGCCGGTGTAATCATGAATGGCGAAACCATCCAGGGTGTAATAGAGCGCGTTGACGGTAAAGTCTCGGCGTACCGCGTCGGTTTCTACGGTACCGTAAACGTTATCGCGCAGCAGCATCCCGTCATTATTGACGGACTGATCATGTGGGCCGCGAAAGGTCGTCACTTCGATGATCTCCCGGCCCATGCGCACATGCACGATTTGAAAACGCCGACCTATAATGCGTGCGCCGCGAAACAGCCGCTTTATTTGCTCTGGCCGGGCCTCGGTGGCGATATCAAAGTCTTTCGGGTGACCGCCCAGCAACAGGTCGCGTACACCGCCGCCTACCAGATAGGCGGCAAAGCCGGCCTCTTGCAGCTGCCGCATGATCCGCAGGGCGCCGGAGCTGATGTTTTTTCGAGAGATGGGGTGCTGAGCGCGGGGGACGATCACCGGACTGGTGGGGGTGGCCGCACCGGAGCGAGGCGACAGGTAGTTGAGTAGCCGTTTTAGCATGGGCAGTAGGGCACGGTTGATGCGTTCATGGTCGTTGGGTGGCCCTAAAGGGCTTCGATAAAAAATTGGGCGGAAGTTTAGCACGAGGCCTCGCGCGTGGACAGGGCGACGATTTGCGGGGATGGGGCCGCTGGGGGTATTTGCACTGGAAGGCGACGATAAAATGAAAAACGTTGGGGCCAGAAAGCAAAAGGGAAAGCCGAAGCTTTCCCAGTGGAGGGTCTTTTTTTATTTGTTTTGATTGTTCTTTTTGTTTGTGTGCGGCAGCAAAAGAGCGTGCGTCCGTGCTTTTTCGTTTGTTTGCGTGCCTGCAACCCCGCTCCAGTATTAGTCAGTCTTTCCGCTTTTTATTTTGTATTATTGTTATTTTTTTCTTGCGCTAGCAGGTTCTGTTTCTGCTTTATTATTGTCTATTGTTGTTATTCTTGTTTGCCAATTTTTATTGTTTGTTGTTGTTATTGGAACTTTTCTTATTGTTTGTTGTTGTTATTTACAAATCTATAAAGCACGTCTTGTGCCAAAAATAAAATATCCTTATAAATCAGTGGCTTACATTTTTCGTGTAACTACTTATTAAGTTTTGTTATTTCGATCTGTTACCAAAGTCGCGCAAAGTTGTTACTGGGCGGAGGCGCGGTAACACTTGTTTTCCTGACGACAACGAGCGGTAACGGGGCTTGGGGTTTGGGTGGTGACCCCGGCGCCGGGTGCTTTATGCACGCGCTGGGCGCCGGATGGCAGGCGGGGGTACTTTAGGGCTGATCAGGAACAAATAACGCCATCAGAGGGGTTATTTACTGGCGGCGGTGCTCTTTACCCGGGGGATTCCGAACCGTTGGCGGCGCTCCCATAAGCATTTACGGCTTACGCCCAGCTTACGTGCCAGTTCGGTTTCGCTCATGGTGTCCTGATGCTCCAGAACGAAACGCTGGAAATAGTCCTCCAGGGATAAATCTTCACTGGGGTCGGGCTTGCTCGTGCGCTTGGGTGCGCTTTTGGGCTCGCCTTCGGCGTTCTCGGCTTCAAAGGGCACCAGATCCAGGTCGATATCCAGCAATTCGTGGCTGATTTCCGATTTGTCCTCACACAGGATTACCGCCCTTTGGATGGCGTTTTCCAGCTCCCGCACGTTACCGGGCCAGGTGTAGGTGGTAACCGCCTGCACCGCCTCGGGCGACAGTTTCAGGTTTGGTTTATTCAGCTCACGACAGAAACGCTGCAGAAGGCTCTCGGCCAGGGAGATAATGTCTCGGCCACGGTCGCGTAGCGGCGGCAGCTCCAGTTGTACAACATTGATGCGAAAATACAGATCCTCGCGGAATTTATTTTCCCGGGCGAGTTTGAGCAAGTCTCGGTGGGTCGCCGCCACTAGGCGAACATCCACCTTGCGCGATTCCACTGAGCCGATGGGGCGCACCTCGCCTTCCTGCAGTACCCGCAGCAGGCGGGCCTGAGCTTCCAGGGGGAGCTCACCAATCTCATCTAGAAATAAAGTGCTGCCGTCGGCGGCGGCGACCAGGCCTTCGCGGGTGCTGGCGGCACCGGTAAAGGCGCCTTTTTCGTGGCCAAACAGCTCCGATTCAATCAAAGTTTCGGGGATGGCGGCGCAGTTGACGGAAATCATCGGTTTGTCGCGGCGCGGGCTCTCTTCATGGAGTGCCCTTGCGACCAGCTCCTTGCCGGTGCCCGTTTCACCGTGAATCAGCACAGTGGCTTTGGTGGGGGCCACTTTGTGAATTCGGTTATAGAGCGCCTGCATCACGTCGCTGGTGCCGATCATGCCGGCAATGGTGTGGCTGGCGGTCGCGGCGTCCTGATTCTGCCGCTTGGCCGCGCTGGCCTTGCCGATGACGCGCTTTACCGCGGTGACCATCTCGTCGTGGTCGAAGGGTTTGGCAATGTAGTCCACGGCCCCCATGCGCATGGAGTCCACTGCCGAGCGCAGGCTGGCGTAACTGGTCATAATAAGCACGGGCACGTCGCCAGCAAGCTTGATCAGATCCGTTCCCGGCGCCCCTGGCAGTCGTAAATCACTGATGATCAGTTCGAATTCGGACAACTCAAACTTACTGGTGGCCTCTTTGATAGAGGGTGCCTCAGACACCTCGTACTTATTGCGCTCGAGGAGCTTGCGCAACGCTGTGCGAATAATGGTTTCGTCTTCAACAATCAGGATTTTACTCATAACGATCTTTCATCGCCTACCTATCAGGGGGGATTGGCGGCTGCCAGGCCCCAACACTACTGATCCTTACAGCATCACAGCATCGAATCAATGTGGCGCGGAAGCTTGATTGTGAATTGTGCGCCACGCTGAGTGACTTTGTCCACAGGGCTGACAATTTCCAAATTGCCGCCGTGGTCTTCGATAATGCTGTAAACCATCGCCAACCCAAGACCTGTGCCTTCCCCGGGGTCTTTGGTTGTGAAAAACGGTTCCAGTATTTGATCCATCTTGTCGGGTGGGATACCGCTACCTTCATCTGTTACCGAGAACATAATGCTATATTCGTCCTCGCTACTGTCCAGCATAACACGTCCTTGGGGTGGACTGGCATCCCGGGCATTCGACAAGAGGTTGATAAACACCTGGATAATGTGCTGGCTATCGCCGGCCACGATGGCGTTAGGGGCAATATTGTTGTGAAAAACCACCTCGTTGTAGTCTTTTTGCAAAGACAGCAGCTGAATAGCCTCGTGGGCACATTCACGCAGATTGACCGCTTCGAACTCGCTGCGCTTGTTTTGTCCGCTGTGGGAGAAACTCACCAGAGAGTGCACGATGCGGCTCACCCGGTCGGTCTGGCTAAGAATTTGCTCGGCCGCCTCCAGAGTCTCCGCATTTTCCGATTCGTACTGCAGGTTTTGAGCCAAACAGGCGATACCTGTGATGGGGTTGCCGATCTCGTGGGCCACGCCAGCGGCCAAACGGCCCACGGAGGCGAGCCGCTCGCTGTGGATCAGTTCCTGTTCGAGCAACTGGGTCTCGGTGACGTCTTCCAGCAGAATAACCTGATCATACTCCCCGGCATTAAGCCCCCCGTCGATGCTGGCCTTGTGCAGGCTGATCCAGTGCGGGCGGCCGTCCAGTTCGATGGGGCGGCGGTAGTAATGGGGCTCGCTGTTTTGGCTAAAATCCAGTAGCAGGCCCCGCCAGGGCTCATCGAGATCCTGTAGGCGTGAGCCGGTGATGTCCTCGCTGGGAATTTGGGTTAGCAACTGCATGGCCCGGTTCCACATGAGAATTTCGCCATCGCGCCCCAGCGAGCACACAGCCATGGGCAAATCTTCCAGCGTTTTGCGGTGGTATAGGCGCAGGTTGTTCAGCTCCGCCGCCATGCCCGTCAGATGGTCCCGGTACTCGTTCAGGCGATTTTCAATCAGGTTGATATCGAGAGCGTCCCGACGTTCGGCCAGCGTGTAAGGCAGGTGTCGGTCCATGATCTCACCCGCCACGTGTATGCCCATCAGGCCCGACAGATTGGCTTCAATTTGATCGCGCAGGCGCCGCAGCGCGTAGGGCCGGCGCTCGGTGATACGCAAATTCAACTCCGCCAGGGCGATATCCACCTCACGGCTGGCGGTGACTTTACCGAGTGATTTGCTCAGGCGGGTCTTAAACTCAGCAACGCTGTGCACATCCAGTGATTGCCGTGCGGGCTGGCTGAGTTCGTCCGCCGCGCACAGCTCGGCGCTGTACTGCTCGGCTTCGGTCTGGCGGGTGAGGGCGGATACACCGACAAAAAATGAGGTATTAACCCCTAACGACAGCAGCGCTACACCGCTCCAAAACTGCATGCCCAGAGGAATAGTGAAGTCCAGGCCGGGCACCGTGAAACTGCTCACGCCGGTGAATACCGGCACCAGTAAGCCCACAAACCAGATCAGCGTTCCGGCGGCCAGCCCGGCTATCAGGCCGCGTCGGTTGCCTTTGGGCCAGAATACGATGGCAAACATGCTGGGCAGGAACTGCAACGTTTCGATAAATGCCAGCAGGGCCAGGTTAGTCAGGCTCTGGCGGTTATCCAGCAGCCAGTAAAACAGATAGCCTCCCACAAATACAGCGGCAATCAGCAGTCGGCGCAGCCAGAGCAATTGTAAATAGATGTTGTCACGGCTGGGGAGTCGCCGGGCGGGCAAAATCCAGTGGTTCATTACCAGCGTGGACAAGGCCAGCGTAATAACCACCATGGCTCCGGTGGAGGCGGATAACCCCCCAACGAACGCCAAGACCGTCAGGCTGGGCGACTCGGCCATGATGGGAACACCCAGAGTAAAGTATTGCGCGGGCAGAGGTACAGCGAGCTCAAAGCCGGCCCACAGGATGGGAAATATGGGCAGGGCCATAAACAGCAAGAACAGCGGAAAAGCCCAGGTCACGGTGCGTGTGTTATGCATCATGGGGTTTTCCGCCACACCCATTTGGAAAATATGCGGCATGGTGACCGCTGTGGCCACAAAAACAAGCAACAGCGTGTGTGTACTGCCATCGCGAATAGGGGCGTGCAGCAGGGCCAGGTTTTCTGGGTTTTGCGATAACCAGTTGTCCAAGCCACTCAGACCGTCGAATATCCCGTACACCGCCAGCAAACCGATGGCGCACAAGGCAAAAACCTTGAGCAAAGACTCAAAGGCCATGGCAGTGACCAGACCCCGGTGTTGTTCCCGGCTCGAGCCAAACAGAATGGTGAACAGCGCTAAAACCGCGCAGTAGGCCATAGCCATCAGATCTTTGAACGTAAAGCCGGTGCCCACCATGGGCACGGTCGGATTGCGGCTAACCGTGAGGATGTGCATGGTGTCGGCGATGGCCTGAATCTGCAGCGCCAACAGTGGCAGAATGCCTAGCAGCATGCACACCGTGGTGAGCGCGCCAGCGCCGTGGCTGTGGTAACGAAATACCAATAAATCCGCGAGCGAGTGCAGCTGGTGTCGGCGCGACAGCTCCGCCAAGGGGGCCAGGGCAACCGGTGCGAACAAAAACAGCGCTCCAGTACCCACGTAATAAGCCAGCGCACCATACCCAAACTGGAATGCCAGATCGATAACCCCATAAAAGGCCCAGGCGCTGGCAAAAATACCCAGTGAGAGCACATAGGTTAACGGGTGCTGAGTAATGGCTTTGGGAACCCATTTACGCTCGGTGATCCAGGCAACGCCGAAGATCACCAATAAATAGCCGACGCAAATCAGCGCAACATGGGTGAGCTCAAAAGTCATGGGGTCTCTTTCGGTTTCGGCGGGCCTGCACGGCGTAAGCAATAACAATAACCAGGATCCAGACAATGTAGGGCCGGAACCAGGCACCCTCGGGATTCATAATCCAGCTGAACAGGGTTGGAGAAAAAATATATGCGATTAGCAGCAGCAAGATGACCAAGCGCTGATTGTTCATGGGTCCCGCTCCTCGGCTGGGCATCGGGTGGCGACCACAGGTGCCACGCGGCTCAAACCGTGTATACGTGACGGGCACCAATGCTGCACCGCCCAACTCAATATCTCAGCGGCATTTGCGCACGCCAGTTCTTCTGGGGGATTTTGATTTAAAAACACTAGCACTCCCCACAGGTTTGCCCCCGCGTGAGCGCCGAGTAAGGCAGGGGCGCCGTTTTGCTTACTCAGTTTTTGCCCTTCATGGCTCAGGGCAAGGGGCACATGACCGTAATGGGGCGGAGTGTGGCCCAAAAGCCGAAACAGCGCTATTTGCGCCGCACTGACCCCCAGTAAATCCGCGCCGCGCACCACGTGAGTGATGCGTTGGGCAATATCATCCACTACCACGGCCAATTGGTAGGCAAAGAGGCCGTCTTTGCGACGCATAATTTGGTCTCCCACCTCGTGCCGCAGGTTCTGCGTATATGACCCCTGAAATAAATCCTCAAATTGGCACACTTCCGGCAAAGGCGGTGCGCCTGATGGTAGATCATACAATTTCAGGCGCAAGGCGTGCTGTTGCCGACCACTCGCCGCGCGGTGTCGACAGCGGCCGCTATAAATGCCGCCCATGACCCGAAGGTCGCGGCGAGTGCAATCACAAGCATAGAGCAGCCCCTGCTGGAGCAGCTGCTCCAGGGTATGTTCGTAGGCCTCACAACGCTGACTTTGATAAAGCACCGGGCCGTCCCAGTGGAGGCCGTGCTGTTCCAAGCCGTTGAGCAGCGCATCCGCCGCTCCCGGTTGCTCCCTCGGCGGGTCCAGATCCTCTATGCGTACCTGCCATTCGCCATCGGCAGCGCGCGCGTGCAGGTAGCTGGCCAGAGCGCTGACCAGCGAGCCGAAATGCAGAGGGCCGGTAGGTGAAGGGGCAAAACGGCCGATGTAGTGGGCATGCGGTAAAAGCGTGGCGTCGCCCTCATGATGGTTTGGAACGACGTTGGTGCGCGCGCCGGTGAAACCCCAGCGTGGGCGGCTTGCTAGCCGCCCACTTGTTTTTCTTTGATCTCATCCAACGTTTTGCAGTCGACGCACAAAGTAGCGGTGGGCCGCGCCTCTAAACGACGAATGCCAATTTCGACGCCGCAGGCGTGGCAGTAACCGTAGTCATCGTTTTCGATCAGCTCCAGCGTACTGTCAATTTTCTTGATCAACTTTCGTTCGCGGTCGCGGGTGCGCAATTCCAGGCTGAATTCTTCCTCCTGGCTGGCGCGGTCGGCCGGGTCGGGGAAATTGGCTGCTTCGTCTTTCAAGTGGCTCATGGTGCGATCCACTTCTTCCATCAAACCACGCCGCCAACTCAGCAGCAATTCTTTAAAGTGCTCCTTTTGTGCGGCGTTCATGTACTCCTCGCCCTTTTTAGGCTTATACGGCTTAACGGAGTGCAGAGCGTAGTTGTCCGCGTTACTTGAACTCTTGGGCATGGTCTAGCCTCGTGTGAAGTCCCTGAGCCGGGTGTCCGGCATTGTTAACAGCAACTAATCAGTATGTCGTTGGACGGTTTGCGTACAGCGTCCCGGCTGGCGGGGCCAACACGCGGTGTCCAGGGTACGGATACTATAGAAATCTACGGCGAACTCAAATAGCGGCCGCCATTTTTTAAGGAGTGGAAAGCTACCAGATATCAAAAACCTTCGCCAGCCCCAGTTGGCGAATGACCGTCTGATGGCGGTAACGCCACGGCGTACAAGCACCCACGGTTTGTGACTGACGACAAACACTGCAAGAATAGCACGCTAAATGAGTATAAGCGTCCGAGCCGCGCATTTGTTGTGGCGGCGGATAGGCACCCGTGGCGCGCATTTAATAATGCGTAATTGCGGGTAATTGAGAGCAATAGAGAGTTATCGTGAAAAAAGAGAATTTAACGGGCGCTGGCTCGTCGCCGATATCTGTCGGCGAAGTATGGCAGTCAGGCGTGTTACTGCGGCGTTACAAACGTTTTTTGGCCGATGTGCGTTTGGCGGATGGCTCCGAAATTACCGTTCACTGTCCCAATACGGGCTCTATGAAAAACTGCGTGGTGCCGGAGAGCCCGTGTTGGTTTTCGACCTCCACAAACCCCAAGCGGAAATACCCGCACACGCTGGAAGTGGTCACCACTCCGGGTGGATTTTGGGCGGGTATTAATACCGGGCGCGCCAATGACCTGGTGGAGACCGGGCTGCGTAGTGGCGTGATTCAAGAGCTGCAGGGCTACGAGCGCCTGTTACGAGAGCAGCGTTATGGTGCCGAAAAATCGCGCATCGATTTTCTGCTGGAGCGCACCGACGAACAGTGCTTTGTGGAAGTGAAAAACGTGACTCTAATGGATGAACCGGGCCAGGGATTGTTTCCTGACGCGGTCACCAGCCGAGGCACGAAACATTTACGTGAGTTGATGGCTATGGTGGACGCGGGGCAGAGGGCGGTGTTGTTATTTTGTGTGCAACACACCGGCATCCGCTGGGTGGAACCCGCTGACGCCATAGATCCCCTGTATGGCGAAACCTTGCGCTTAGCGACTGAGGCAGGGGTGGAAGTGTTGGCCTACAGCGCAACGATTATGCCTGAACGAGGGGCGGTGGCTCTCAGTCAAGCGCTGCCAGTGCGCCTGTAAATTGTCGTTACACGGTCGACGAGATTGCAGCGGCCGGGGGATAGCCGGCCGAACATCGTGCAAAGCGCATACAGCTTCTAATTAAAATGCCGAGCGAATGCCCAGCGCAAACGAGCGTCCGGGCAGGGGCGCTAAATGTTTTAAAAAAGACGTGTGCGGTCGCGCTTCTTCGTCGGTGAGGTTGTGCCCGCGCAGGTACAGCGTGATGGCCTGCAAGCCGACGTTCAAATCGTAGCCCACCTGGGCGTCCCATAAAGTGTAACCATCGCTGCGGCTTTCCAGAGGTCCGGTTTTATTCTGATCGAAGTAATGACTGGCCCCCAGTTCAGCGCTGTATGGGCCTGCGCTAAAGTTTAATTGTGCACCTACACGTAGCGGTGGAATGCGCGGCAGACTGGTTCCGCCGTGCAACGTGGCACGGGTGTAATCCGAGAAACTTTTCAGTTGGAATCGATCGTTAATTTGCCACACTGCCTGGGCTTCAAAACCGTATAACCGGGCATCTTGAGCGCGGTAGGTATATACCGGCAGGCCGTCGTGATTGTGCTCGTCGGGGTAAAGGTGCTCGTCGGCGTGCTCACCCTGATCGTCGTGGTGCTGGTGGTCTTCGGCGTGCGGCTCGGTAGCGCGCAGTGAATAGTAGTTATCTACCTGATTAAAAAACGCATTTAGGGTGAAACCAAAATCGCCGGCGTATTTTTTTAGGGAGACATCGATGTTGTTTGAGGTTTCCAGCGGCGTGCGGCGCAGTGTCGGGTGCGCCGGGCCGTGACTGTCGTTTTCATCGACAACTTCAAACAGCGCCCCTACTTCAAAAAGACCTGTGCCCAGGTGGGGGCCGTAAGAAAGCAGCTCACCTGCGGAGGGCGCCCGCTGGGCGCGCGCGATAGAGGCCGAGACGGTGTAGCCTGGGGTAAAGTGCCAGATAGCGCCAGCGGACAGACTCACGGGGTTGAACTCGCGTTTAACGCTCAACGGGTCTGCCTGATGCGAGTCCAGAATGACGTCCCCTGAACGTACGGTCACATGTTCCAGTCGTCCCCCCAATTGAACCTGTACGGGTCCAAAGTGACGCTCTTCAACCAGCGCCACCGCCATGCTTTCGGTGACCGAAGGCGGGGTAAACGCCTCGGCGCCTTCAGCCACTAAATCGTCGTGCTTATAGTGCAAACTCAACGCGCCGTGCCAATCTCCCAAAGGGTGGTGCTGTAGCTCCACCCGGGCCTCCGACAGCGTGCTGTCAAAGGTGGTCATGATCTGATCGTGCTCGACTTCGTGGTGGCGGTACTCGGTATAGCCCAGGCGGGTGTTCAGTGAGTTAAACAGACGGTGGTTCAGCGTCAGCTCGCTGTGCAACTGTACCCGTTCCTGTTGCAGATCGGCATACACGCCCTCATCGTTATGGTGGTGCTCATGGTCGTGATCGTGCTGGTGCTCATGGCCGGGAATCCCGTAAGTACGATCGATCTTTCCGTAGGAAAGCCCCACAAAGCCGTTGTTAAGTAAATAACTGCCGCCGAGGTTAAAGCCGCTGCTCTCGTAGGCCGAGTCGTCCAGGCGATGAGTGCCACCGTAATCGGGCGTGTCGAACCGCGCCGGCGCGGGAATGCGGTAATCGTTGGACTCGCGCCAAAAACCATCCAGGTGCACGGCAATATCTCCGGTGCCCGTGGTGAGACTGCCCGCGATCAGATTTTCATCCGCCACGGTATCGTGCTGCATTTGCCAGCGGCCCAAAGTGGCATTGTCCTGAGGTATGCGACCGTCGACAACGTTGACCACACCGCCGATGGCGCCGCTGCCATACAGCAAAGTGGCAGGGCCACGCAGAATTTCGATTTGCTCAGCGGTTGAGGTCTCAGTCGCCACCGCATGGTCCGGCCCGATCCGCGAGGCGTCACCGGCATCAAGACCATTTTGTGTGACCAGCACTCGCGGGCCCTCCAGGCCGCGAATGACCGGGCTGCTGGCCACTGGGCCATAAGAGGTACTGTGTACGCCCAGCTGGTTGCGCAATACGTCGCCAAGGGTGGCTGAGGGACGGTCGCGTAACGCATCACTGGTCACCACATCCACCGGCGTGGCCGACTCCAGGTCAGAGGCGTGCCAGGGCAGGGCGGTGATATCGATGATTTCCAGGGGGCTGCGCGCCAGGGTAAATTCCAGCCGGGTGTCGCGGCCAACCTGAACCCGGTGGTTTGCGTGATTGTGGTAGGGCGCTTTAATGTGCAGCTCTACTTCCGCGGGGCTAAGGTCGCGCAATACAAATACGCCCTCGGCATCGGTTCTGGCCCGCTGATGGGTGCCGGCCACCTCAACCACGGCGCCAGAAATGGGTTCGCCCTGTGGGTCTTTGATAATGCCTTCGATCTCTCCGCCCACGGCCACGTGAGTGAAAAACAACAGGGTACATAACCAATTGGACTGCTTGGGCCAATGGGGGCGTGCGCGCATCAGAAGCTCCGTAACCGCAAAATTCGGAATCAGTGAAAGGTGTTATATGATAACATTGCGCGTGCAGTTTACAATATTTTTTGGCGGTTTAATCGATAGGTAGGTTTTAAACGACAGGTCGGCGTTAACCGAGAGGTAAGCTGTAGATGATAGGCGGGCAGGGACTCAGGCAGGCATCATGCCTTTGAGGCAAGGTACACTTGATCGTCCTTAAGGGTGAAAGCCACCGCTTCCAAGCAGTCCCCCAGGCAGGGGCCGGCCACGCATTCGCCGGTTTCGATGACAAACAGTGCGCCGTGGTTGACGCACTCAATCATCGTGCCGCTCGCGTCCATAAACTGATCCGGCTCCCAGTTCAACGGAACGTTATCGTGCGGGCAGTTGTTGCGGTACAGGTACACTTGGTCACGGGTACGCACCGCAAACAGATCATGGCCACCGGATTGAAGGCTCAAGCTGCCGCCATCGGGGATATCCTCGAGGCGGCACAAGGGGTTTTGTGTGGCCATTCGTTTACTCCTCCGGAGCCGCGAGAGTGAGATTGCGCTTCAGCGCTTTGCCGTTGCGAATCAGAGTCAGACGAACTTTATCGCCCGGCTCGTAGCGCTCGAGGGCCGTCATCAACTCGTCGTAATTGCGCGTGTCGTGCTCGTCGATGGCAATAATAATATCCCCTAACACGGTGACGCCGCGCCGGTTGCGCTCGATGCCTTTCAGGCCGGCTTTGTCGGCGGGCATGCCGGGCGCAACGCGCAGCACCGGTACGCCTTCGACTCCCAGCCGCTGGGCCCAGTGATCGGGCGCGATGTCGATGCCGATGACCGGGCGCACAATGCGTCCGTGCTCAATTAACTGCGGCACTATGTCTTTGACCGTATTCACCGGAATCGCAAAACCGATGCCCGCGCTGGCACCGCTGGGGCTGAAGATCATCGTGTTAACGCCCACCAGTTCGCCCCGTGAATTGAGCAGCGGCCCGCCGGAGTTGCCGGGGTTAATGGCGGCATCGGTCTGAATCACATTGCGTATTCGGCGCCGGTTCGGTGCATCGATCTCCCGTCCCAAAGCGCTGACCACGCCAGTGGTCAAGGTCGCATCCAGGCCGAACGGGTTGCCGATGGCCAACACTTTATGGCCCACGGAGAGTTTGCTGGAATCGCCCCGGCGCAGTGGCAGAAGTTTTTCTTTGGGTGCGTCGATATGCAGCACCGCCAAATCCCGCTCGGGTGCCAAACCCACTACCCGGGCTGACCAGGTGCTTTGGTCGGGTAGGGTGATAATAATTTCCCGGGCGCCTTCGATCACATGAAAATTGGTCACTATGTGACCGTCCTCGCTCCAGACAAAGCCTGTACCTGCGCCGCGGGGCACGGTTTGCAAGCTGAATGAGCGTGGATCGCGCACCAGCTGTTGATTGGTGACAAATACCACGCTCGGGCTGGCGTACTCGAAAATCTCGATGGTGTTGCGCTCATCATCGGTGGCGAAATCGGGCAGCGCGGCCGCCTGCGCCAAGGGCGCCATCAGCAATAAGGTGAACAGCAGCGAGCGTACAGACATACAGAGCTCCGGGGAACGAATTAACCGCGACGCAACGCCGCAATACGTACATCCAACGGTGGGTGGCTAGAAAACAGTTTGCTCATGTTCTGCTTGAAGCCGCCACTGATGCCGAACGCTTTCATGGCGTCGGGCATTGGTGTTTCCACACCGGCCTGTACTTCGGCCTGCAAGCGCTCCAGGGCGCTGATCATGCCCTGACGACTGGCCAGCTTGGCGCCGGCCGCGTCGGCTCGAAACTCCCGGTAGCGGGAAAACGCCATGACGATCATGGACGCGAGTATCGCCAGTACCATCTGAGCCACGATGGTGGTCACCCAAAAGCCGATGCCGTGGCCGCGTTCATTCTTAAACACCACTCGGTCCACTGTGTGGCCGATGATGCGCGCAAAGAACATGACGAAGGTGTTCACAACCCCCTGCACCAAGGTCAAAGTCACCATATCGCCGTTGGCAACGTGGCCGATCTCGTGGGCCATTACGGCGCGCACTTCTTCTCGATCAAAGCGCTGCAACATACCTTCACTTACTGCTACCAGGGCGGCGTTGCGGTTCCAGCCAGTGGCAAAAGCGTTGGCTTGCGCGGCGGGGAAAATGCCCACTTCCGGGCACTTGATGTTGGCCTTGCGGGCCAGTTCATCCACGGTGCGTACCAGCCATTGTTCATCCGCTGTGCGTGGCTGGGCAATAATGCGTGTTCCAGTGGTTCGCTTGGCGATGAACTTGGACATAAAAAGCGAAATAAACGATCCGGTAAAACCAAAAACGGCACACAGAATCAACAACGAGGTGAGGTTGATGCCACCGGTTTCGTCCAGATAATGACCCACGCCCAGTATGCTCATGACAATGCCAGCGACGAGCAGTACGGCGATGTTGGTTAACAAAAATAATCCAATACGAAGCACTCAGAATTCTCCTAAAAAGCAACAAAAAGCGTCCTTTGGCGATAAAGGCGCGTATTCATGTGTAACTGCGTGATAGACAGCACCACTTCCGTTTATATGCGTGCCCCGAAAAAAATTTCAACGCTCAAGCGACCAGGTTAACCCTGAAAATGTTAGCCAATTTCCAAAACGGCTCGGATACCCTAGGCTCAGTTCCGCTGTTGTAAGGCGGTTAGTTGGGTATTCAACTCATTGATTTTTGAGGCCATTTCTTCGATTAAACCGACACAGATCTGGGGCTGGAGCTCGACTAAATCAATAAACTCATCTTTGGGCACGGCCAAAACGGTGCAGTCACTGATTGCGACAACGGAAGCCATGCGTCGCTGACGGGTAAATACGGCCAGGGCGCCGAATATCTCGTCGGCGTGCACCTCGCCCACTTTAACCCCATCCCGCAGAGCTTCAGCCTTGCCTTCCAATAGTGTAAAGACCCGGTCCGCCTCGGCGCCCTGTGCAATAATGGTTTCCCCGGCACTGAAATGCATAAAGCCCGCTGAAGGCTGGAACTCGGCGCGGATTTCCTGAGCCAGTGCGGCGCGATAAAAACTGGCCATGCACACCAGATAGCGTGTCCATATTTTTCCCTGGCCCGGAGATTGTGCCGCCCACTCCAACAGGTGCGTCAACGCGTAGGGTTCGAGCGTCACCGGAGCTTCAGTGCCGTATTGGCCAGCGTCAAAACCCATGGCGTCGCTTACCCCGAGCAAATCACCCGGTTCCAGATGCAGCACCATTTTGGCGCCCTGCCGATAGTACGGCTGCCCTTGGGTTACCAAATACACCAGGCCCTCTGGCTGGCCGGCGAGGAGATCTTGGTTGTTCGACAGTGTGAGGGGTGCGCCAACGGGCGTTAAACTGGCAAGCAAATGGGTGGTGGACTCCTGCAGCTGCAGGGCCAGATCGGTCATTAGGTCGGATTGTCGGTGTGGCAGGTGCATGGGCTTCTCGTGGTCAACAGTCTGTGGGGAATATAACGACTGTTGCGCCTGAGGCCAAGCGCATTGAGAGATTCAAACGTGTGGCGCCAGCGGTAGGCGGCGAAACCTGGCTTTCTAGTTATCGCCAGCTTCGGGCCGCTCAGCCTCCTCCACCAGTTGCCGCTTTAGCTCTTCGGGCAAATCGTTCCAGTGCACGTCCATCAATGCACCTTGAAGTGCGTAGAGCATGACTTTGGAGACGTTGATTTTGCGTTCCCGGATGCGTTGATAAACACGTACGGCACCCTGCTCTTCTAAGTCGGCGTAGGTCCTGACACCAATGGCGTGTAAGATGTTAACACTGGCCATGCCAAGATTTTTCAGTTGGAGTAGTTCGCTATGACGAGCGGCCATAAAATCCAGCTCCGTATGTTAGTTATCATTATAATAATGGGTCCAGCTAACCTCGCTGCCTATAGCCATGGGTTATATTACATGCTTAGCAAATTAGCGCAAACCTGTCCCCGACGCCGCTTGCAATGTTTTGATCGCCGACTCTTAAAAAGGGTTTCAGCGTGACACTACGTACGCCTGATCAAGCAGTCCTGTGCGGCTTGCAGGATGCCAATTTGGTGACGTTAGAGCCCTGGTCCTGCCAAGTGCAGCCGGGTTTGGTGACGCCGGTACAAGAAGCGGCGCAGGCGGCTGAGCAAGCGGGCTTTCGTTTTGAGATCGCCAGTGCCTTTCGCAGCTTCGAGCGTCAGTTAGCGATTTGGAACGCCAAAGTCAGCGGCGAACGACCGGTACTGAATGATTCGGGGGAGCCGTTGGATATAACACGGCTGAGCGAGCGTGAGCTCGTCTGGGCGATTTTGCGCTGGTCGGCGTTACCCGGTACCTCCCGCCATCACTGGGGAACGGAGCTCGACGTATACGATAGCTCCCGCTTTGCGCCCGGTTATCGGCTTCAGTTAACTGTTGAGGAAACCCGAGATCAGGGCCCCTGCGCGGAGTTTCACGCCTGGCTGGGTGAGTACTTGCGCTCGCCAGATAACCCAGGTTTCTTTCGCCCCTACGCTGAGGATCGGGGAGGCGTCGCACCGGAACCCTGGCATTTGAGTTACGCGCCATTAGCCGACCCGCTGGCCGCGAAGATGACCGCAGAAATGGTGCGGCCATTGTTACTGAGCAGTGACCTATCGTTAAAAACGACGGTGTTAGAAAATCTTGAAGAAATTATCGACCGCTTCGTACGCGTGCCCGCGCACATCGATACACGCTAGTGGCAAGGAATACATCAATGACCGATACGTCTGTCGATCAGGAAGTAACGCAGTTTGGCCTCATGCGCGAGCGGCGTTTTCTACCGCTGTTTATCACCCAATTTGGGGGTGCGTTCAACGATAATTTTTACCGCGCCGCTCTGCTAATACTGTTTACCTATACCGATATTCACTTTATGGGCTTGGGGGTGGATGTCACCAACAATCTCGTAGCGGCGACGCTGATTATTCCTTTTTTATTGTTCGCGCCTCTGGCTGGCCAATACGCGGACAAATTTGAAAAGTCGGCATTTATACGTTCGCTCAAGCTGGCGGAAATTCTTATCATGCTACTGGCGGCGCTGGCACTGTGGCTAAACAGCGCCAGTTTGCTACTGCTGGTGGTATTTCTTACCGGCACCCAATCAGCCTGCTTTAGCCCCTTAAAATACGCCATCCTGCCCCAGCACATGCGGCCGCGGGAATTGGTGGGTGCCAACGGACTGATACACGGCGGCACGTCTTTGGCGATCCTGTTGGGCATGATTGGCGGTTCTTTGGCCATGGCTTTTGAGCCGGGCCGTTGGCTGGTGGCCTGTGGCGGTGTGATGATTGCGGTTATCGGCTGGCGCGCCAGCGTGTACATTCCCCAGGCCGAGCCGGCCGATGCCGCCATTGCATTAAATTTGAATCCCTACCGCCAGGGTTTGCGCAGCATTGGCTTTGCTCGAGAGAACGATATGGTGTTCTGGAGCATCATTGGTAGTTCCTGGTACTGGTTTTTAGGCACCTTCTACCTGACGCAGTTGCCGAACTTCACCCGCGCCACGCTTTTTGGCGAGGCGCAGGTGATCAGTGTGCTGTTGGCGGTATTTATCTTTGGTATTGGTCTGGGGGCGCTTCTGTGCGAGCGTTTGAGTCGCCGAGACGTCGAGCCGGGTGTCACGCCTCTGGGGGCGTTTCTGGTGCTGATTTTTGGGATTGACCTGGCCTTGGCCGGCTTTGCCTTTGGGGCCGCCCATACGCCGCCCGCAGGTCAGCTGTTTGGTGTGCTTGAGCTGTTTGCTCTGCCGCATTGGTGGCGCGTGGCAATAGACGTGGCGCTGTTGGGTGTGGGCGGCTCCTTGTATATGGTGCCGCTGTTTTCCCTTATGCAGAAACGCAGTCGGGCCGATCGGCGAGCGCAGATCATCGGTGCCAACAACGTGCTCAACTCGTTGTTTATGATCGCCGCCGCGCTGACCGGTATGGTGGGGCTCGGCGTTATCGGTTTGACTATTCCTCAGCTGTTTTTGGTGGTTATGGTCATGCACCTTTTGGTGTGTGCACTTATTTTTACGCGTATGCGCGAATTCTGGCAGCGCTTTTGTTTGCGCTTTCTTCCCCGCAGTGGGTGAATCCTGCCCCTGGGCTGTGCGACAATAGCGGCCTTTTTGAAGGGGATTGGGTTTGGATACGCACAGCGCGGTCGATGATATATGGCAAACAATCCGCACCGAAGCGGCGCAAGCCAGTGCTGAAGAGCCGGTGTTGGCCAGCTTTTTTCATGCCGCTATTTTGAACCACGACAGTTTCGCATCAGCGATCAGCTTCCATCTGTCGAACAAACTCGACAGCCAAGCGGTGCCCGCCATGATGATCCGGGAAGTGTTTGACGCCGCTATGGCGCAAGACCCGGAAATAGAAGCCGCCATGCGCGCCGACATACGCGCCCACCGTGAGCGCGACCCAGCCTGCGATCGGTACTTTACCCCGTTCTTATTCTTCAAGGGCTATCACGCGCTACAGGCGTATCGCTTCGCCCACTATCTGTGGCGATCAGAGCGGCGGTCGCTGGCGCTGTATCTGCAAAACCAAATCTCCCAAATGTTCGATGTGGATATTCATCCGGGCGCTCGCATCGGTCGCGGCATAATGATTGATCACGCCACGGGTGTGGTGGTGGGTGAGACCGCTGTCGTCGAAGACAACGTGTCGATTTTACATGCGGTGACGCTTGGCGGTACGGGGCGGGAAGGCGGTGATCGACATCCAAAAATTCGCGAGGGTGTGTTGATCAGCGCGGGCGCCAAAATTCTGGGTAACATCGAAGTGGGCGCCGGCGCTAAGGTGGGCGCCGGCAGCGTGGTTTTGGACTCGGTGCCGGCGCGCACTACGGTAGCGGGTGTGCCAGCACGTATTGTCGGTCGCCCCCGCGGCGAAAGCCCCGCCCGGGATATGGATCACGACCTTAACGGTAACGGACACTATTGATCGGCGGTGTAACGATCGTGTTGTGAGTCTGGCTCAGCGGTTCGCCCATGCTGAAACCACTTGAGCACTGATCGGCGACTGTCGAGCATGGTTTGATAGGTGTCGATAACAACCTGATTGGGTCGAGGCAGAGTCTTTAGCGCGGCGATGCGAGCGCTGAGAAACTCAATATCCTGCTCGACCCTGGAGCGCACGGCTTCGGTATTGGCGAGCCGTTCTGTGGTTCCTACTTTGGGTTCGTCATACATTAGGTTTACCCCCCCTTGTGTCCGTGTAAGTACCGGTTGGTCCCCGTATTGTTTAAACTGATGTTGTGCACATAGGCGGCCAAGGCTGGATCACCGAGCGCAACTAAATAGTATGAGAGGAGTCGGCGTCCACCGCTACCCCCCGACCATATTGTTTCGTCACTAGCAGCCCGCTGCATATTGCTATCGAGTGCTATTATTTAATTGTGGCGGCGAAGTGCACAACTTGGCGGTCTGGAAAGACTGTCCGGCACTTCGAGGCACGCTGGGAATACATCCATGTACGCTCCGCGTCGGCGTCCTGTCCCCGAGGGCCCCAAAGTGCCGGACAGCCTTTCCCCTGAGCTTCGGTACTGAATACCGCTTACAATAAACGAGGCGATAACTTAAAGGTGACGTAGCTATGCAACCAGAGACATTTGATGTGATCTTCCGGGGCGATATCGTGCTGGGTCATGCTCTGGACGACGTGAAAGCGCGCCTGCAAAAGCTGTTTAAAGTGGAGGCGAGCAAAATCGACGCTTTGTTTAGCGGCCGCCCCGTCGTTCTTAAACGCAACCTGGATTCCGCCGCCGCGGAAAAATACCGCAAGGTCCTGCATCAGGCGGGCGCACAAATCCGCCTGGCGCCCAGCGGCGGCGCCCAAAGCGCCGATAAGCCCAAGGCGCGTCCGGTGCGTGGCCTGAGTCTGGCGCCGGTTGGGGGGTACTTGGTGGCGCCGCAAGAACACCGCCGCCTGGCGCCAGTCACGGTGGACACTTCCGCGTTGAGCCTGCGCGAGAGCGATGGCGAGCTGTTGGACCCTCACGAGCGGGCCGCAATGCCCGATTTGGACTTTACTATTCCCGATTTCGAGCTGGCGCATGTGGGTGCGGATTTGGTTACCGCCGCCGAACGCCCCGAATTGCCGTTGGTGGCCGTGGAGCCCGAAGACTGGGGTTTGGCTGACGTGGGCAGTGATTTACTGAGCGCCTCGGAGCGGCCTCAGGTTGAACCGGTCGCGGTTGGCGCTACAGACTTTGACTTGGCGCCGGTGGGCAGCGACTTGGGTCCGCAAAAGACGCCTGTGGTGGCTCCGGTGCCGGACACCAGCGCTCTGCGCTTGATGGACAATGATTGATCTGTGAGGGCTCTGATCGCGCTTGATCCGACCACCGGATCAAGCGCGATCAGTTTTACTGCTGCTGCTCGTAACGCTGAACGGATTCGATAATCTCCTGACGGGCCGCCTCGGCGCCTTCCCACCCCTCCACCTTGACCCACTTGCCGGGTTCGAGGTCTTTGTAGCGCTCGAAGAAATGATTGATCTGGGCCAGGGTAATTTCCGGCAGGTCAGTGGCTTCCTTAATCTGGCTGTACAGCGGTGTGACCTTGTCCACAGGCACGGCCAGCACTTTGGCGTCTTCGCCGGACTCGTCGGTCATCTTCAAAACGCCCACTGGCCGGCAGCGAATGACGGAGCCCGGCGGCAAAGCATGGGGGAAAATTACCAGTACATCCACCGGGTCACCATCACCGCACAGGGTGTGCGGCACATAGCCGTAGTTACACGGGTAATGCATGGATGTGCTCAAAAGGCGGTCCACGAAAATGGCTCCGGAGTCCTCGTCAACCTCGTACTTAACTGGCTCGCCATTCATGGGGATTTCAATAATGACGTTCATGTCATCCGGCAAGTTTTTGCCCGAGGTGACTTTATTTAGGCTCATGGTAGCTTCCTGTAAC
>Ga0209487_1001465_pt1 | contig 19959 bp, 14 predicted proteins | sample Poulit2012_FD_187524 | JGI IMG/M metagenome (GOLD analysis project Ga0209487, IMG submission 187524) | Agricultural soil microbial communities from Georgia to study Nitrogen management - Poultry litter 2012 (SPAdes) (version 2) | ecosystem: Environmental > Terrestrial > Soil > Agricultural land...
TGTGGCCTTACGAAACGCAGCATTAATTCCTTCGGAAGGGGCGCAGGAAATTACCGGTGATGCCTTGGAAGAGTTGGCCAAACAGTACATTTTGGCGGACTCCATTATTTCCCGATTGTCTAAGGTTCGGGATATGGAAGCCTTGTCAGCCATGGCCGAAGGGGTTGCGCTTGATTTAAGTAATGAGGCGGCGGCAAAGGACAGCGCCGAACGTCTTCAGAAGGCGATACAAGATCCCGCCAATCCTCATATTGTGTCCGTTCATGCACGGTTTAACGAAGCCACTCATGAATGGCAAGTGGTGGTTAATCGCTTGCATCATGGGAATATCCGCGTCAGTGTATTTGATCCGGCTTTTGTTAAAGGCTCCGATTATCTGGTGCTGGAAAACGCCGCCAAAACCTTCGTAGGTTTAATCGGTGATGGTGCCATGGTGGTAAGAGGGGAAGGGGAACGGCGCAAAGAACAAGCGGTTAACGACTTTCGTGAGGTCATTCACTGGCTAAGAAATGAAGCAGAGCGCACGATCAGCAAGCAGCGTTACAAAGGTTTGGGGGAAATGAACCCTGAACAACTTTGGGAAACCACCATGAATCCCGAAAACCGCCGTTTGTTGCAAGTGCAGATTGAAGACGCGATTGCTGCCGATGAAATCTTCACCACCTTAATGGGGGATGATGTTGAACCGCGCCGCGCTTTTATTGAGACTCACGCCTTGCAAGCTGCGAATCTGGATGTTTAACCCTTTAACAGTTCGTGGTATCTAAAACAGTCGGTAGTGTGGTCCATGAAGACCCCTACCGCCTGCAAGTAGGCTTGGCAGGTGGTTGGCCCAAGGTACTTGAAACCTTCCCGTTTTAGGTGGCTGCTTAAATGGCGAGACTCCGGCGTTTGTGTAGGTACCTCTTGCGCTGTTTGATAATGGTGAATCCGGGCTTCATGCTGGGTAATAGACCAGATGAAATCTACAGGATCCGCCAGCTTGAGCCAACATTTGGCATTATGACGCGCCGCTTGTAACTTGCCCAGGTGCCGTATAATTCCGGAGTCTTGTAAACAGTCATTAATTTCTGCATCAGTAAACTTGGCTAAACGCGTAGGATTAAAGTTGCATAAGCGTTGTCGCAAGCGCTCCCGTTTTTGTAATACCGTCCACCACGACAGGCCTGCCTGGAAACTTTCCAGAATCAGCATTTCAAATAGGTAATCCGGATTTTTTGAAGGAACACCCCACTCCGTATCGTGATAATGATGATAGAGGGGATCTTGATTGACCCAATGACAGCGTTGCATGTTGTGTTACCTTTTCAAACATGGATAGCCCAACAATAAATCGTCGAATTGCGCATCTCGATATGGATGCATTTTATGCATCTGTTGAGTTATTGCGTTATCCAGAATTAAAAGGCTATCCGGTTGTGATTGGTGGGCGGGTGCCATCACCTCGTCGGGATGCCAATGGCAAGAAACAGTTTAATCGCTTACGCGACTATCGGGGGCGCGGGGTGGTAACAACGTCAACCTATGAAGCGCGCGCCTTGGGGGTGTTTTCTGCCATGCCCATGATGCGCGCTGCACAAAAGGCGCCCGATGCTTTTTTGTTGCCAGTTGATTTTCCCCGTTATCGAGCGTATTCACGACGCTTCAAGCAAGCGGTGATGGCGTTGGTTCCAAGCATGGAGAATCGCGGTATTGATGAAATTTACCTGGATTTGAGTTTTCATCCCATGGCCTCTCAACCATTGGCTGAAAGCTTACAGCGTGCGGTATACCATGCAACGGGTTTAACGTGTTCGATTGGGATTGCCTCCAATAAATTATTGGCAAAAATCGTGTCTGAATTCAATAAGCCCAATGGCATCACATTATTGGACGACGATGAAATAAAAACGCGAATCTGGCCGTTACCCGTCAATAAAATTAATGGTATTGGGCCACGGGCGCAAGCGCGATTGCGAGATTTGAAAATCGATACCATTGAGCAACTTGCGAATACCAGTCCCTATTTATTACAAAAGCATTTTGGCTTACGCATGGCGGTGTGGCTTATTGAAGTGGCGCATGGACGGGACGATCGTCCGGTAGTTACCGTGTCAGAGCCCAAGTCAATTAGTCGGGAAACCACCTTTGAACGCGATTATGAGTTTACCCGTGATAAATTTGCGTTGTTTCGCGTTTTTAATCGCTTATGTAAGCAGCTTGAAGGGGATTTGCAGCGCCGAAACCTTGGAGGCTATACCATAGGGGTAAAGTTGCGTTTCGATAACTTCCAAACCGTTACGCGGGACCATACGGGCGAAACGCTGGTGACAACGGCTGAGGATATCTATGCTGGTGCCAAACAATGTTTAAAACGTATTACCATGCAACATAAAATACGTTTGTTTGGTATTCGCATAAGCAAATTAGTGGATCTTGGCCAAAACCCTAATGTAAAAAGCAAAGCAAAACAGTTAACCTTTAATTACACTTTTACGGATTGATGCATGACGAACAAAAAAGAGTTTGATGATCAGGGTGTGCAAGCCTTAATGGAAATTACCCAGCGGCCCGATCTTATCTTTACGAAGGGAACCGGATCCTGGCTAGAGGATCATACGGGCAAGCGTTACCTGGACTTTATCCAGGGCTGGGCCGTCAACTCTTTAGGCCACTGTCCCCCTGACATTGTGCGTGCGATTAACGAACAGTCAGCGCGCTTACTCAATCCTTCCCCTGCTTTTTATAATCAACCGGCGATTGATTTGGCGCAGCGTCTAACCCAAGCGTCTTGTTTTGATGAAATATTTTTTGCCAATAGTGGCGCTGAAGCAAATGAGGGTGCCATTAAATTGGCACGAAAATGGGGGCAATTAAAACGTTCGGGGGCGTATAAGATAATTACCTTCCACGATGGCTTTCATGGCCGAACGCTCGCAACCATGTCAGCTTCAGGAAAGGCAGGCTGGGATACGATATTTGCACCGCAAGTAGACGGGTTTCCCAAAGCGTCTTTGAATGACATTGAAAGCGTTAAAGCACTCATTGACGACCAAACAGTTGCCGTCATGCTGGAGCCCATGCAAGGTGAAGCAGGCGTTATTCCGGCGTCTAAAGATTTCATGCAAGCCTTGCGTGCGTTAACTCAGGAACATGACCTACTACTTATCGTGGATGAGGTCCAAACCGGCATGGGGAGAACCGGTCGGCTGTTTGCCTACGAACATTACGACATTACCCCAGACATCATGACGCTTGGTAAAGGCATTGGGGCTGGGGTGCCGTTGGCGGCATTGTGTGCCCGGGCTGAGGTATCTTGCTTTACCCATGGCGATCAAGGGGGAACCTATAATGGCAATCCCTTGATGACGGCAGTCGGGGTAGCGGTATTTGATGCATTAACCGCACCAGGATTTATGGATTCTGTGCGAAGCCGCAGTGAACAGTTATCCGACGGTCTACAAGCGCTATGTGACCGTTGGGATTTTACAGGGGAACGGGGCATGGGTTTATTGCGTGCAATCACCCTGGCCGATAACAGCAGCAACGAGATTATGCAGGCAGCGCGTGAGCTGGCGCCACAAGGTTTATTATTAAATGCGCCCAGACCAGATATGTTGCGTTTTATGCCAGCACTTAATGTAACAGCTGATGAGGTTGATCTCATGTTAACGCTGTTGGAAACTGCAATTTCCCAGGTAAAGCAATAGGTATTATTCCCATAAAAAATCCCCCAAACATTGTGCTTGGGGGATTTATCAGGCGCGTAAGTTAATTGTTTATTACGCAGCTTTTACTACTTGGCGCCACTGATGGAGCAGGGGCTCGGTATAGCCGTTAGGTTGTTCTAAGCCTTTGAATACCAGATCACAAGCGGCTTTGTAGGCGTTAGACGTATCAAAGTTACCGGCCATGGGCTGATAGAGGGGATCCCCTTCGTTTTGCTTGTCAACCACGGCTGCCATGCGTTGCATGGTTTCTGTTACCTGTTCTTTGGTAACAATCCCGTGATGCAGCCAGTTTGCCATGTGTTGGCTGGAAATCCGCAAAGTGGCGCGGTCTTCCATGAGGCCAACGTCATGAATATCCGGGACTTTTGAACATCCAATTCCCTGATCAATCCAGCGAACAACATAGCCCAGGATGCCTTGTGCGTTGTTATCCAATTCTTGTTGCTTGTCCTCGTCGGACCAGTTGGTATCGGTAGCAACAGGGATAGTGAGCAGTTTATCGCGCAGGGGCTCTTGCTTGCCTTCCATCTCTTTTTGCAGTGCTTGGACGTCAATTTGATGGTAGTGCAAGGCATGCAAGGTTGCCGCCGTGGGTGAAGGAACCCAGGCCGTATTACCACCAGCCTTAAGATGCCCAATTTTTTGCTCTAACATCGCAGCCATGAGATCGGGCATGGCCCACATTCCTTTACCAATCTGGGCACGTCCTCGTAAACCACACTCCAGGCCAACCTGGACGTTATTACGCTCATAGGCGTCAATCCAGTCGGTATGGCGCATGTCGCCTTTGCGAATCATGGGACCTGCTTCCATGGAGGTATGTATTTCATCGCCGGTGCGATCGAGGAAGCCGGTGTTAATAAAGGCAACGCGTTTATGTGCGGCTGCAATACATGCCTTCAGGTTTACACTGGTGCGGCGCTCTTCATCCATGATGCCCATTTTAATGGTGTTGGGTTCGAGCGCTAGCAGTGCTTCTGTACGGGCAAACAGTTCATCGGAAAACGCGACTTCATCCGGGCCGTGCATTTTCGGCTTGACAATGTAGATAGAGCCTGCACGGGAGTTTTTCTTGAGGGTTAAATCGCGCTTTGCAATCAGTGACGAGAAGACGGCGTCCATAATGCCTTCGGGCACCTCTTGGCCGTTTTCATCCAGAATGCTTGGGTTTGTCATGAGGTGACCAACATTACGTACCAGCATGACAGAGCGGCCGTGTAGTGCTTGTGTGTTGCCTTGGCCATCGATGTATTCGCGGTCATCGTTTAAACGACGGGTAAAGGTTTTGCCATCTTTGGTGACTTGTTCCGTAAGATCTCCCACGGTAAGCCCGAGCCAGTTGCGATAGGCCAGGACTTTGTCTTGACTGTCAACGGCAGCAATGGAGTCTTCAAGGTCCATGATGGTGGTTACAGCAGCTTCCAGCACCACATCTTTGATACCGGCTTTATCGTCTTTTCCAATGGCATCATCAGGATCGATTTGGATTTCAATGTGCAGGCCATTGTGCTTCAGGATCAGGGCGGATGGTTTATCGGTTTCTCCGCGATAGCCTAAAAAGGCTGCCTGATCTTTAAGATTGGTGGTGTTGCCATTTTCTAGCGTGACCTGTAATTGACCATTAACAACGGCATAGTTGGTGGCATCGGCGTGCGATCCTTGGGCAAGCGGTACGGCGTTATCCAGGAAATCGCGGGCGTAGGCAATGACTTTCTGTCCGCGCACGGGGTTGTAACCGCCCGCGCGGGTAGCACCATCTTCTTCAGAGATTGCGTCGGTACCGTATAAGGCATCATATAGACTGCCCCAGCGGGCGTTGGCGGCGTTTAGTGCATAACGTGCGTTGGTGATGGGAACAACCAGTTGGGGTCCCGCCTGTTGGGAAAATTCCACATCGATATTGGTGGTATCAATGGTGACATTTTCTGGAATATCAACCAAATAGCCGATTTCGTGCAAAAAGTCTTGGTAAGCTTTTTGATCTTTAATGGGGCCAGGGTTCTTTTTGTACCAATCGTCCAAAGCTTTTTGAATACGGGCACGCTCGTCAAGTAGCGCTTGGTTTTTAGGCGCAAGATCGTGCACCAGTTCATCAAATCCTGCCCAAAATTTATCGGCATCCAGGCCGGTGCCGGGCAGGGCTTCGTTTTGGATAAATTCGTATAAGTCGGTGGCGACCTGTAAACGATTACAAGTAGTTCGTGTCGTCATGATTTATCTGTCCAGAAATAATGAAAAATCAAGGAATTAAAGGCCAAGTGCGGCAATTCCTGTGCGTGCGATTTCGGCATCTTGATCTTTTTGTACGCCTGAAATGCCAACCGCGCCAATGACTTGGTTATTGACAACAATGGGTTCGCCGCCTTCCAGGCCAAGAATTGGCATGTTAATGGCAGCAAAGCGTCCATTGTTAATCATGTCTTCTGCGGCTTTTGTTGGTTTTCCACTGAGAACGGTTGCTTTGGCTTTTTCCATGGCAACAGTGGCACTCATTAATGGTGCACCATCAAGACGCTGTAGCCATAGGCCATGTCCGCCCGCATCGCAAACCGCAATGGTAACGGCCCAATTATTATCGTTGGCGTGTTTTTCTGCGGCGGCGGCAACTTTTTTTACATCCTCTAAGGTGAGTTTTTTGGTATCAATCATAGGGTTTCTCCTGCAGGGTTGAATGAGTTAAAGAATAAGAATGGCTCGAAAATCGTTAACGTTTGTTAGCGTTGGCCCGGTGATGATTTGCTGGTCCAGCGCTTGAAAGAAGCTGTGACCATCGTTGTTGTCAAGATAGGCTAAGGGTTTGAGACCGAGGGTATGGGCCTTGTCTAGCGTGTCCGGGGTGATAAAGGCACCCGCTACTTCTTCCTGGCCATCCACCCCGTCGGTATCTCCGGCGACAGCATAAACGTTATGACAGCCTTGTAAGGCATTCGCAAGGGCCAGTAGAAATTCAACGTTTCTGCCGCCCTTGCCGCTTCCCTTTACGGTAACAGTGGTTTCCCCCCCTGATAATAGTACACAGGGGGCGGTAAGCGGCTGCCCGTAGTGACGGACCTGGCGTGCAATACCCGCTAAAACGGTAGCAACGTCGCGCGATTCTCCTTCAATGGAGTCGCCAAGAATCATGGGCGTGATCCCGGCTTGCCGGGCGAGGTCAGCGGCTGCGCTAAGGGCCAATTGCGACGACGCCACAATGTGGGTGGTGACCCTGGAGAGGCGGTCGTCGTTAGGCTTGATACTTTCTAATGCCTTGTTTTCGAGGGCTTTACGGATATTATCGGGAACGGCAATTTGATAGCGTTGCAGAATATCCAGGGCTTGGTCACACGTGCTGGGGTCAGCCACCGTGGGGCCAGAGGCGATGTCTTGTGGGTTATCGCCCGGGACATCCGAGATGATGAGGTTAATAACCTGTGCCGGATAAGCAGCGGCGGCTAAGCGCCCCCCTTTAATATTTGAAAGATGACGCCGTACCACATTCATTTCCGAGATGGTGGCGCCACTTTGTAGCAAGGCTTGGTTAATCGCTTGCTTTTGTGCCAGGCTAAGCCCATCGCTGGGGTAAGGTAGCAATGCTGAGCCACCACCACTAATCAAGCATAACACCACATCATCCTTGGTTAGTGCGCTGACGTCTTGAAGGATTTTTTGGCTGGCCAGTAAGCCAGCTTCATCCGGAACTGGATGCGCTGCTTCTAGGATTTGTATATGCTCACAAGGAACCGCATAGCCGTAGCGTGTTACCACGGTACCTGATATTTCCGCGGAAATTTCCCGTTCGATGACTTGCGCCATTGCGGCGGAGGCTTTTCCTGCACCGATAATGATGATGCGGCCTGAGGATGCCGATGGTACATAGGGCGCAAGGATTTTATCCGGCCGTGCGGAATCAATTGCTGCCGTGAACAGACCGCGCAGAAACTGGCTAGGGGAAGCATGGGGGTTTGGCATCATATACGCTAAGGATAAAGGCTGGGTAGGAGAAAATAAAGGGAATAGCTATCACTACTGTCGATACTTTTAGTATATTAACAGGGAAACCATTACAATTTTGGAGCCATTATGGGTCGTTACACCGAAATGCGAAGTTTCGTTTTGGTTGCCGAGCATGGCAGTTTTGCGGCTGCCGCTGAAACGGAAGGCGTTACTCCCGTTATTATGGGCCGACGGCTTAGAGCATTAGAAAACCGTTTGGGCGTGCAGTTGGGGCATCGATCCACCCGAGGGTTAAGGTTGACGGAACTTGGCGAGCAGTACTTGGAGCAGTGTAAACAAATATTAAGCGATATTGATGCTGCTGACAGCAGTATTAGCGCGGATCGGCAAACCGTAAGTGGCCGTTTGATTGTGTCCGCGCCGGCGGCGTTTGGGCGGCAGCATGTTGCGCCGCATATTATTGAGTTTCGTCGGCGTTATCCGGCGTTAAAGCTCTCCTTTAATTTTACGGACAGCGTGATTGACTTGGTGAGTGAAGGCTACGACATGGCTATTCGCATTGGCGAAGTTTGGGACCAAAGCTATGTCGCCACACGCTTATATCCCAATCGACGCGTTGTTTGTGGTACGCCCGAGTATTTCGAACGCCATGGGGTGCCGGAAAGTCCGGAGGATTTGCAACAGCACAATTGTTTGGCATTTAATTCTCATGGCGGTCAGCAAGGGGGGTGGATGTTTATGCGCGATGGGGAAATTTTTTACCAACAAGTGCACGGTAATCTGGATTGCAATGATGGGGAGTTACTGTATCGTTGGGTTAAGCAAGGCTTGGGGGTGGGGTGGCGTTCTTTATGGGAAATTCAACCCGCCCTGACGCGCGGGCAATTGATTACGGTTTTAGATGAGTTCGCGGCGCCGGATTATGATATTCGTGCGGTGTATCCTCATCAACGCTATTTGCCAGCCAAAGTAAGGCATTTTATTGACTATATCCGGGCGATATATAACCAGACGGGTTATTGGGAAAAATAATGTGAGTGCAGTCTTATGAAATTTAATTTGCCACCGTTAATTCGTTTTACTGCATTTCGTGAGGCGCATGCGGCGACGGAGCGTTTAGTAGAAATTTATCAACGCAATACCGCCTTTCTACGGGAGCGTTTTAATGCCTATTTACGGGGGGAATTAAAAGAGAATCAACGCATTCGGGCGTGTTATCCGGCGATTCGAATTCGTGTGGAGACATGGGAAGAAGTGGATACCCGGTTGTCGTTTGGCCATGTGGTTGAACCCGGTATATACATCACAACAATTACGCATCCAGAATTATTTTTTGACTATCTGCTGGAACAAATCGGCTTACTAATAAAACACCATAAAGTGCCAGTAGAAATTGGCGAGTCGGACATGCCCATCCCCTTGCACTTTGCGTTTGGGGATGAGGATTATATCGATAGCAACTATGAAGGTCCGCCAGGGGATACCTTGCGTGATCGCTTCGATGTCCCAAACCTGGAAGTGATGGATGACGTTATTGTCAATGGCACGTGGAAGCGGGTGGCAGACGAACCGCTACCCCTGGCACCGTTTACCGCGCCACGGGTAGATTATTCGTTGCATCGACTCCAACACTACACCGCAACCGCACCACAATATTTTCAGAATTTTGTACTGTTTACCAACTACCAGTTTTATGTGGACGAGTTTTGTGCCTGGGCTCGAGACCAATTGGCCCATGGGAAAGGGGGTTATACGGCGTTGGTGGAGCCCGGTAACCGGATCAGTAAAAAGGGTGAGGCTGGACCTGCGCCAGCGATTGATCGTTTGCCACAGATGCCGTCCTATCATTTATTACGGGATCATCACACTGGGATTACGCTTATTAACATGGGCATAGGCCCCTCGAATGCCAAAACGATTACCGACCATGTCGCCGTATTACGACCGTCCGCATGGATCATGTTGGGGCATTGTGCGGGGTTACGGACCACTCAACGCTTGGGTGATTACGTGCTGGCGCATGGCTATGTGCGTCAAGATCGGGTGCTTGACGAGGATTTACCGATTTGGGTTCCCGTGCCCCCGTTGGCAGAAATCCAGGTGGCCTTAGAGCAGGCAGTTGCCGAAGTTGCCGGGCTATCCGATTGGGAATTAAAGCGGATTATGCGTACCGGAACGGTGGCATCGGTAAATAACCGGAATTGGGAATTACAAGATCATACAGAGCCTGTATTAAAGCTTTCCCAGTCACGGGCCATTGCGCTGGATATGGAATCGGCGACGATTGCAGCAAATGGTTTCCGTTTTCGCGTGCCTTATGGCACTTTATTGTGTGTTTCAGATAAGCCGCTACACGGTGAGTTGAAATTGCCCGGGATGGCGAGTGATTTTTATAAAACCCAGGTAGAGCAACACTTGCATATTGGTATCCGCGCACTTGAAAGTTTACGAGACATGCCTGAAGAACGACTCCATTCGCGTAAGCTAAGAAGTTTTATTGAAACCGCTTTTAAATAAACATTAATTAGCGAGTTGTTGGTGCATCCTCGGTGTCTTGCGTGAGGGAAAGCATGGTGCCGCGACAGCTGGGGGTGTTACATAAGCAGGCATATTGGGCCTGGAGCGCTGCGGACATTTCTTCATCAATGACTAAGCCATAGTCAAAAGTGAGCTCTTCCCCCTTTTTTATCCTTCGTAGCGTGACCAGATAGACCCGTTCGCCTTCTTCGTCTTCTTGGGCCTCACAATTGGGTTCACAGCTGTGATTTACCCAGCGGGCATCATTGCCTTGCTGATTACCATCGATTACCAGGCCGCAGCTGAGTGAAAAAAAGAAGGTATGGTAGGGATCGTCGGGATCCAGACCTGACTGTTCATCGGCTTGTTCTGCGCTGATGCGCTTGCCTTTGTACTCGAACACGGTTGTATTGGCCGGTATGTCCCTGGCAGCAAAGACCCCGTAGCCGTGCAGGCTTGATCGTTGCACGGTGTGCCAGGGTTTAGAATACCGAGTCATAGGGTTCTCCCACAAAATACTGAAAACACACTAAAATTAGGCTATGTCTACACAAGTAATAGAGCAACAGCCCGCCAAAGATGCCGACGGGTTGTCAAATCGCCGTGGCGCACGGGCGCTTTTAGATACCTTGATTGCCAATGGCGTCGACACGGTATTTGGCTATCCCGGTGGTGCCGTTCTACCACTTTATGATGCATTATATTCCGAGCATCGAATTCGCCATATTTTAGTACGTCATGAACAGGCTGCGGTTCATGCGGCGGAAGGCTATGCGCGCACTACCGGTAAAGTGGGGGTGGTGGTGGTGACTTCTGGCCCTGGAATGGCCAATACCACCTCCGGCTTGCTGGATGCCTTTTGTGATTCTATTCCTGTGTTATGTATTAGTGGTCAAGTGGCCACGTCAGCCATTGGCACAGATGCGTTTCAAGAGTGTGACGCTGTGGGTATTTCCAAACCTGTGACCAAGTGGAATGCGCAAATTCAAACGGCCCAAGAGGTGGTGCCGCTAACAACGCAGGCTTTGGAAACGGCGTTGCGCGGGCGTCCTGGCCCGGTTTTGCTTGATTTTCCCAAGGATATTCAAAACGCTGTGGTACCCACTGCTCCAACCGCCACACCATCAAGGCCGCCGGTTGAGGCGCAGCCGGCATCAGTGGGGGCAGTGCCAACGCACCAGTTGCAGGCCGCTATTGAGTTGATTACTCAGGCGCGTCGCCCCATTTTTTATGGTGGTGGGGGGCTTATTAATTCGGGTCCCCGGGCGTGTGAGCAATTCACCCGGCTGGCACAACGGGTGGGGGCGCCTGTCACCTTAACGTTAATGGGGTTAGGTGCTTATCCCGCTAAGGACACACAATTCCTGGGGATGCTGGGCATGCATGGCACTTTAGAAGCAAATTTAGCCATGCATCATGCGGATGTGATTGTCTGTGTGGGGGCGCGATTTGATGATCGGATTACCGGTCGTTTAGCGGATTTTTCCCCCTCGGCCAAAATTCTTCATATTGATATCGATCCCGGGTCTATTAATAAAGTGGTTAATACAGACTTGGGATTAATTGGGGATTGTGCTGCTGTGTTGTCTGGCCTGTGGGATCAATTGGGCGCATGGCAAGCGCCACAGGAGCAGCTGGCAGCCTGGTGGGCGCGCATTGCCAAGTGGCGTGAGGCCAATTGCTTGGCTTACGAGCCATTAACCGATAGGATATTGCCGCAACAGTTAATGCAGGCAATTGATCATGTTACGGCGGGCCAAGATGCCATTATTACGACCGATGTTGGCCAGCACCAGATGTGGGCGGCCCAATACCTTCCTTTTGATCGACCTTATCGGTGGTTGACATCGGGTGGGGCAGGTACCATGGGTTATGGTTTGCCGGCAGCCATTGGCGCGCAAATTGCTCATCCGGATAAGCCCGTTATCTGTATTAGTGGCGATGCATCGGTGTTAATGAACCTGCAAGAACTCGCAACTGCCATCCAACACCAAACGCCGGTGAAGCTAATTTTATGTAATAACCAATATATGGGTATGGTGCGTCAGTGGCAAGAACTTATCCATGAGGGGCGTTACAGTCAAAGCTATAACGATTGTTTGCCGGACTTTGTTGCAGTAGCAAAGGGCTTTGGATGGGATGCGGCACAGGTGACGCAGCCACATGCCTTACCAGGGGCGCTTGCTGCGTGTATGGCGTCGGATAAGCCGTATTTCTTGGATGTGGTGGTGCAAGCACAAGAAAATTGCTTTCCCATGATGCCCGCTGGCTACGGCCACCATCAGGTAATGCTGGCCGAAGACGTATGGTATTCCGACGAGGGGTAAGCCGGGGTTGGTCAGGAAGCCTTTGAGGTTTTTTTAGCAGCGGACTTTTTAGCTGTCGCCTTTTTTGCGCTAGCCTTCTTGGCAACCTTTTTTGTGGCTTTTTTTGTGGCCTTTTTCGCGGCTTTCTTCGCGGATTTTTTGCTGGCTCGGGGCTGAAACTCAAACCCGACTTTCCCGCTCTTTTGCAATACCAGATAGGCTTTGAATTTTCTATGGGTGCGGTTGGAAACAAAGTCTGGCAGGAGATCGGTTTTGCCTTCGGTAAGTAATTTCGTTACTTGCTCAGGGCTGATATCTTGTTGAAGAATTACTTTGCCGGTGCGGAAATCACAGGTTTTATCCGGCCCTACAGATTTTTCACAAACATAATTCATGCCGTGTTCGTACACGGAATGTTCGCATTTCGGGCACTTCCCCAAGGCCGTTTTCTGGCTGAAATCCACCGGTTCGTTGTCTTTTTCATCGTCTTTTTGGCCGAAATCAAATTCCAGCTTGTGCTCATCGGTGATACGCAAAATTGCCGCGAAAGGCCGGCCCATGCGGCTGATAAACCCGGTGAGGGGGCCGAGTTCTTTGTTTTGCAAAAGGGTTTCGACTTCGTGCGTTTCAAAGGTTCTACCGCCCGGGTATTTGCTGATGGAAAAATCACATTGCGTGCAGGCATAACGTCGGTAGGTTTCTTTGACCACACCGGCGCAATTGGGGCAGGGCGTTTCCAAGGTAGCGTAGTCGCCCGGAACGGTGTCGCCGTCGTATTCTTTGGCACGTCGCACAATGACTTCAGTCATCTCGGCGATGTCTTTCATAAAGGCTTTGCGATCCAGCTGACGTTGTTCGATGTTGGCGAGCTTGTGCTCCCATTCTCCTGTAAGCTCGGGCGAGGTAAGTTCGTTAACGCCCAAACCGGAAAGTAAGGTCATGAGCTGGCGTGTTTTCGCACTTGGAACCAGTTCCCGTCCTTCACGTCGCAAGTAGCCGTCGGTTAGCAAGCCTTCAATAATAGCGGCGCGTGTTGCCGGCGTTCCCAGACCGCGTTCTGACATGGCGTCTCTGAGGGCTTCATCATCTACGAGCTTGCCGGCGGACTCCATGGCGGACAATAAGGTTGCTTCCGTGAACCGGGCAGGCGGTTTGGTGGCAAGTGCCCGCAGTTCAATGGTGTCGGTTTGTACGATTTCCTGGTCATGCACGGGCACAAGGGTATCGGCGGCACCTTGTGCTTCGCGTCCATAGATGGCAAGCCAGCCAGGTTTTACCAGGACCCTGCCTTCGGTGCGGAAATGTGCGTCACCAATGGTTGTGATGCGTGTGGTGACCTTATATTCGGCGGCTGGGAAGAACACGGCCAGGAAGCGCCGGGTAACCAGTTCATAGATTTTGAATTCCGCGTCGCTAAGATTTTTTGGGCACTGGAGCGTAGGAATAATGGCGAAATGGTCAGATACCTTGGCATTGTTAAAAATGCGCCGGTTGGGTTTAATCCAGTGATTGTCTTGGGCCATTTGGGCAAATGGTTTTACGCTGGCGGCGGTTGCCTGATCCGATTCTGCCAGTGTCCTGACGGTTTGCTTGACCGTTGCCAAGTAATCTTCCGGAAGAAAGCGGGAGTCTGTTCGCGGGTAGGTTAAGGCTTTATGACGTTCGTATAGCGTTTGTGCCAGCGCCAAGGTGGTTTTCGCAGAAAAGCCGAAACGGGAGTTAGCCTCGCGTTGTAGCGTCGTTAGATCAAACAGGCCGGGTGATAACTGTTTTGAGGGTTTGGATTCCTCAGTGACTTCACCGGCTTGGTTTTCGCAGGCGGCAACAATTTGCTCTGCCTGTTCTTTAGACCAGATACGAAAGTTTCTATGGTGGGGATTATCGGCGTCTTTTTTAAACGCGGGATCATACCAACGGCCGTCATAATGCCCGGCTACGGCCTCAAAGGTGGCATGGACTTCCCAGTAGTCTTGCGGGATAAAGCGACGAATTTCTTCTTCACGTTTGGCGACGATGGATAATGTCGGGGTTTGTACCCGACCTACGGGCGTTTTAAAAAACCCTCCACTTTTGCTGTTAAAAGCGGTCATTGCACGGGTGCCATTGATGCCAATGAGCCAATCTGCCTCGGCGCGTGACCGGGCAGCATCCGCCAAGGGCTGCATGGTTTCATCATCTCTTAGCGTCTCGAAAGCTTCGCGAATGGCGGTTTGCGTCATGGAGCGCAGCCATAAGCGCTTGACGGGCTTGTTGGTTTTTGCGTATTGCACGATGTAGCGGAAGATGAGTTCACCTTCGCGGCCGGCATCGCAAGCATTAATTATTGCGGTGACATCTTTGCGTTTGATCAGTTTGACCAGCAACTTCAGCCTTTCATTAGATTTTTTGTTAATGGGCCCAAGTTCAAATTGATCCGGGATCACCGGCAAGTGGGTAAATGTCCATTTTCCGCGGACCGGATCGTTGGGGGCAACCAGGCTCAGTAAATGCCCCACACTGGCGGCAAGCACGTAGTGATCGCTTTCAAAGTAATCCCCGTGGCGGGTAAAGCCGCCCAAGGCGCGTGATATGTCGAGTGCTACTGAGGGTTTTTCAGCAATAATTAAGGATTTAGTCATGTGTTTCCAGTCAACGCAGATGCATCAGCCATAGCGCGAATGGTACAAAAAAGTTGTTTTTTGCGCTATCCCGATGCAACAAATATATCAAACCGCAGTTTTTTGTCGCGTTTACGCCTAATTTATACCGGAGAAAACTGGCTTAACGTTAACTGGCGAGGCGGGAGCGGTCATCCGTGAGCAGCTCTTCAAACATGAGGTGATCCAGTTCAACTTGCTGGCTCCACAACACGATTAAGGCGATGATTTTGAGTTTGTCCAAAGGGACAGGGGTTTCATTCGCCGCCAGTGCCCGATCAATTAATATTTCTCGAAGTGCAGGAGGAAGGACGCCCGAGTTTTCAAGGAAAGTTATAAAGCCGATGGCTTCGTAGCCTAGCGTTAGCATTTCATTTTGGGTATAAATGCGGTGGCTGTGGGGTTTGGTTTGGGTGAGATCGACACAATGTTCGGTCATTTCCGCCAAACCATGGAGCCAATCGAGTGCCTCATCGATGTCATCGTGTTCAAACCCTACTGCCGCAAGTTTGTGCGCCAGTATGTCTGCTTCCGGGCAGGCCGATGGGGTGTAGTATGTTTCGAATAGATAAACTAGGATATCGTACATAAGCGCTCAGTCCGCTTGCCATTATGTTGTTAGGCACATCAGATTTTGATTGTACTGTAAACGGCAATAAAGAAACCAGTGATGGTGGACGGCGCTGAAATTTTATCGGAAATAAACTAATTATGACGGACAGGAATTCTATGAGTGCAGAGGCGATTATGTCGTTGATTTCGTCGGCTGCACAGCCCGGTGATACGTTAGCGGCGCTTGATACGCCGAGTCTGATACTGGATCTTGACGCATTTGAAGACAATTTGAAAACCATGCAGGCCCTGGCGGAGCATCACGGTGTGGCGTTACGGCCGCACGCCAAAGCACATAAATGTGCCGATATCGCTCAACGTCAAATTGCATTGGGTGCGCAGGGAATTTGTTGTCAGAAAGTAACGGAAGCCGCGGCATTTATTGCGGCGGGAATAACGGACATTCACATTAGTAATGAAATTGTGGGAGCATCAAAAATAGGCCTGTTAGCGCGTTTGGCCAAGCATGCCCAGCTCTCGGTATGCGTTGACCATATTCAACCCTTAAAAAGCCTCTCAGAGGCGTTGGTAGCGCAAGATGCCCAGATGGGGATCTTTGTGGAAATTGATTTGGGCCAGCAGCGGTGTGGGGTGCAAACCATTGAGGAAGCCGTCAAACTTGCCCAGGCAACGGCTGCATTACCGAATGTCTGGCTTAAAGGCGTGCAGGCGTATCACGGTGGTATTCAGCATGAACGTTCTCATGAGGCGCGTTATCAGGCCAGCCAAGCGGCGGCGCAACGGGTACAAGAGGTGATTGATGCGATTGCAAAGGTCGGCCTGGAATGCCCGGTCATTACTGGCGCCGGCACGGGCACTGCGTTATTTGATGTGGCCAGTGGTGTATATACCGAGATACAGCCCGGTTCATACGCGTTTATGGACAACGATTATGGCCAGCTGGAATGGGGTGAAGGGGCGACATTTCAGCACAGCTTGTTTGTGCTTGGCACGGTGATGAGCGTGCCCACACCCACGCGGGCCATTGTGGATGTGGGGCTTAAATCAACCACCGCGGAAAGTGGCTTGCCACGGCCGTATGGATTAACCGGTGTGACATGTACCGGCCTGCACGATGAGCATACGATGCTAGACGCCGACAAAAGCGTGCATAGACCCCCGTTGGGGAGCCTGGTCAAGCTGGTTCCCGGGCATTGTGACCCTACGTTTAACCTGCATGACACAGTCGTTGTTATGCGCGGTGATACCGTTGAAGCGCTATGGCCGATTACCGCCCGGGGGTTAAGTCGTTAATCGGTAATGGAGATGAGTTCTGCGCCATCGCTTACTTGGTCGCCGACGTCATAAAAGAGTTCTTCCACGACCCCGTCGGTTGGGGCGTGGATGGTGTGCTCCATTTTCATGGCTTCCATGACCAGTAGCTTATCGCCTTGTTTGACGGTATCGCCCGGGGCGACGTTAATAGCAATAATTTTTCCTGGCATGGGGGCAATGAGGCCGCCGGTGGCCTGATCAGCGTCGCTTTCCCCATAGCGGTCAGGATCCACGGTTTCAAACCGGTACGTTTGACCTTGGGTGAAAAGCGTTAGGTGATCGCCTTGCCAGCCGGCATAACCCTGGTTGGCGTGGCCATCACAGCGGCTGTTTACCGCCGTGCTGCCGTTTTGTTGTAGCTGTGTGTGCCACTCAAAGGAGACCGTTCGTGTGTCATCTGTGAGTGTCCACCCTTGTGGATGTTTTTCTACGGTGACGAGGTGTTGCTGTCCGCCTTCGTTAAGCGTGATGGTTTGTTGGTAATGGCCACTTATGCGCCAGGCATTGGGCGTATCCCAGGGGTCGGCGGCCGGGGGCTGGTGCAAGTGGTGCTGAGTTTGCCCTTGTTTACCGAGTACGGCAGCCACGGCCAAGGCTTTGATGGCGAGTGAGGCCGGTGGTTTGGGGGCAAATAAAACGTCGTGACGGCGCTCGATCAGGCCCGTGTCCAGATCGGCATCAGCAAAGCTTTCATCAAGAATCAAGCGTTGCAAGAAATCGATGTTGGTTGCTACACCCAAGCTATGAATTTGCGCCAGGGCATGGGCGAGACGAAGCCGTGCTTGTTCACGATTGTCACCTTTCACAATGAGTTTGGCGATCATGGGGTCGTAGTAAGGGGAAATGGTATCGCCTTGGCTAACGCCTCCATCGACGCGTACATCACCATTGGAAAATTCAACGTGGTTGGGGAATTGTAATAGGGACAGTGTGCCAATGGAGGGCAGAAAATCATTGTCTGGATTTTCAGCATAAATACGCACTTCCATGGCATGGCCGCTAAATTGGAGTTGGTCTTGTGTTAGCGGTAAGGGTTGACCTGCCGCAACTTGCAGTTGCCATTGCACCAAGTCAAGCCCTGTAATTAGTTCTGTCACCGGGTGTTCTACCTGTAGCCGGGTATTCATTTCCATGAAATAGAAACGGCCATCGGGTTCGGCAATAAATTCTACCGTACCGGCACCAACATAGTTGACAGCACGGGCCGCTGCTACCGCGGCCTCTCCCATGGCTTGACGGCGTTCCGCCGTCAGTCCTGGTGCGGGGGCTTCTTCGATGACTTTTTGATAGCGACGCTGAATAGAGCAGTCGCGTTCGAACAGGTAAACGGTATTGCCTTGCTGGTCAGCAAAGATTTGTATTTCAATATGGCGGGGCTTTTGAATGTAGCGCTCGATTAATACGGTATCGTCCCCAAAGCTGCTTTTTGCTTCTCGCTGACAAGAAGAAAGGGCCTCGTCGAATTCAGCCGCGGAATTTACAATCCGCATGCCTTTTCCGCCCCCACCGGCACTGGCTTTGATGAGCACTGGATAGCCAATGGTATCGGCTTGTTGTTTGAGAAACGCAGCCTCTTGATTTTCGCCGTGGTAGCCCGGCACCAGGGGGACACCCGCCTTGTCCATCAGGGTTTTGGCGGCGGATTTGCTGCCCATGGCTGCGATCGCGTCGGCATTGGGGCCAATAAAGGTAATTCCGGCTTGCGCACAAGCACGGGCAAAAGTATCGTTTTCTGCCAGGAAACCATAGCCGGGATGAATGGCTTGGGCGCCTGTTTTTTTGGCGGCTTCCAAGATTAAGTCGGCGCGTAAATAGCTGTCTTTAGGTTCTGACCCGCCGAGGTAAATGGCCGTGTCACAGGCGGCAACGTGTTTGGCTTGCGCGTCCGCATCGGAATATACCGCCACGGTGCGTATTCCCATACGACGGGCCGTGGCAGCAATGCGACAGGCAATTTCCCCGCGGTTGGCAATAAGTATTGTCGTAAACACCGGATTTTCCTTTTTTTACATGCGAAACACACCGAAGTGTGTCTCATTGATTGGCGCATTCAGGGCGGCGGATAGGCTGAGCGCAAGCACCTGGCGGGTGTCGGCCGGCATGATAATGCCATCATCCCATAGGCGGGCGGTCGAATAATACGGATGCCCTTCATGTTCGTATTGCTCGCGGATAGGCGTCTTGAACGCCTCCTCGTCGTCCGCTGACCATGTTTCCCCACGACGTTCCAGGCTATCCCGTCGGACCGTTGCCAGGACACTGGCTGCCTGCTCGCCTCCCATGACAGAAATCCGGGCATTGGGCCACATAAACAGCAATCGGGGTCCAAAGGCCCGGCCACACATGCCGTAGTTGCCCGCACCAAAGGAGCCACCAATAATAACGGTGAATTTAGGAACGGCAGCATTGGAGACGGCAGTGACCATTTTGGCGCCATGGCGGGCAATGCCTTCATTTTCATAGCGCCGCCCGACCATGAATCCAGTAATGTTCTGTAGAAATACCAGTGGGATTTTGCGTTGGCAGCACAGCTCAATAAAGTGGGTGCCTTTTTGGGCGGATTCGGAGAACAGAATGCCGTTATTGGCAATAATTCCAACCGGCATGCCGTGGATGTGGGCAAAGCCTGTTACCAGCGTGGTGCCGAAACGGGCCTTGAACTCATCAAATTCTGAGTTATCAACAATGCGTGCAATAATTTCACGCACATCGAAAGGTTGGCGAGAATCCGTCGGAATAATGCCATTCAGTTCTTGCACATCGTAGCGCGGGGCTTGGGGTGGGCGACAACGCAAGGGTTCGGGTTTTTTATAGTTCAAGCGGGCAATCGCGTCCCGGGCCAGTTTTAAGGCGTGTTCATCATTATTGGCAAGGTGATCAGCCACGCCAGAAAGGCGGGTGTGGACATCGCCCCCACCCAAGTCTTCTGCAGAAACCTCTTCACCGGTTGCTGCCTTCACCAAAGGGGGT
>Ga0209487_1001466_pt1 | contig 19954 bp, 16 predicted proteins | sample Poulit2012_FD_187524 | JGI IMG/M metagenome (GOLD analysis project Ga0209487, IMG submission 187524) | Agricultural soil microbial communities from Georgia to study Nitrogen management - Poultry litter 2012 (SPAdes) (version 2) | ecosystem: Environmental > Terrestrial > Soil > Agricultural land...
GCGCACGTTTTATCACGGTCTACTCGGTGACGCGCGTAGACTTGTGAGGTAGAAATTACCGCACAAATAACCCTTTTAGGAGCAACCATGGCATTTTCCAGCGTCTCGGAGATTGTGAAGTTTATCGCTGATGAAGACGTAAAATTTGTTGACATCCGCTTTACCGACGTCCCAGGCAAAGAACATCACTTCAGCATCCCTGCTTCCGAGTTCGATGAGGACGCCGCTGAAGAAGGAATGGCTTTTGATGGCTCTTCCATTGATGGTTTTACCACCATCGATGAATCTGACATGACCTTGTTCCCGGATCCTAACTCGGCACACATCGATCCTTTCCGTACGGAAAAGACCCTGAACATTAAGTGCTTTGTACATGATCCTTTCACCCATGAGCCTTTCTCCCGCGACCCTCGCAACGTTGCGCGCAAGGCTGAGGAGTACTTGATCTCCACCGGTATCGCAGATACCTGTCAGTTCGGCGCGGAAGCAGAGTTCTACCTCTTCGACTCCGTCAAGTACCAGGCTGATGCACACCAAGCTTTCTACCACGTTGATTCCAACGAGGGCTGGTGGAACCGCGGTAAGGACACCAATCTTGATGGCACCCCGAACTTCGGTTACAAGAACCGCGAAAAGGGTGGCTACTTCCCTACCCCTCCTTATGACCAGACCGTTGAGGTCCGCGATGCCATGGTCGGTGCTTTGCAAGAAGTTGGTTTCCAGATTGAGCGCTTCCACCGCGAGGTCGGCTCCGGCGGACAGCAGGAAATCAACTACCGCTTCAACACCATGCTGCATGCGGCCGATGACATCCAGACTTTCAAGTACGTCATCAAAAACACCGCGGTAGCTTTCAACAAGACCGCAACCTTTATGCCCAAGCCACTTGCAGGTGACAATGGCTCCGGTATGCACGCGCACCAGTCTTTATGGAAGGACGGCAAGCCACTCTTCCACGACGAAGCCGGCTACGCAGGACTGTCCGATATCGCGCGCTACTACATCGGCGGCCTGTTGCACCACGCCGGTGCGGTCTTGGCGTTCTCCAACCCGACTCTGAACTCTTACCACCGCCTGGTCAAGGGCTTCGAGGCACCAATCAACTTGGTCTACTCTCAGCGCAACCGTTCCGCTGCGGTACGTATCCCAATTACCGGTTCTAACCCAAAGGCTAAGCGCATTGAGTTCCGCGCTCCAGACCCATCAGGCAACCCATACCTGGGCTTCGCTGCCATGATGATGGCAGGTATCGACGGCATCAAGAACCGCATCGAGCCACATGCGCCTGTTGATAAGGACCTGTACGAGTTGCCACCAGAAGAGGCAGCTTCCATCCCACAGGCTCCAACTTCCTTGGAAGCTTCGTTGCAGGCGCTTGCCGATGACAATGACTTCCTCACCGAAGGCGACGTCTTTACCGAAGACTTGATTGATACCTACATCAAGTACAAGTACGAAAACGAGATTGAGCCAACTCGTCTGCGTCCAACCCCACTAGAATTCGAGATGTACTTCGACTGCTAGTCCGAAAGATATCTTGTAGCCCGCGTACCGCATTATGTTGGTACGCGGGCTTCCCTTCGGCTAATCAATTGCACTTTGCAAAAGTGCAGTATATAACACTTTTCCTTACTTCCCTTTGAAGAAAGTTTTGGAGTAGGGTGTAAAGAATGACGCAAGCACGACCCCCACATACCTCGACATCGGAAGCAAACACCACTGAATATCCGGCCGGTAAAGATCCGGCTCGCTGGCGTATCCTGCTCATCCTGCTTGTCGCGGTATTCATGTCGTTGATTAGCGTTTCCATCGTTAACGTTGCCCTGCCTTCTATCCAGGCGGGGCTTGATGCTTCTGATTCCGATGTGCAGTGGGTACTTTCTGGCTATGCGCTGACGTTCGGCGTGGTGCTGGTAGCTGCTGGCCGCGCTGGTGACTTGGTCGGCCGCGGCGGGATATTTATCATCGGTGTGACCGTCTACACGCTGGCCTCAGTCATGGCGGGCTTTGCGCCTTCAGCAGAAGCACTGAACGTTGCGCGCTTTGTCCAAGGCGTGGGCGCGGGGCTTTTAAACCCACAGGGTGTGGGCATGATTCAGCAATACTTCCTAGGCCCAGAACGTGGCCGCGCCTTTGGTTACTTCGGTGCCACCGTGGGCGTTGCCGTGGCAATTGGTCCAGTCTTTGGTGGCTTCCTCATCCAACTAGGCGGGGCCGATTTGGGTTGGCGATTGACCATGCTGGTCAATGTACCCATCGGTATGTTGGCCATTGCCTTGGCGTTTATGTGGTTCCCACGGCCGCTGCTCTCACGCGTGCGTGACATCCGCACGGGCAAGAAAGTCAGCACGTGGAAGGCGCTGAAATCCCTCGACCCGATTGGCGCATTGCTTTTGGGGTTTGCGGTATTCATGGTGCTGTTCCCATTCGTAGAATCCACCGGCTCCAACTACCGCTGGGCGCTACTACCGCTCGGGGCACTCTTCACCGCCTTCTGGGTTGCGTGGGAGCGCCGCCACCGCGCACGGGGTAATCAACCGATGGTGGATTTGAAAATCTTCCGTGCTTCGAGCTTTCGCAACGGCACCATTATCGCGACACTGTGGTTTATGGGGGCAACCAGTATTTGGGTGCTGGTAGCCTTGTACTTCCAAAACGGGCTGGGGTATTCGGCGCTCATTGCCGGCTGCGTTGGCATCCCCTCCGCGCTGTTGAACTCCGTATCATCCACCGTGGCTGGCCGCTTGGTATCTAAGCACGGGCGCAAGGTGGTTATCGGTGGCATGTTCGTTGCTATTTTCGGCCTCATCTCTTCGATCATCCTCATCTGGGCAACTACCCAGTGGGATATCTCCGAATGGTGGCTAGTGCTCACTCTTTCCTTCGCCGGTGCGGGGCAAGGCTCGGTCATCTCCCCCAACCAAACGCTGTCGCTGGCAAGCGTGCCGCAGGAATACGCTGGCTCATCCGGAGCTGTGCTGCAAACCGGTCAGCGCATCGGTACAGCAATTGGTCTAGCTGTAGTCACTGCAGCCGCCTTTGCCACGCTGCGCGGGACCTCAGCAGCATGGCCACACGCCATCATGGTTGGCTTTGCCATGATTACCACCGTCTGCGTTATTTCACTAGCATTTGGCTTCCTCGACCTTCACCAGTCTAAGAAGAAAGCCACCGCTTAATTAGCCCGCGTTTAATTAGCCCCGCGCTAATCGCAGAAGTCTTCGTGCTGAATGTGGTCTTCGGGTTCTAGTTGGATGGTGGAATGTTCAATGCCGAATTCTCGCAGCGTAGCTTGCGCCTGGTCCAGGATTTGATAGTCGTGTTCGGCCACCACCAGGTGCGCGGTGGCAAGGGCTTCTACCCCATCGGTGGTCCACACATGCAAGTCATGCACCATCATCACGCTGGGCAGTTTCTGCAAAGCAGCTTCAATGTCATGCAGGTCCAAGTCACGCGGTACGCGCTCTAATAGCACCTCGATGGTCTTCCACAGCAGCCCCAAAGCCCGCGGCAAAACAAAAGCGACAATAGCCAAAGAAGCAATGGTGTCGGCAAAAGTAAAGCCGGTAAAGCGGATAATCAGGCCGGCGATAATCACTGCCACTGAACCTAATAGGTCTGCCAGCACGTGTAAGAAGGCACCTTTAACATTTAGGCTGTGCTCTTGCTGGGAAGAAAGAACCCAGGCGGAAATCGCATTGGCGATAAGGCCAATAAATGCCACGACCAGCATCATGCCGGTGTCAATCTCATAGTCACTGCCCAGGCGGCGAATTGCTTGGACGATGATGAAAACAACCACGAGAGTCACGGCGATGGCATTAAATAACGCCGCAAGTACCTCCACGCGCCGATAGCCATAGGTTGCGCGTGACGATGCTTCCTTGCTTCCAATCAGTGCGGCTATTAGCGCGATGATGAGCCCGGCGGCATCGGAAAGCATATGCATGGCATCAGATAGCAAGGCCAGCGAGCCTGATATCAAACCACCGATTAATTCCGCGAAGAAAATCACGCCAGTGACCACCGATGCGATGGTCAAAGCCTTCAGCGGAGTGTTAACAAAACTATGGTCATGACCGTGTCCGTGGCCATGACCATGGTCGTGATGAGAAGGGTGCCCAGTAGACATATTTTCAATAGTATCCCGTTATTGAAAACAAGTCGAAAGTAAACAGGACTTTTAAGCGTTGCGCTTGCGATACCCCATGCGCGGACGGAAACCAGCGGGGTGTTTCATCTGCGCGACTGCATCCGCAATTAACAAACGGTGCTGGCGGTTAACGCTATCTGGTAGGTGCGCGACGGAAAACCAATCCACCTCAGTATTTTCATCATCGGCTAGAAAAGGCTCGGCATCATCAGGAACCGAAAGGCGCATGGAAGTATCCATGAACAAGCACTCATCGCCATTATCAAAAGTCGTAGGTCCCACCAGGCCGACGCCGAGGAGTGCTTCGACCTTGGCATCTACGCCGACTTCTTCCTTAACCTCGCGCACAGCCGTTATCGCGACCTCTTCGCCGGGTTCGCAAATACCAGTCACTGGAGCCCAATTGCCATTGTCAGCCCGGCGCGCCAGCAGTGCTTTGGGTACTTCCCAGATGGAAGCGCCGGCGGGAGCCGGGCGCAGGATAATCATGGTGCAGGACGGCAAGAAGAGCTGTTGGTGGCCAATGTGCTTGCGCAGATTGAGGATGTATTCAGGAGTAGACATGTCCTACAGTGTAGCCAGCTGCATGGGGGAATCGAGTAGTTGGTCAAGCACTGCGTGGATATCCAGGATAGAGACAAATGACAGCTCCATCTCCTCTACATCCGCACAGGTTTGCCCCTCTTCCATGTGCACTGTGGTTCCAGAGACAAGGCCAACGATGATGTCTTGGCCTTCTACCATCGCGTAGACCGGTCCGCCTGAATCCCCATTGCGCGCGCATACTGCAGCACGTGCGGCGGTAGAAGAAATCTCTTCTTCGCCATAGCGCAAAATTGACGACGCGGATTGATGGGTTAAATCCCCACAGGTTTGATAGGTCATCCTCCCCATCTTGCACACGTAGTCCGGTAGTGCTTCCATTCTTCCTGCGATATGGGTATCCATCTCTTGAGGCGCATAGATATTAGCGAGATTCCCGTTGAGCTCAATCAACCCTATATCAAGATTTTTCGCGCTCTCTGAATACAAGCTGGAGTAGATAAAAGTCCCGATGGGCTCCGCTGGGTATCCAAAGGTGTTATCTGGAGTTCCTGCCCACACCAAGTTGCCTTCTTGCCCGCAGTGTGAGGCCGTAACCGCAAAGGAACGGCCGTCCTCGGTGCTGAAAGAATAAGCCACGGTGCAATAGCTGAAGTTAAAATATTGCCCCGGCTGCGGATAACCCGCAGAAATATCGATTGCGGTTCCTGGGGCAAGTGGGGAATATTCAGGGGTCAGGGTAGCATCGGCAAGCTCTATTGGCTCTCTTGGCACCTGCAGCTCTTCTTCGCTGGCAGCGTCTGCAACCGGTGAATCTTCCGTGATCTCTGCACCTGTGTCATCGGTGGCAACATCAGCGGGCGATTGGACGGGATCAGCAAACGGCGCCGAGCATGCCCCCAGCCCTGCTGCAATGAGCAGGCTAGTTAGAGCAACTGCGAAAATCTGCAGTGCTTTTAATGCTCGGCGCCGTATCACACAGCTCATAGTACTCGGGGCTTATCCCCTTGGGCACCTTGTGCTTTATTTGCCCTCATCGCTATCTGGTTCTTGCTCGCCGGCCTTTTCTGCTGCTGCTTGCTCTTTGAGCTTTTGCAGAAAAGCTTCCGGATCGAACTCGGTGTTATAGTCCTCCGGCAATGATTGCTCTTGGCCCATGGGATACTCCTATACCTCGGTGGACTTAATGGAACTGGTGATGAAATCCTTGACCGCACCGACATCATTAGGCAAGTCGGTAACAAAGCGGTCGGCGTCCATGATGTGCGCAAAGCGCTCTGGAGTCTGCGGTACTTCACCGATGGCTTCTTCGATGGTTTCTGCAAACTTCACTGGCAGTGCAGTTTCCAGAACGATAATTGGCGTTTCAATATTGTGCTCTGCCTGGGTATCGAGGGCTGCTTTCACACCATCCGCGGTGTGTGGATCCACCAGGTAGTTGTAGCGCTCTTTAACGTCCTTGATGGTGGATAGACGGTCAGCGTGCACAGAGGTGGCAGAAACGAAACCGAATTCTTCACGTGCCTTGTCGATGAGCTCTGTATCAAGGACAAAGCCACCTTCTTTGACCTTGGTGCCAAAGAGATCTGCAACCTTATCCGCGTCGCGGCCGACGAGGTCAAAGACAAAGCGCTCAAAGTTCGAGGCACGGGAGATATCCATCGATGGCGAAGACGTCGCCAAAGTTTCTTCAGCGGGACGCGGACGGTAGTTGCCCGTGCGGAAGAATTCATCAAGCACGTTATTTTCATTGGTTGCCACAATCAGACGGTCAATAGGCAGGCCCATCTGTCGAGCGACGTGGCCGGCGCAAATATCGCCAAAGTTACCGGTAGGAACAGAAAAGGACACCTTCTGTTCATTGGACTCGGTGACTTTCAACCAGCAGTTGATGTAGTAGACGATCTGCGCCATCAAACGTGCCCAGTTAATGGAGTTCACCGCACCAATGCGGTGCTCGGCCTTAAACTGCGCATCAGAAGATACGGCCTTGACCACGTCCTGGCAGTCATCAAAGACACCGTCGAGAGCAATGTTGAAAATATTAGGGTCATCCAGACCAAACATCTGGGCCTGCTGGAAAGCAGTCATGCGGCCCGCAGGGGTCAACATGAATACGCGAATGCCCTTGCGTCCACGCATGGCGTACTCCGCCGAAGAACCGGTATCACCAGAGGTTGCGCCCAAGATATTCAAAGTAGCTTCACGGCGTGCGAGCTCATATTCAAAAAGCTCACCGAGAAGCTGCATCGCCATATCTTTAAACGCTGCGGTAGGCCCTTCCGAAAGGTGACCAATCAGCAAAGAATCACCGAGATCGGTAACAGGAACAATCTCCTGCGAGCTAAATTTCGGGTGGGTATAAGCCCGAGCAGCAATCGCTTCGATGTCCTCTGCCGGAATATCATCAATGAAAAGCTTCAGTACCTCAGCAGCTAGCTTGCCGTAGCCAGCTTCATCATCGCTTGTGACCAACTCGCGCCAAGATTCCAGGGTCTTGGCATCAAGTTGTGGGTACTCGGTGGGTAGGTACAGGCCTCCGTCAGGGGCCAATCCGCCGAGCAGGATATCAGTAAACTTCGCTGGGGTCGCTGTGCTATCGCGCGTTGAAATGTAGTCCACGTTCCTTACCTTACTTACTCGGAGTACACTTACCACACGTGTCTACCCCTGAATTTGAGAAAGATCCCCGCCCCAACCCTCGTGAAGTAGTAACGACTAAAGCTTTAACCGTTTGGATTGCCGCGCTAAGTGTGTATGTTGGCGCAATTTTTGGCCGTACATCCTTCGGTGTTGCAGGTGTTGAAGCTATTGAGCGTTTCGATGTCGACGCCTCTCGCATCGCGGTCTTTGCCTCAATTCAGATTGGTACTTATGCTCTCGCCCAAGTTCCGACAGGAATATTAATCGACCGCTTCGGCCCGCGCAGGCTGCTAGTTATCGGCGCCATCATCATGGGCATCGGCCAGCTAATCCTGGGCCTAACTACCTCTTATGGTGTTGCCATCGGCGCGCGTGTGCTCATCGGTGCCGGTGACGCAACCGCCTTCCTGTCGGTTATGCGGCTGTTGCCATTTTGGTTCCCACTGCATCGCACCCCGATGTTTACGGCCGTAACAGCAGCCTTTGGCCAGCTCGGCCAATTCCTGTCTGCCGTGCCATTTTTGTGGCTACTGCACGCTACTGGCTGGACCATTGCCTTTGTTTCTTTGGGCTCTGTTGTCATTCTTATTGCCATCGTGGCTGCGATTGCGGTGGCGGACTCGCCTGAATCTGCCGGCGTATATTCCGAACCATCGGTAGAAAAAGACGAGCCCGCACTGTCCATCGGCCAGCGCATGAAGCTGGCTTTAAGCTCGCGCGCGACGTGGCAAGGCTTTTTCATTCACTACGCCGGCCTGCACGCCAACCTCGTCTTCATCATGATGTGGGGCGTGCCGATGATGACCGAAGCCATGGGCTTTTCTTCCGCGCAAGCCGGCATGGTGTTGACCATTAACTCCATTGCGATGATCATCGTCAGCCCATTCCACGGTCGCTTGTCTTCACTATCAGGCCGTCACCGCGATATCTCCGCGTTTGTCCTTTCCCTGCTGCACCTTCTGGCATGGCTGTGGTTCTTTTCCTCGCCAAGCCCACGCGGGCTCGCCGTTATCATCGCGATGATGATTCTGATGGCGCTGTCCTCGCCATCCTCGAACTATGGTTTCGACCAGATTCGCGAAACCTTGGACCGCAATGTCGTGGCAACAGCCACCGGTCTTGCCAATATGGGTGGATTTACCGCCGGCATGATTGCCGCGCAGATCTTCGGCATCATGCTGGATAAGCACTCCGGCGGCACTGCCTTTGTGTGGGGGGATTTCCGCTACGCCGCGCTAGCTGTGCTTGTTGTGTGGACGATCGGTCTCCTCGGCATCTTGATAACGCGCGGCGGCACTCGCCCCCGGAAGATCCGGATGGAGACTGTCACCGAAGACTAAGTCCAACGCAGCGCGCGGGTTGGTGAAAAATTCCTTCGTCGCGCGCACAGCTTCGGTTTCTTCCCATGTGGGATAGCCGACGTGATCCTCCCCGATTTCAAGAATTTGAGCCTGGCGCGCTCCCAACAAAATCGGTGAATGGGTGGCAATAATAAATTGTCCACCGCGTGCTACTGCCTGCTCAATCTCTGCGAGCAACGCCATCTGGCGAACGGCTGATAGGCCTGCTTCAGGCTCATCCAACATATACAAGCCTTTGCCATCGACGTGCTCGCCGAGGACATCAAAGATGGACTCACCATGGGAGCGCGAACTTAGATCCATCGTTGGATCCAAGTGATTACGGCCTGCGACCTCTTCCGCAACGCTATCTATTGCGAGCATCTGCTGGTGTGTTTCTGAGCGCAGGTAGTACCCACGCAAAATAGGTTCATCCAGCTCGCAGCGCAGATACCAACTCAATGCGGCTTCTGTACCCGTAGCCTTCGGTGCATAGGGGTTTCCAAAGCGCCCACCGATGACACTAAACCCCAGATTCAGAGCTAATGATTCTAAAAAGGTCGATTTCCCGGAACCATTGTCGCCGGCAATCAAGGTCACCGGACGGGTAAAGCGCATGCCCCCGCGGCTTTTAATATGTTTGATCAGTGGTAGTTTCCACGCCCACGGCGAGTCCACGCGCTGACCTGAAGCGTCAGCAGGAACCACCTGATCTAATTTCCACCGCAGATACTGCGCGCCGCGCCTTTGCTCACGTTCTAGGGCACGACGGACACCGGGGATAGTTGCTGCGGCATCAAAATAGGGAGACTGCTCTCCCACCTCCTGCGGCGACTCGGGTGAAGATAAAAATTTCAGACTCCGCAGGATCATAAACCTAGCTCTTTTCGATAGTGAACTTACTGGCTGCTGCCGACACTACTTGAGGAGCTGGCATCGTCAGTGTCCTCAGCGTCATCTTCTTCATCATCGCCGGTGATATTAACCGGTGCGCTGACTAGCCCCGCTTCAAATGCCTTCATCACGCCATCGGCCTCATTCGGGGTTAAGACTCCTTTGGTCACAGCTTGGTTGACCAACTCCATCAAATAAATCCGGGCTTGATCATGACTCATGCCCATCTCAAGGGCTCCTTCTGGCGCCGCCCCATTTGGCAGGCCCAGTGCTGCTGCCAGTTCGACCAAGCGGTAGCCCGGATACTGTTGGGAGTTTTCTTTCTCAGTCTCACCCGAATCAGCATCGGCAGCCGACTGCGTCCCCGCGATTGCCTCGCCGACCGTCACTGTGCCTTCTTCCGAATGGTTCGACGCGTAGTAAGACATCATGGCAAAAAGAATTACGGAAATTACAATAACTCCACCCAGCCACAGCCATACCGCCTGCGTAACCATGTGACGGTTAGTGCGGCTGTTTTGCCCGCCGCTGTTTCGCGGGCTTCCTGATGGGGCTGTGGAAGAAAAAGCCATCCTCGGTGCCGTTGTCCTTTTCCTAGAAATTTTGTCAGTAAAGACAAGGTGTATAAAACGCCGCTGGTGGCGCGAGGGTAAGTATACTCCCGCGCCTCCAGCTTGTTCTAGACCTGCGTGATACTCTCAGCTGCCTCTACGCCAACGCCGACTTAGCTTTCATTCTCATCATCGGTGCCCTCATCACGCTTGTCTTCATCGCGACGGTTGCCGTCCCCCGGGCTGTACTCCCCGTCATTGCCGCGGCGCGACTGTCCCTCGTTTTCGCCAGCGGCATCCAAGCCATCGATGTCGTCTTCGTTGAGATAGCTAAGCCCAGAGAAATCTTCGCTCGAGAAGTCCTGCCCTGGAAAATCACGAAAGTCCTTGAGCTTTTCTTCAGTGTCTTGATCATCGCGTGAGGTACCTTCCGGATGATCGTCATAAGCACCAGGATTTGTAAAGCTGCCGTAGCCATTTACTGGCCCGCGCCCGCGCCTGCCGCCACGGCTTTTGCTGTTTTCCGTGCGGCGATCAACTTGTTCGTTGATGAAATCTGAAAGCCCCTTAAAGAAGCCTTCGCCGGCATTACGCAGCTCGCTAAAGTCGCCTCCGCCTGCTGAGCCAAAGGGATTCTTCTTGCCCGCGAAATCTTCGAACCGAGGCTCGTCGGTGTAAAAATCATCCTGAATTGGATCATCGCGGTGCTGCCCGCCACGGTCTTCCCCACGGAAATTGCCACGAGAATCACCGGGAGAGTCACCACGGTTCTTGCCGCGATAACCAAAATCGCGGAAGTAGTCCTCAGCTAGTCCGTAAAGAAAGTCCGCCGGTGGAAACTTGTTGGGATTCTTCCAATCGCTTTCGTAGCGCCCAGGATTATTTCTCCGCGGTGGTCCAAACGGCAATTCATCTTTCAAATTGTCGATGAAATCATTGATGGCCGTAGACAAATCAAAAGGCTTCGGCCCTCCTGAATGGCGACCATCGTCTGGTTCGAAGCCTTCAAAGTTGCGTGAATCGTCGAAGTCTTCACCGAAATCCTCATCTTCGTCATCGTCGGTGTCATTATCGAAGAAAGTGAAGAAGGTTGGGTCGCTGGTATCAATATCCGGTGCGATGGGGTCCTCAATGATTACGCGCAGCACCTGCTGCTCCTCATCGATTTCAATGATGGTGGATTCATCTGCCCCGGCCGCACCCGCGGTGGATACTAAGGTGGCGAGGTCTTCAAAGGTGGCATTGTTTAACTCGATGGAAACGATTAGTGCCATGGTGTTCGGTAATCCTTCCGCTGGGAATTCTCCGTAAATGAAACGGATGCTCAAAAATGCTGTGCAGTTGTGTCAGTGCCGTTGTGTCTTTGTCTTCACTGCCCAGCTTAAGCACTCTCGCGACAACCTGAAAGGGTACGCGGCAAAGATCAGGGTTAAATCCGGGTATTTCTCAGGGGCGCATAGTCCTACAGACTCTGCGCCGAAGCTAAACTTGCGCATAGCTGCCCGCAGGTCCTATTTCTGTGGATAGCTGCCCGCAGGACCGAAAGGTCCGAGGACAGCTATCCGTGCTCGAGCGATTCCGCTTCGCCCCAAAAGACCTCGTCTACAACCCGGCGCGCATGCCGGGTGGCTTTGAGGTAGGCATCGAGGAAGTATTGGTTTTCATCGGGGTCCCAGCCAGCAGCACCAGCTACTTGCGCGAGTTGGCGGCCAGGGGTCGGCAGCTGGTCGACGCGTTTGCCGCGCACAAGTACCAGCGCATTGCGCGCATCGGTCGCCATCAGCCAGGCCTCGCGGAGGCTTTCAACCTGTTCCGCTGGCAGCACCTGGGTTTCCTCCAGGGCGTCCAACGTGCCCAGAGTCGACGGATTGTGTAATTCAGGGTGCTTGTGGGCATGCATCATGGTGAGCAATTGCACGGTCCATTCCACATCGCTTAAGCCACCGCGGCCCAGCTTGGTGTGGGTATTGCGGTCAGCACCGCGCGGCAGCCGCTCATTATCCACGCGCGCTTTCATACGGCGGATTTCACGAATGGTAGAGGCAGAAACACCGCCTTCCGGGTAGCGGTACTTATCGATGACTTCCATAAACCGCTGCCCTACTTCCTCATCACCGGCAAAAAATGCCGCGCGCAACAGCGCCTGCATCTCCCAGGGCTCGCCCCACTTTCGGTAGTAGCGGTCAAAGCTTTCAATAGTGCGCACAATCGCACCGGAGCGACCTTCCGGACGCAAGCCCAAATCGACCTCCAAAGGCGGGTCACCGGAGGGTTTGGCGAGACGGGTTCGCATCTTATCGATGATCCCTATCGCCCACTTCAACGCTTCTGGCTCTTCGATACCTGGGGCAGGCTCGGCTGCGACCATGACATCAGCATCGGAGCCAAAACCTAATTCCATGCCTCCAAGACGCCCCATGCCGATCACGGCAATGCGCGCGAGCGGGCGGGGTTTTCTCTCCTCGCCGGCTTCGTCCAACCGGCGGGCCTCGCCATGCATCCAGCCGCGGATTTCTGCGCGCAAGGCAGCCTCTAGCACCGCGGCCCAAATGGTGGAAAGCTCACGGCAGACTTGCTGGACATCCAAGTAACCCAGCAGGTCGCCGGAGGCAATGCGCGCTAATTCTACCCGCCGCAAAGAGCGCGCCACATGCACGGCCTTCTCTGGGTCGCGGTGGCGTTTTGCCGCATTAAACAGCGCAGAAGATACTTGCTCAGGAGTGGTGTCAAGCAGCTTTGGACCATCGGAGCCATCCGAGAGCTGCTTGACTACCTCAGGGGCCGCGATGATCAAATCCGCGGTATAAGGCGAAGTTCCTAGAATACTCATCAAGCGCTTGCCGACGATGCCCTCATCACGCAGCATGCGCAAGAACCAGGTGCGGTCGAAGGCGGCATCAGACAGCTTGCGGTAATTCAGCAACCCAGCATCCGGGTCGGCGGTCTCAGCTAGCCATTCCATCAAGGTCGGTAGCAAAATCGCCTGGATGCGGGCTTTGCGCGAGGTACCAGCAGCCAGTGCTGTCAGGTGCTCGAAGGCGCGGTCTGGAGCTTGGTAACCAAGTGCTGCCAGCTGCAGTTTCGCAGCTTGCGGGCTGAGTTTGAGCTCGGCCGGGCTCATTGCGACCACAGAGTTCAGGAGCGGGCGGTAGAACAAGCGCGAGTGCAGCTCCGAGATTTGCAGGCGCACCGTCTTTAAGTACTTGTTCATCATCGTCGCCGCAGAATTTGCGCCTTGGGCCATAAACCCAGAGACATTGGCAAGCCACTCTAAAGTGTCTTCATCGTCATCGGCCGGCATGGTGTGCGTGCGCCGAAAGCGCTCCAGCTGCAAACGATGTTCTAGAAGCCGTAAGAATTCATAAGCCTCAATGAGTTGATTGCCATCATCGCGGCCGACATAGCCCGCGGCGATAAGCGCATCTAGGGCATCGACGGTGGCCAGCGTTCGCAAGGATTCATCAGACCTGCCGTGGACTAATTGCAATAACTGCACGGCAAATTCCACATCGCGCAAACCGCCGACACCGAGTTTGAGCTCCCGGGTCTTGAGCGAATCCGGCACGCTTTCGAGCACGCGTCGGCGCATAGCTTGGACATCTTCCACGAAAGATTCGCGTTTCGATGCCTCCCAGACCATCGGCCCAATAGCCTGTGCATACGCATATCCCAGTGGCATAAAGCCGGTCTGCGGGCGAGCTTTGAGCTGGGCCTGGAATTCCCAGGTCTCTGCCCAGCGCGTGTAGTACTTAATGTGCGAATCCAAGGTGCGCACCAGCGCCCCGGATTTTCCTTCGGGGCGCAAATTCGCATCCACTTCAAAAAAGCAGCTGGTGCCAATCCGGTTAAATTCTGCCGCCACGCGTGTGGCCTTGCGCATCGCCTTTTGTCCGGCGTCATCCCCCATCTCAATGGGCTCCGCCACAAAGATGACATCGACATCAGAGATGTAATTTAATTCCTTCGCACCGCACTTGCCCATGGCAATAACCGCAAGCTGCATCGGCAATTTCTCCTCGCCACACACCATGCGCACGGCAAGGGCTAAGGCGGCAGTCAAGGCGGCATCGGCAAGCGCGGTGGTCAACGCCGTGACCGTGCGAAACTCCACCGTCGGTTGGCCTTCCGTCTGACCCTTGCGGGAGTAGAAACTGCCCGCCAAATCATGGGCAGCCAGGCGCATGATTAACGTGCGATAAGTCGATTTCAACAGTGGGCGTGCTTCTGTCTCTTCCATCCCGGCGCGATACGTCCCCGGGGCCGAGAGATCCTCCCTCGCCGGATCTCGATCTTGCTGTGAGGCACCGACGTTGGAGGTGCCCTCACCTTCGCTCTCCTCTTCAACGTATTCAGCGGGCTGGGCTTTGATGACACCCAAGAGCTCCTGCATCATCTCGGTGGGTTCCGGCAGCGGCAAAGCGAGTTTCTCCCACAAGTGTGGATTCGCTGCGAGGTGGTCTCCAAGCGCAGTTGAGCCGCCTAAGAGCGCGATGAGGCGAACGCGCAACGCTTCATCATCGATAAGCGATTGCGTCAAACGCTTTGTCTCTTTGTCTTCTAAAGCGGCGTAGATGCGCACCATGGTGTTAAGCGCCAAGTCTGGGTCCCCAGCCGAGGCAATGCACCACACCAACGGCAAGGCCTCATCTGTGTCCCAGCCCAGATCTTGCAGATCTTGCGCGGCGGTAGGACGCGATAGCCCCAAGGTAGCGGGCGAAGGCAAATCGATGCGCATTAAAAAATAGTCCTTTTAAAGATTGAGGTTGTTAGCCAATTCATATTTGGTGATCTGCTTTTGGTAGCTATGCCACTCATCCCATTTGGTGCGCAGGAAGAATTCAAAGACGTGCTCACCGAGAACCTCAGCCACAAAGTCCGAGCCTTCCAGCATGCGCAAGCTGTGGTCTAACGAGGTAGGCAGATCCTTATACCCCATCGCGCGGCGTTCACGGCGGGTCAATGAATGCACATCGTCTTCAGCTGGATCGCCTAATTCATAGCCTTCACGAATGCCTTTGAGCCCGGCTGCCAGCAGCACTGCGTAGCCCAAATAAGGGTTGACGCCCGCGTCAACGGAGCGGATTTCCACGCGACGAGATTCTTCTTTGCCTAGGCGGTAGGTAGGAACCCGTACCATCGCCGAGCGGTTTGAGACTCCCCAGGTCGCTGCCCCCGGAGCCTCATTGCCAAATTGCAGGCGCTTGTAGGAATTCGACCACTGATTGGTAATCGCCGTGAATTCCGGGGCGTGCTCCAAAATGCCCGCGATAAATTGCTTAGCAGTTTCAGACAAAGAAAATTCATCATCTGGATCATGGAAGGCATTAGAGTCACCTTCAAACAGCGACAAGTGGGTGTGCATGCCGGAACCAGACCACTGTTCAAAAGGCTTAGGCATAAAGGTCGCACTTACCCCTTGACGTACTGCTACCTGCTTGATGATGTAGCGAAAGGTCATGATGTTATCGGCCATGGTCATGACATCGGCATGGCGCAGGTCGATTTCTTGTTGCCCAGGCGCTGTTTCATGGTGCGAGAACTCTGTCGCAATCCCCATCGATTCCAGCGCTAAGATTGCTTCCCGCCGAAACAGCGGCACATCATTGTAGGTTGCCTGGTCAAAGTAGCCGCCGTTATCGGTGGGCTGCAAATCTTCAATGTCAATGGTCTGCTTGAGAAGGAAAAACTCAATCTCCGGTGATGCCATGCACGTAAACCCATCGCCTGCTGCCGCCTGGACTTGCCGGCGCAAGATATGGCGTGGGTCGATCAATGAAGGCTGGCCATCCGGCATGACCACATCACAAAACATCCGGGCTGCTTGCATATCCGGTTCTTCTTGTTCAAAAGGTAAAACCTGGAAAGTCGACGGATCGGGCATCGCGATATTGTCCGATTCCGAAATCCGCGAGAAGCCCTCGATGGAAGATCCATCAAAGCCCACGCCTTCATCGAAAGCTGATTCCAGCTCCGATGGACTCATCACCACTGATTTCAATCCGCCCATGAGATCTGTAAACCACAATCGAATGAAGCGAATATCGCGTTCTTCAACGGTGCGCAGGACGAATTCGTGTTGGCTACTCATAGTTTTGACCTTAGTAGAAACTACCCACCCGAGGTGACGTAAAACCCCAAAAGCGTTCCGTGAACCTTTAAAGAATGCGCGCAGTCTAAATAGATTGACCCAACGTTTTAAAAGTAAAGGACTTTTACTATGAACCGCCTGCACCATTTAGACCCGCATTTAGTACGCGCTTTCATCCACGACATTATTACCGTTGCGCAACGCGGCTGGATGCCACTGGACCTCCAGCACGTGTTTGGCCCTGCGGTAGCGTCCGTATTAGAAAAAGCAGCACCCCAAATCCCCGCGCGCATTGGGATTGGAAAAATCCGCCACGCCTGGCTTAGTTACCGTCCCAGCGACTATGACTTGTCTTTAGCCACCACGTTAAAACCACGCACGATTCACGCGTGGATGGATAAGCTTTACCGTCTGCCATTTCTGCGCGATGCCGAGGTGGTCTCCTCCGCTGAACCGCAATTTAGCGACCCGAAGCAAAAGAAGATGCATGACAAGATTCAGGGCTTATTAGCGAAGGCCGAGTCCACCCAATTTGAAGATGAAGCAGATGCGCTCATTGCGAAGGCGCAGAATCTGCGTCAGCAATATCGCATTGACCAAGTCTTAGATGAGCTAGAAACTTCCGCCGAAGAAGTCGTCGCTGTGCGCGTGCGTATTGCTGCGCCCTGGGTCAAACATCAAATGTCACTTCTGTCATCAGTAGCTTGCGCCAATGGCGGAACAGCCGTGCTGCTATCAGATCTGGGTATTTGCACTGTCATGGCGACCCGCGATGATGCTGAGCACATCGTCGATCTTTTCTCTTCGCTTAATCGCCAGCGGGCCTGGTTTATGACCAACTCTGAAGGCGCCAAGCTTGCCGCCGAAGAGGGCCAAACTGCTTCCTATCGGCGCAGCTTCATGTTGGCCTATGCCGGCAAGATTCATGAGTTGCTGCATGAGGCCAACATTGCCGCTGCACAACAACACCAGGAAAGTACTAATAACAGCACTTCGGATGAGCAGGAAAATTCTGATAAGCGCCAATATGAAATCACCTCACGGGCACTTCCTGCGCTGGCGCGCCGCCAAACCAATGCAGAAGAAGCCCTCCAAGACCTCTTCCCTAATCTGTCGAGTATGAATCTCTCGATGAACCACATGCGCGGCATTATCGATGGTGTCGATGCCGCAGAGCGCTCGCACCTTGGTGGTGATAAATCTGGCATTCGTACCAGCCCCAATCAGCTTGCTTCCTAAGCTTTCGCTCCAGCTTTCTTCGCCCAGCCAGTTGGGATGAGACACGGTAAGGTTGGTAAAAGAAAGCACGTCTATTACAACAGCGCATTTATAGCAGAGGGTGGGTCAATGTCCGCACAACCAGGAAAGACGGAAAAGTCAGCTAAGTCAGTTTCGAAGTTTTTAGAAGTTGAAGCGAAATTTTCCGTCTCACAGGACTTACCCACCCCAGTGTTGACCGATCTTCCAGGTATCGAGGATATCGGAGCTACGCGTTCGGAGTCTTTGTCTGCCATTTACTACGACACCAAGGACTTGCGTTTAACCCGCGCCAAGATCACCTTGCGCCGGCGCACCGGCGGCCATGATGACGGCTGGCACATTAAGCTGCCTAGCTCTGCTGGTCGCACGGAACTTCATCACGAGCTAGGCGAAGCAGTTGATGGCGTTTATACCGTGCCCGCACAGCTTCTCACCCACGTGCGCAGTATCATCCGTAATCACCCAGTCGAGCCTATTGCGCAAGTCGATAACCAACGCACCGAACAGGTCTTAGTGGACGCATCTGGTGTTGCCCGCGCAGAGTTTTGTGATGACCATGTCACCGGGTTTTCTTTTCTTCCTGGTGGTCAGCAAAGCTCCTGGCGTGAGTGGGAAATTGAACTAGCTGGTGATCTTCCTGGTTCAGAGGAAGGTACCTCTTTCATCCGCACCGCCACCAAGCAATTTATTGCCGCCGGAGCACGGGTTTCTGCATCACCTTCCAAACTCGCTTCGGCTTTGGGCGATTCGGTTAATAACGCTCCCCTGCCACCATCGCTTCTGAAACCCGACGTTGATAAAAAGTCCCCGGCTGCAGCAGTAGTCAAAGCACTTGCTGCAAATCGCGACAAGCTGGTGACCTATGACCCGAAGGTGCGCGCCGATGAGTGGGATTCTATCCACCAAATGCGCGTGGCCACTCGGGAGCTGCGCAGCCACATGGAAACTTTCCACGGTGTCATTAGTGGCGACAAGATTGCGCACATTGAAGCCGAATTGAAGTTACTGGCAAGCATCCTTGGTCTTGCCCGTGATGCGGAAGTTGTTGATCAGCGTTGGCAGTCGCTTCTTGCCGCTGAAGATTCCGATACTTTAGATGAAAACACCCGCAACCACATCGCCAACGATATGGGCCGTGAGTACACCCGCGCACACCGCAAGGCAGTAGCCGCCCTTGATTCCGAGCGCTACCTGGAATTGCTCGACTCCCTCGATGAGCTTTTAGCGCACCCTCCTCTTGAAACGGCTGCGCCTGAATCTGAGCAAGATTCTGAATCTTCTTTGGTTGATGCCGCCTCCGAAGACACCGACCCAGTGGTTCCTTCAGCTCCCGAGACCCCCGAGGCACTCGAGACACCTGAAGCTCTCGAGGCCGATGGTGAGCACGAAAGTGACGAGGATAAAGCAGCTGAAGAGCTAAGCGAAAAGCCGCAGAAGTCTGAGAAGGAAGAAAAGGCTGAGGCCAAAGCAGCGGCTAAAAAGGCTGCCAAGGAGATGGAGCGGGTCTTAGCTGCGCACTTGGATGAGGCCTACCAGAAACTGCTCAAGCGCCATAAGAAAGCGAGCAAGAATTGGCATAATGATGAGCTAACGCTGCATGAGCGCGAAGAGTACTACCACGACATGCGCAAGGCCGCGAAGAAACTGCGCTATGCCGCAGAGGCGGCAGGTGCTGCTACCAAGCTGAAAACCAAGGGGCTTTATGCTGCCTGTAAGAAGATGCAGTCAGTACTTGGAGATTTCCAGGATTCTGTAACATCGCGCGACAAACTACTGCACCTAGCGCAAGCCGCACGTCGTCGCGGCGAGGATACCTTTGGCTACGGCCTGTTGTATCAGCGTGAGCGCGCGATTGGCTTGGAAGCTTTAGAAGATTATGAGGCTTGCATCAAAGACATCAAGCAAGCCTTCAAACCTTTAAAGAAACAGATGGAAAAGTAGTTTTCGCTACTTCTTCCAGGATGGGGTTTCGCCCCAGTCATCATCTTCGTCGTCTTCGTTATCAGCTGCCTTATTGCGGGCAGCTGCAATTTCGAGCGCGGAGCGGGCTTCTGATTCAGAATCATAAGGGCCCATGCGGTTTTCCCATCCGGCTTGCTTGCCTTGAGAGACCTCACCGGTGGATGGGTCAAAGTACCATTGGCTATCTTCTGCGGCCATGAGCATCTCCTTCTCAATTAACTATCGGTCGTTATCTTTGTTGGAAAAGCCACCTGATGGCTTATGCTTTCCCACACTACCGCCGCGGTATTTATCGCGCCCGCTAAACTATTAAGGTAGTTAGCTCGACCCAGTAATTTTTTATCCCACATGCAAGGAGCCCGATCAGCATGCCGATGTGGCCCGCACCCACTTCTTTAGCTTCCACGCGCGCGCAGGAAGCACACACCGCACACGCAGGACATACTGCGCAGGCGGTTGCTAGCGCCCCGGGCACATGGTCAATTGCAGGTGAGCACGCGGGGCACTTTGGTGGCATCGT
>Ga0209487_1001467_pt1 | contig 19946 bp, 12 predicted proteins | sample Poulit2012_FD_187524 | JGI IMG/M metagenome (GOLD analysis project Ga0209487, IMG submission 187524) | Agricultural soil microbial communities from Georgia to study Nitrogen management - Poultry litter 2012 (SPAdes) (version 2) | ecosystem: Environmental > Terrestrial > Soil > Agricultural land...
CTTCATTGCTGGTGAGCCATCGGTGTGCTAATCGCACACCGCCGTCTCACCGATGCTTCTCCTCCCACATGGGTGAAGAATAAAAATCATTCTTCATTAGTCTACGTGTGAACGGGCTGCTCAGTATAATAATTATTATTTGGTATCCTAATTATGTTGATTCATATTACGACTCAAATCAGTTCGGGGGAGCGCAGAGGGGCGACTCCTGCTGGAAAAGCACATGTCCGAAAGCGTCCCCTCGGAGCGATCCCGAACTGGGATCAAAGCTGTTAGTCTGAATTCAGTTAATTCGCAATTTATGTTAACTGCTTTGTGTGTTGATCTAATGGTATTTATAGGTTGATATGGATTGTTGCGGTTTGGTTGGCGTTTAGTTTTAATTTCCATTTGTCTTTTTCTTGATGTGTTTCACATGCTGAAAAATGAGCAATTTCAAATTGTGGAAATAATGGTGCATCGATCAGCACTTCTTGGTCAATGGCTGAGCAAAGTTTGATCTTCGCACGTTTATTTATTAAATCCCATTCAAACTCTTCCACTTTTATTTGCTTCACGAGAGATACTCCTGCAATTTTCCCACGAGAAATCTGCTCAGGTATCGCATATAATAATTTAATCACACCTGGCGTCCCATCAATCAACATTTCATGAATGATTTGTGGCATTGAACCATTTCCATCTACATTAAATATATCTTGATTGTTATAATGTGACGTCATCAATGTTGGAAAAATAGAATCATTCACTATCATCATTTGAAAAATTTCATAAATAAGCTCTCTTTGGCTAAATTGTGTCGCACATAAAGCAGCATGCATTCTCCCATGTGTTGATGAAGTATCTGCTTCTGGATGACGTAACCACGCTTCTAACCTTTTATCAAAAGCCTTTTTCGATGCCTTCCACAACTCAGGTTCAGATTCAGCAGTAAATTCGCGACTTTGAAAAATCGGATATAAATGAGAGAAATGACGATGATTATAATTTTCACCCTTCCCCTCTACTGCCCACTCTTTTAAAACACCTTCATCATTCACCATATAGCGTGGCAATTTATCGAGCATTTTTTCCCATTTTGCAAGATGAGGAGAATCTATTTCTAGTTCACGATAACTAGTGATTAAATTCCCAAGTACTTCCCTTGCAACAGCAATGTCTTGTGTAGCATTATCGCCACAACCATTCTCTGCTGAGTATGAAGGTGAAAATCGGTAAACACCTGTATCATCTTCAGTTAGAAAATCTTCATAAAAAAGAACACATTCTTCTAAATACGGAACCACTTCATTTTTCAAAAATGCTTTGTCCCCAGTATGTAAATAATATTGGTAAAACCAATGACCTAACCAGCCTGCACCACAAGTCCAGAAGTGTAATGGCCATTCCTCATTCCAATGAAAATGTCTTCCCGTATTACTAGAATGGGCAGACGACATAATTCCCCTGCAACCATAATACATTTCAGCATTTTCCCGAAATCCCGGCAAGAATTCCCCAATCATTCTAAAGTAACCATGCATGCCCTCATGCAAATTTGATGATAAGGCAGAAGCAATGGATAGTTGGACATTCGTATCAAATGTATAATCTCCACTCCATGCGGGCTCGAATGTCCCTGTCCATAGTCCTTGGAGATTCGGTGATAATTCTCCTGCACTACAAATAAACATATATCTTCCAACATCATACAACTTTTCTATTAAAACAAGCGGAATTTCTCCTGTTTCTTTTGTTGCTTGAATCAATTCTTCTGTCGACTTTTGACGTTCCTCATCATTTGCGACTTGGAACACAACCCTGTTAAACATCTCTTGATGAATTTTAGCATGACGTTGTAACAATAAATCATAATCAGCTGGTACATCATAAAGCGTATGACCCTGTTCTTTTAACTCTTCTCTACTTGTTTTAAAAGTAGTTATTCTCATCAATAACATGACTTCCTGGGCGTCTTTAATTTGTATCGTACTTCCGGTTAGACTTACCTGACCCCCTGGTGCTTCAATTCGTATATCAACATCATAACCACCATTTCTTTTAGCATAGTCATTTTTCAAATGAATGTGATCAACTGAAATCTCCCTTTGATGTTCAATCAAACTATTTTTGTAGTCTTCTATTTCTAATGTGCAAGAAACCTTGTTTGTTTGATTTTTTATAGTATGTACAATTACATCATCCGCACGGGAAACAAAGGTGTTTCTTTCATGTTGTACGTTGTTTTCATCTTTAAATTGAACCGTTATTTCACCTGTTTCAAAATTAACACTACGTGAATAATCGGTAGCCTTTTCTACATCAGATTTTATATAGAGATGAAATCCTGGATGGGAAGGATCACTCATTGTTAATCCTTGATATCCTAACTCAATGGCTTTATCATAAAAGAATTTCTTGGCCGCTTCATACCCTTCTTCTGTAATGATTTCCCTTACCCTCTCTAAATATGGCGCCATATTTGGTAATGGCTGGTTTGTACCGTGAGGCAAATAGAGTCGGCTATGGTTGCCAATCATCGTTTCTTCACTCGGGTTGCCAAAAACCATCACACCTTGTTTACCATTCCCACTTACCATTGCCTCTTCCCACGTTTGGGCATGGCTTTTATTCCATGCTCCTCTTAATGGCTGGTTTGTAAAAGTTTTACTCATTCTTTTCTTCAGTCCTTTTTTAATTGAATTGTATTTAAAGAAATAGGACCCTCAAATAATACAAATAAATCATGTTGTCCTTTTTCCATCGTTGCCTTTACTTGCACATCCACCCATTGCCATGGATAATCCGTTTCAATCGGTACTTCGCCAATAGGGTCAGTCCCCAAGCTATTTAATTTCACAAATATCTTGCCTGGCATGCCGTCTGTTGTGACGCGCAAACAAATAGTTAGTTGATCATGATCAATGTCTACATTGTTAAATTTGATCCAACCATTCATACGATTTGTAACACAATTACGATCATTTTCCCCTTTATTAATATAAACTTCATGATATTCATCGTAATTTTCTGCACTAGTCAGATGCTCAAGTGTTCTAGCTTGTAATGTTTCTCCTTGAACATCAATACTAACGGCTAAATGAATGGCCTCACTTGATGACCCTACTGTTAAAATACATGTACCTGATTCTATGATAAGTTTCTCCTGATTTACATCCCAAATGGCTAACTGTTCGGGGTGAACTTCCAGTTGAACCACTTTCTTTTCATGTGGTTTTAAGTTTACTTTCGCAAAATTGATTAATTGTTTATACGGTCTTTTTACAGCAGATTTTTCTATGGTTGCATACAGTTGTATAACTTCACTTGCTGCGCATTCACTATTGTTTTCTATCTCGACATATGCATAGGTTGGCTTTTCCGCACTGATCGTTTGATCTTTTACATGAAAAGAATGATAGATAAACTCGGCATAACTTAATCCATGACCGAAAGGATATAACACTTCTCCATCAAAATACATATATGTTCTTTTTCCTTGGATAATATCGTAATCGAAAATAGAAGGTAACTGTTTTACGTCTTTGTACCAAGTCATACTCAGCTTTCCAGATGGCACTTCATCACCAAATAAAACAGCTGCAATTCCATCTCCAAGCATTTGTGATCCATGTGAAGAATATAAAATAGCTGGAATATGTTTATCCGCCCAATTGATCGCAAATGGATAACTTCCAATCACAACTACGACAACATTCTGATTTACTTTATATACTTCCTCTAATAATTTTTGTTGATGTTCTGGCAATGTAATATCAGAACGATCTTCTGTTTCTCTACCATTTAACATCGGATTATTCCCTACACAAACAATTGCTACATCACTCTCTTTAGCTGCTTGGACAGCTTCATCGATTCCAGATGCTAAGAGAATCTTTTCAAATTCCTCTGGTTGTTCACTCGCAATTAATTGTTCGTTATCTGATATGGCTAAAGGTTCACCTTGCCATGTTGATAAATGATATAATTGCCTCATTTCATCAATTGCATGAAACCCGACTTTTTCCCGAACGAACCAACTAAAGACTTCCGTACTATTTACTTCAAATGCCGGATGATTTTCAGTTTGTCCCACATATTTATGGTTCGCTTTACTTTTTAGGAGGTTTCCATTCCAACCCCATTCCTCTATTTCAAAGCTTTCAGTATCTCCAACTGTTCGACTTGTCACCGCTACTTTGTTATCTTTTGTTACACTTAAGAAAGCCTGCTTTTTCAACGATTTAATCGCAATTCGATCATTTCCCTTTACAAAGTTTACGTAGCACCCTTTTAATCTTTTCTTAATGCCTTCTAAAGGTGTAATTTGATATGGCGAATAACCAGTGTACCAATCTTTGTAAACAATATCTGCTGTAGGACCAATGACAGCAACCTTCTGAATCTTTTCCTCTTGTAATGGAAGCATTTGATGATCATTTTTTAACAGGACAATCGATTCATTGGTTGCTTTTAAAGCGAGTTGCGCATGCTCTTTGTTAACCGATCATCCAATGAGTATTGTATATCCCTAAATTTCATCTGCTCATCCCCTACATCGTATTTGAATCGAATGTTTCTAATTTCTCCTTCATTTTTGCACGTCACGAATAGGTAGCGCTTTCATTAATCTTTTTATATAGTCCATTATAATCATAACACATGCATTTTCTAAAAAAAACACGCGTTATTGCATCTAAAATCCAGTAAAAATTAGTGATTTTAATTTAGTCGGCGATATTGCTCTGGTGGTAAACCAACAATCCTCTTAAATGTTGCGACAAAATGACTAACTGACCTAAATCCTACTTCCCTTGAAATATCCTTCACTGTCATTTGTTTCGAGTGAAATAAATATTCCTTCGCCTTTCTTATCCTGATGTTTAAATAGTAGGCATAGGGCGAAATATGAAATGTTTCTTGGAACAGTGTATTTAATCTCCTCGGGGTAAGCTGTAGAAAATCAGCAAATTCAGTCACACCTATATCAGGATTTCCTGTGTTCATATTCATCCATTTGATCAATGGTTGAAGTAATTCCAGTTTTTCTGACACCTCTGGGTTTTTTTGAAGTCCTGCATAAGCACGAATCATTAATAAAAATTGATAGACATAAGTCGATGAAAATACTCCAAACGTATCTTCCGTATGTTTCATTTTTTCAAGGAAGTCTAGAGAATAGTGATTAATCGGACTTTCATCTTCCCATTTATAAATGGTATCTGTTTTTAAACCAATATCATTAAACAAATCTGCCAGTATTTTGCCACCAAATGTTAAATAAAAGGTTTGCCAATTTCCTGATTGTGCTTGATAGGCATGTGGAATATGAGGACTGAGTAAAATACCACTATTTTTTTCTAAAGTAATTGTACTTCCTTCAAATGAAAAAACACCTTCACCTTCTAATGTTTGTAACCAATGATAAATTGGATATCCATCAGTACGGATCATCTTTTCCTGATCATGGTTATAACCAATACTTTCTGCGTAAATTGGCATTGGTTTCATTTGTAAAGGAGACAGTGCAATACGATCATGTAACAATGTAAATCAACCTCCAATATTTCCGTTTTCTTATATACTACACTTAAATATTATATTCCAAAGGGACTGTAAATGTTTTATACTGTATTTATATTATATCATAAAGGAGCGAAAATCATGATTAACGAGAAATTACCAAAGATTTGGTATGGTGGAGACTACAACCCTGAACAATGGACAGAAGATATTTGGCATGAAGATATTCGGATGTTTAAACTAGCTGGAATTGATATTGCGACATTAAATGTTTTTGCTTGGGCACTCAATCAACCAGATGAAAACACGTATAACTTTGAAGCACTTGATGCGACCATTGACAGTTTATATGAAAACGGAATTTATACTTGTCTAGGTACAAGTACAGCAGCACACCCTGCTTGGATGGCTAAAAAATACCCTGATGTGCTTAGAGTAGATTATGAAGGACGAAAGAGAAAGTTTGGTGGTCGTCATAACTCTTGCCCAAATAGTCCAACATACCGTCTCTATTCAGAACGTATGGCGGAAAAATTAGCTGAGCGATATAAAGATCATCCAGCTGTTCTTGTTTGGCATGTATTTAACGAATATGGTGGATATTGTTATTGTGACAATTGTGCCAAAGCATTCCGGACATGGCTTGAAGAACGATATGAAACAATTGATCAAGTGAATGCAGCTTGGAATACTGCTTTTTGGGGACATACTTTTTATGAGTGGGATGAAATCGTTCCACCAAATGCACTCAGTGAAGAATGGGATGGAAACCGAACGAACTTCCAGGGTATTTCTCTAGATTACCGACGTTTTCAATCAGATAGTTTATTAGAAAACTTTAAGCTAGAAAGAGATGCCATTCGTAAACATACACCACATATCCCGATTACGAACAATTTAATGGGACTTTATCCAGAACTTGATTATTTCAAATGGGGTAAGGAAATGGATGTTGTATCTTGGGACAACTATCCATCCATTGATACACCTATTAGTATGACGGCGATGACTCATGATTTAATGAGAGGATTAAAAGGTGGACAACCATTTATGTTAATGGAACAAACACCAAGTCAACAAAACTGGCAAGCTTATAATTCATTAAAACGGCCTGGTGTCATGAGGCTATGGAGTTATCAAGCTGTTGCTAGAGGTGCGGATACGGTTCTCTTTTTCCAGCTACGCCGTTCTCGAGGTGCGACTGAGAAATATCATGGTGCAGTCATTGAACATGTTGGTCATGAGCATACACGTGTCTTTAATGAGTCAGCAGCACTTGGTAAAGAACTAGGTCAATTGTCTGACCAAATATTGGATGCACGTGTAGAAGCAAAAGTAGCCATTGTATTTGACTGGGAAAATCGTTGGGCGATTGATTTATCAAGTGGACCTTCAGTTGCTTTAGACTATGTAAAAGAAGTACACAAATATTATGATGCATTTTACAAACATAACATCCAGGTGGATATGATTGGTGTTGAAGATGATCTTAGCAAGTATGATATCGTAATTGCACCTGTTCTTTACATGGTAAAAGAAGGGTATGCTAAAAAACTAGAAACATTTGTAGAAAATGGCGGTACTTTCCTTACAACTTTCTTTAGTGGAATCGTCAATGAAAGTGACCTTGTTACATTAGGTGGCTATCCTGGCGAATTAAGAAATCTGCTCGGAATCTGGGCTGAAGAAATTGATGCCTTACATCCTGATCATAAAAACCAGATCGTGATGAAAAATCCATATGGTGAACTAAACGGTGAATACGACTGTAATATTCTATTTGATCTCATTCATTCTGAAGGTGCTGAAGTAATCGCTGAATATGGTGATGATTTTTATAAAGGGATGCCAGTTGTTACGAAGAATAAATTTGGTGAAGGTCATGCATGGTACATTGCTTCAAGTCCTGATGAAGACTTTTTAACAGGGCTTGCCGCAAAGTTAAGTGAGGAAAAGAGCATTGTTCCTCTTCTGACAGCTGATGCTAGTATTGAAGTGTCTGAACGTGTCAAAAACAATAAAAATTACTTATTTGTCATGAACCACAATCATGAAGAAAGTAATTTTGATCTAGAGAATGAAGAGAAGATCGATCTGCTTACAGGAAAAACAGTTACTGGAAAATCATCCATTGAAGCCCATGGTGTCATGATTTTAGCGGATGCAGAATTAGGAGATTTATAAAAAGTATTGTAGGAGAGAAAAGCTGGTCTATGCCAGCTTTTCTTAATTTTAGTATTTAAACAATGAATGAATCGTTAAACCATTACAATTATTCACTCACGACAAACCAATCAAATGCTGCATAATCTTCACTAGAATCACTTTCAGTATTTAAACAAAAAATCCCAACTTGAGCACCGATCCATTGTCCTTTTGTGACTGTAAAAGCTTCGCCTACTTGATGATATGTTTCCTGATCAACACTATAACTTAGCTGACATTCAGCTTTTTCATTCACACTTACCCGTAAAAATACGTCTGTTTCATCGATTTCCTTCATGATTTCTTCATTTTCTACCGTCTGTTGATCTGTATGCTTTCCTTTATATTTAACCAATGAAAGTCCATGATCACTTTTTTTCAGTTTGATCCCACCATATTCAAATCCGCCGATATATAATCCAGCAACACTATTTGTATCTTTAGGTTCAAACTTAATCGAAGTCGTTGCCGTAAATACTTGTGCTGGAAACTTCTGCGACAAAATTTGCGGTGTATCATAAATCGTTTTTGCCGTTGACTGATAGGCATATAATCTTAATTGATTGTTTTTCAAATCATACCACTTTTTATTACGATTGGCTCTCCATTGCCACTGTAAACCTAAGTCTTCATCTGTAAAGTCATCACTCGTTTGGGGTACTTTTACCTCACTAGGCGCACTCGTTTTGGGTTTTTCCCACTTAGAAACTGGCTCTCTAATTTCGCCATCTCCTGTTCCCATCACTGGCCAATCATTTTCCCACCACATTGGTTGCAAATGAGTGATCCGACCATATGCACCTTTATCTTGGAAATGCATAAACCAAGATTCTCCTGACTCTGTTTCTACCCATCCACCTTGATGTGGGCCATTTATCTCTGTATTCCCTTGATGTAGAACAATTTTATCTTCGTAAGGGCCAAAAACTGATTTAGATCTGAGGATCGTTTGCCAACCAGTTGCAACACCACCTGCTGGTGCAAAAATATAATAATAACCATTACGCTTATACATTTTCGGTCCTTCAATAGTTGGATGATCTTTCGTCCCATCAAAGACAAATTTTCCTTCATCAAGTAATGCTGTACCATCACTTTTCATTTTGCATATTTGCAGTACGCTTTTAAAGCCAATTCTACTATTTGCAAATGCATGAACAAGATATGCCTGACCATCCTCATCCCAAAATGGACAAGGATCGATCCAACCTTTGACTTCTTTTACAAGATGGAGTGGAGACCACTCCCCAAAAGGATCCCTTGTTTTACTCATGAATATCCCTTCATCAGGTGCCCCAAAAAATACCCAATAATGATCATCATGATATCTTATACTAGGTGCCCAGACACCTTCACCATGACGTGGTTTATTAAATCTTTCATAAGGCATATGTTCAGCAACATGATTAACAATGGTCCAATTCACTAAATCTTTTGAATGTAGGATTGGTAAACAAGGTGTTAAATTAAAGCTGGAAGCCACCATAAAATAATCAGAACCGACCCTAACCACATCAGGGTCAGAATAATCCGCATGAATAATCGGATTCTTGTAATACCCATCACCTAAATCTGGATTCCATACAGGAGACATATCATGAATTGCTTTTTTCATAAAATTAATCACTCTTCCATTCATATTTTTTAAAAAATTAACCGTTTTCTAACGTATGAATTAACCAATCATAAGATCTTTCGCCGCAAATCTCATGTTCACCAGCAAAAATATGATGTTCAAGCCGCTGCTCAGCTTCGAAACTTTGATATATATTCGTTAATGTGTCAATCGCTTGTTCAACATACTTTACTGGAAATAAATGATCTTGATCACCAGCTTCAATAAACAATGCTCTCGGAGCAATCAACCCAATCAGATCTGGCATTTCCGCATATCCAAGGACATTTGGAAAATGATTGTCTAAACAATGTCTGCGATCCATGATAGAAGACTTGAAAGTGTTTGTGTACCCACTTACAACTGTTGCCTTCAACCTTTCATCTAAAGCAGATGTAAATGCCGTTACAAGTCCACCACCAGATATACCCATTACGCCAATTTTATTTGAATCGATGATATCAAATGTCTCAATAAAATCTATCACTCTTCTACACTCTTGAATTCTTAGTCCTGCTAATGTTTTACCCATCAATAGCAATTGGCTAGCAATCATATAGCAAGAATTATCTCCTGGAGATCCGACACCTTGGTCATCTTTAAGTTTTCGATCTCCAAAGCCTACTAGTTCTGGAGCAAACACTACCGCGCCTTTATGAACAAGTTCAATAGCAAAACTCTTATGACACCCTTCGTCTTTACCTTCTATCATTGACCCATCAGGGTTAAGTCCAACAACTTCTTTACTTCCATATCCATGCCCGTGAACAGCTAAAACGGCTGGCAGCTTCTGATTGCCTTTTTTCTTTGGGATGAGTACATATATGGGCATTTTGAGTGACGGACGAAGGGTATTGATTTCAATCCGCAATCTTTCATAACTACCCATATCGACTCTTTCAATTTCTCTAGCCTGAAAAGGACTTTTCACATCTTCAAAATTCCCTAATAATTTCTTAAAGTTATCTCTTAATGCGTTTTTCCATTTTTCATCATAGTTAGATTGATGGGTAGCAACAGCTTCATCATACAACTCGTCTAAATACTCGTTCGCTGACCACATGTTCATTTCTCCTTCTTTTATGATTTGACTAGACGTTCTTATTCTCTATTGAGGGGTTTTCTCATTACCATGCAACAGTTCTTGAATCTTAATCGGGCGGTTTTCTTTTACAGAACGCCAGATTGATTCACCAGTTGCTACAGCATTAGCCCCTTCTAGAGACCCAGATAAAATTTCATATGGTCGACTTGGATCAACACCTAGGAAAATATCTTCTAATAAAACGGGATCACCACCACCATGGCCACCACTTCGATGTACAACATGGATATTTTCCTTTGAACCAAATAGTGGGAAATAATCAATCGTCTGTTGTTCCGTTGGAAATGGCGTTCGATTTGGAGAATGATATTCTAACGTCTCTATTCTCCCTTTCGTTCCATTAATCGCTAACCGATAGCCTTCATATGGTGTGGAAAAGTTAACTGAATAACTTAATAAGGCACCTTGATCATAACGAATTGTTGCCGTATAAGCATCCTCAATGCTAATTTCAGAATCAAATATACATTGGTCTGGACGGTAATGCGTATAGTTTCCTTTTGGTCCCTGCTCATCTACAGTACCTAAATGGTCATCTTTTATTTTCTCAGTTCTACTTCTCGTATTCCAGCGTGTATAGTATGCACAGTCTTGTCTCACTGGACAAGTACTACAATGTCTGCCATCTACCTTTTCTGGATTTAATGGTCCATTTTCACCATAATAAAATAGATCACCAAAAGCAAAAGCTTCGACAGGTTTCTGTCCTGTCCACCAATTGACTAGATCAAAATGATGCGAACTTTTATGTATAGAAAGGCCACCAGAAAACTCTCTGTCACGATTCCAACGTTGGAAATAACTAGAACCATGATAGGTATCGATATACCAATTGAGATCAATTGATGTGACTTTTCCTACTTTTCCTTCTAAAATGAGTTCTTTTATTTTTGTATGAATTGGACTATAGCGATAATTAAATGTAACTGTTACTTTTCCTTCACTATTCGCTTCCGCTTCCATTATTTTCTTAGAATCCTCAGCTGTTGTTGCCATTGGTTTTTCAACAATCACATCTAAATTGTATTGAAGCGCCTGAAGAATATAGTCGACATGTGTATCATCCCTACTCGCAACAATCACCACATCTGGTTTTGTTTCTTTAATCATCTTGTCGAATTCATTTGGTAAATACTCAGAAACACGAGCAATTTCTGGATGAGTCTCTTTTGAGATTTCAAATCTTCTTGGATCAGCATCCAATAATGCGACCACTTCACTTTTTGAAGAGAAATCATGGATAATCGGCCGAATAAACATTCCAATTGCACGGTTACTTACACCACAAACAGCATATTTTTTCAATGTGAACACTCCTATTTATTACTGCCCTCATTTTCTATTGTCTATCGATTACATACTTATTCCGACCCAAATAACTTCAGGTCGGAATAAGTGAATCTAAATGTTATTCAAATATTTCATCATTTTTTCTTTTTTTATATAAATTAGTGAATTTCATAATACGGATTTATAGCCAATCCGGTACTATATGTAGTTTCGTTGAACCGTTCTTAACTACATACAGTACCGATTTGTCTGATTTTGGTAATTATGAAATTCACTCAAATAATAATTCGACTTATTCTTTACCTTTAATTTCCTCAATGATACCACCTAATTCTTCATCCATTGTTCTTAAAACTGTATTCACATCTTCACCTTCAAGAAGCAATCGATATGCTGTCTCTAATACAGATGTTCTTTCATATTTTGACTTCACAGGTGTTGGTGCACTCTCATATAAAAATAGTGCTTCTTTGTTTTTATCTTCCATCAGATCGGCATGTTCTAGTTCTGTTCCAAAGTCATCATAGATTCCTTCTTGAACTAAAGGTGTTGATGATCCTGTTGCAACTGCCCATTTTTGGTAATCTTCTGACATAAGATATGCGATTACTTCAAAGGCTGCCTCTGGATTTTCACTTTGCTTTGTAACATAAAGAGCATTTAAAAGCTCATTTGGCGTAGTATCAGGATATTCTCCACCCCAAACTGGATATGAAGCCCAATCAAAGCTTAAGCCACCCTCTGCAGTAGCCCATGTATGACCATTTGCATTCGCACGTGAAGGATACATCGCAAAGTCAAATATTGTATCTGTACCAATTCCGTTATACATATAATCTGTTAATTCATCTATATCCATATCAGGTAAATTTCCTGGAATATTAAAAATAGCTTCCGTACGTTCTAGGAAAAGACGTAATTCCTGGTTATCCAGTATATTTGGTTCATCTGTTTCCGGATCTACAAGTGTAGTACTTAATTGTAAAAATGCATGACGGTCTGGGTAAATACCATGGTACTGTTGTCCATCTCTTTCACCAGATACTTTTTTCGCTAGCTCAATTGCTTCATCCCATGTCATATTATCTTCTGGGTAAGGAACTCCAAAAGCATCAAAAGCATCTTTATTATAAGTCATGACATAACCTTGTTTAATGAATGGTAAAGCATTTAACTCCCCTTCACGGGATTGAGCTTTTAAAGTTTCTACCATACTTTCTTCATATAAATCAAGATCTAGCCCATATTCCTCTACTAGTGGCATTTGATCACGAATTAAATCAAACTGTTCGGCACTAGAAATACTTCCCATATGAATATCTGGAACGATGCCCTTTGCAAAAACTTGTTCAATTTCTTCCTCACCGTTAGCTTGAATGTATTCTAAGTTTATGTGTGGTAAATCTTTCTTAATATGTTGGCCGAAAGTCTTTTCAAAATCCTTCTCTGACCAGTGAACCATCATTGAAACAGTTACTTGCTCTTCGTCACCTGAATCATTATTATTGCCATCTTCCTCAACAACATTATTATTGTCATTGTTATTATTTGCACCTGGTGCAGCGTTATCATTATTATTGTTACTGCTACAACCGACTACGATAAGTGCTACTACAATCATAAGAATAAAACTTAAATACCTTTTTTTCATATAAATAACTCCCCTTTTTTTACTTACCTTAAACCAACTTTTTATATTGCACTATTGCTATATCACCATACACATCATTAATAAAGCGTTTGCAAATTATGCGTTATGATCATAAGCGAATGATTATGTAAATCAGTTAAACATAAGGTAGTGTCATTATAATAACGCATTTTATTGTTACATTCTATATAAAAACATGTCCTTTTTATTCATTACTTTGCCTTTTTTGTCATTATGATTTCTAATGATTGGGTAATTATATACTGAACTAAGTACTTCATTAGTGACTGACTAGACCTAAAATACATCACAACGAGCGCTAATGAGTTTAAAGTCAATTTTGTGAAGAAATTATAGAGAATAGGATCCAAGATTGTTATTAGATATATTTGAGATTGAACTATCTTACAAATGAGCTATTTATGAAACACCACGTTAATACCGCTTTCATAATGAGCATTTTAATGCTATACTATATGCAATATTATACCTTTTTCATTCAATACCTTGCTTTTTTTGTCCTAATTACTAGTTGGAGGGAATAAGAGATGGCAGACTTTTTTGGGCCGAAACATCATGTAGATAATGGAGAATTTTCAATACAATTAATGAGAAGAAAGGGATTTTCATCTATGAAAAAACCACATTCTCATTCTTCCTATGAATTATATTATTTAAGAAAAGGTGAAAGGGTTTATTTTATTAATGGGGAACTGTACACGGCGAAAAGTGGCGATATTATTGTCATTAATCCCCATGATGTCCATCGTACTACAAGCTCGTCTATCCCTGAATTTGAGCGTGTTTTAATTAATTTTACAAACAATTTTGTTTTTCATGGGTTAGTTTCAGAGGCCCAACCTATACTTCCTTTTAAACATGGCTCACGTTTAATTCGCTTTCCTGTTAAAGAGCAAGCAAATACAGAACAGTTAATTTTTGAAATGATCAAAGAATGTGAATTACAACAACCTGGTTACACCTATTACATTAAATCACTCATGACTAAGTTATTAATTCAAATTTACCGTCAGTCATTCCAAGCACCACCTAAACTAGATGCACCTATGCATGAAAGAATCTCAAAAATTGGTACTTATTTAAATCAACATTATCAAGAAGAGTTAACATTAGAAAAAGTTGCTGATCAATTTTATATCAGTCCATCATATTTAAGTCGAACATTTAAAAAAATAACTGGTTTTCATTTTGGTGAATATATACAAGCAATTAGAATGCGTGAAGCACGTCATCAGTTACTTGAAACAAATAAAAAAGTGCTGTCTATTGCTGAAGATGTTGGTTATCATTCCATTGCACATTTTAATAAAACCTTTAAAAAATTGACAGGTGCCTCACCTACACAATTTCGAAAGCAGAATGCTATTAAAGATTAGTGTGTCTCAAAAGTTACATACTATAAGAAGGAACTTATCATAATTCAATAAACTCACATTAAATGAGGACATAAAAGGCAAAGAAACCTAGAAACGAACAAATTACTATCTAGATTATGACGAAATCTCATGCTACTATGAATGCGCTACCAATTAATTTACAATCAAGAAAAAGGGGATGTTATCCATGTTAAAAAGGTTTTGGAAGTTTTGTATTGTAATCGGATTATTGTTAGTTATCATCGGTTGTAGTAACTCAGATGGGAAGGGAGAAAATGAGTCTCCAAACGATAACAATGCTGTTAATAATAACTCTAATTATGAGGGCGTTTCTAATGGGGGCGAACCGCAAGAGCAAATAGAGGTTTCTATGATGATGCACTGGGGAGAAGAAATGTTTGAGGAGAAATTCAATGACCATATTAAAAAAGCCTTGCCACACATAAAACTAACACATATTGAGGCAAACGGCACAGAAGAAATGCAAAATGCCTTTGCCAAGGGACTTATACCGGATATTGCCATGGGAAGTAATTTCGGAAGGTATGACGAACTTGGGTTATTGATGGATCAGATGCCCCTAATAGAATCAAGTGGATTAGACCTTAGTTTGTATGATGAGGGTGTGATAGACTCCTTAAAGGCCGCTTCACTTGTAGGTGAATTAGATGCACTACCTGTTATCAAACAGGGTTATGTAATGACTTATAATAAAGATATTTTTGATGCTTTTGCTGTTCCTTATCCTACTGATTATATGACTTGGGATGAAGTCATTGAATTAGGAAAGAAATTATCTGGAGAAATCGATGGAAAAAAATATCATGGGATTTTTCCTGGGAGCTTATCTAGACAACAACTAGGTATTAATTTAGTCGACCCTGAAACGAATGAAACAGACATTTTAGAAAATAAAGAGTTACGTATGTTTCTAGAGCAAGTAGAAGAAATTTTAAATATCCCAGGAAACCTACCTGATATGGATTCAACAGAAGAGTTAGCACAATATATGTATAGCGGAGATGGAGCTGACACGGCATTTGATTTTGCTCTCTTTCCTTTCCGCGACCAAGCAAATGGTCTTTCTTGGCGTGAATTTGAAGCAGGCTTAAACTTTGACTGGGTTACATATCCAGTTTGGGGTGGAGAATATCCTGATTATACCCCACATGAAATATTAAACTTTATGTTCGTGACAAGCCAAAGTGAAAATCCAGAGGCAGCCTTCGAAGTCATTGAATATTTGATGTCAGAAGAATATCAGAAATGGTCAGTAAGTACTGGTACATCATCTTATATGTTAAATGAGGAAGTTTATCAAGAATTTGGTAAGGGATTAGAACATGCTGATATTTTAGCAGAAAAAAATATAGATGCATTATTTGAATATCAATCAGCCCCTGTACCAGAGAAATCGCCTTATGAAGCTGCTTCACCAATGGAAAATGCGTATCAACGCCTAATAGAAGGGGAAGATATCAATACTGTCTTACGTAAGATGGATGAAGAGGCACAAATCATAATTGACGAGCAATCAGGAAAAAAATAATATTTGGGTGAATTGAGTAGGTGGTCACATACTTGGCGCTTCAACCTTTGAAGTATCTAATCTCATAAAGTGAGGATAATTATTTTATTCCTCACTTTATGAGTTTCTCAGCCATAAATTATTTCACACTTACCCAAGATGGACGTGCAGCTTGATTTACGTTAATGGATTGAATTTCTTCATATTTTACCGTTTGACGATTCGTTTTCTTTCCCCAATCATCCCATCCTTCTGGTAAAATATGTTCTCCTAAATAACAATGATCAAATGTCGTCTGTGCATACTGTCTCCAAGGTCGACCTAGAAATATTTTCCCCGCTCCAGGTTCTGCTGTAATAAAACAACGCTTAAATATATATCCTTGTTCTTGACCCTTTGGTGTAGAAGCTGCTGTAATAAAGCCGCCTTGTTTTGGGCGATAACGACTGTTAATTTCACAATCCACAAAATCAGCCGCAGCTCCTCCAAATATAAAGTCAACAGTACCACTTATAAAGCAATTTTCATACGATTGTTTACAGTAAGTTAGCTTATACTTCAACGGTATAGTATTAAATAGGGTACCATCACCCTGATAATCTGGCAATGGACCAGTACATAATGTATCCTGGTAACCTTCCAAACGACAATTATAAAATTCAGCGTTGTGACAATAAGCAAATAATGCAACTGCCTGGCCAATACCATCACCTTGTCCTGCATTATTAACAATTGTTAGATTCCTTACCTGGATATTTTCACCTTCTAAAAATACTGTAGCGGTACGAAAAGTTCCCAATTCTGTCCCATCTTCATGAAGCTGATGGGCATGTCTACTTCCAACGATTCTTACATCACCTAAGCCAATCATTTTAAAATTAGACAATCGTATCTCGATGATTTCTTCATAGATACCGGATAAAATTAGCATTCTTTTTTCTTCTGATTCTGACTTTTGTTCTAGAAAATCGATCCCCTCTTGAATTGTAGCAAAATCACAAAACTTCTCTTTACCTATGACAATCATTCTAGCCCTCCTAGAAATATTTTTAATGAAGGTTATCACCTAGTAAAGCATGATAATTATGACAACATCACCTCCACTTTCGCACCAATAAAATGAGTGAAAGTCATTAAGTGAGTTAAATTTAGAATACTTTCTAACATTTTTTTCATGCGCAATAGCAATAGACATATCTCGATAAAACTAGCACCGGAAACTTCCGCGTGCCCATCTTGGTATATAACACCTCAAAGCGGGCACGCAAGAATATTAGCATTTTTATTTTGTGATCAGAATCATTGAACGACTAACTTATAGTCTTGGTTTTTTTCAGTTTGAAATTCTATAACATCTTTTTCGACCTGTGTTGTTTCAATTGCCTTTCCTTCGCTTTGAATCGTAATTGCTTCAGAACTTCTAATGACACATTTACCACCTAGGTTGCTTTTAATTTCTCCGCTATTTAATGTACTATTTTTCCATTCAAGCGTTAGCTCAAATCCGCCTCTAGCTTTGATTCCCTTCACCCAACCTTGATTCCATTCTTCTGGGAGTGCTGGAAACAAATGAATTTCTCCATCATGGCTTTGCATTAACATTTCAACAATTGCCGCAGTTCCACCAAAATTCCCATCTATCTGAAATGGAGGGTGATTATCAAACAGATTAGGCAATGTCGAATTGTTCAGCAATGCCAAGATATTCTCATACGCTAATTCCGATTTTCCTAAACGAGCCCACATATTGATAATCCAAGCCCTACTCCATCCTGTATGTCCACCACCATGTTTAAGTCGTGTCTCTAATGTTTGGACAGCAGCTTTCGCTAATTCTGGTGTTTTATTTAATGTAATTTGATTACCGGGATGCAAAGCAAATAAATGAGAAATATGACGATGTCCTGGTGCAGCCTCTTCATAATCTTCCAACCATTCCTGAATCTGTCCATATTTTCCAATCTCAGGCTTTGGAAGCTTATGACGTATTTCTTCTAATGTACGGGAAAATTCATGATCAAGATCTAGAATCTCACTTGTTTGTATACAATTTGAAAATAAGGCATATAAAATTTGACTGTCCATCGATGGACCAACACAAAGGGTTCCCGATTCTCCATTTGGTAAGATATATCTGTTCTCTGGTGAAACTGAAGGAGCTGTTATCATTCTGCCTTTCTCATCTTCAACAAGAAAATCTACAAAGAATAGTGCCGATTCTTTCATTGTTTCATATGCTTTTTTGAGAAACTGCATATCACCTGTATATTCAAAATGTTCCCATAGATGCAAGGAAAGCCACGCCAGTCCCATCGGCCAATTCGTTGCAGGCATAAACAGGTCCTGTGGGGCAGTATCTGCCCAAATATCTGTATTATGATGGGCAACAATCCCTCTACAGCCATACATAGATTGAGCAGTTTCCTTTCCTGTTACTCTCATCTTTTCCATATGATCAAACAATGGAATATGGCATTCCGATAAATTACATACCTCTGCTGGCCAATAATTCATTTGTGTATTAATATTGATCGTAAATTTACTATCCCACGATGGGAACATATCAGCATTCCAAATACCTTGTAAATTGGCTGGAAGTGACCCAGGTCGACTCGAAGCAATTAGTAAATACCTTCCAAAGTTAAAATACAGATTGATAAGTTCATTATCTTCTTCATCATTTTTTAGTCTCGCTAACCTCTGATCTGTCGGCATATGAGAAAGAGATTCTTTATTATTATCTAATGCTCCTAGTTCTAGTTCCATTCTGTTGTAAAGAGATTGATAATCTTCGAGATGATCTTTCTTGATTTCTGCAAATGATTTAGGAATAATTCGATTAGCCTGTTCTTTACACCATTGTTCCGGATCACTATGACGATATGACGTAGCCGCCGTCAAAACGAAAGTTACCGAATCAGCCTTCTTTACAATGAGACGGTTTCCAATCGTATTAACGTCTCCATTTTCTGATTTTGCCTTTAAAACACTTCGAAAACTGATTCCATTTTCTCCCCCAGTACCCCCACTTATTGCGATACTATCATTCGATAGCGCTAATAACTCATCTAAAGCTCTAGCTTTTCCTCCACGATCTAGTTTAGCCTTTAATGAAATCACTCCAGGTTCAGATGCTGTTAAATGAATAATAAGCGATTCATCTGGAAAACTAGCTATGATTTCTCTTTGATATTGAATACCGTTATATTCATAGCTAACTTTTACAATGCCTTCCTCTAAATTTAGCTCTCTTCTATAATTAGTTGTTTTAGCGATATCATGATCAAATGTTAAATATAAATCACCTAGTGGTTGATAATGTCTTTGTCTTAAAGGAATACCCGTTAAAGCTAGATCAGCAAGTTCTTCTGCTTCCTTTAATCTTCCAGAAAAGAGTAATTCCCTTACTTTTGGTAGATTCTCAAGTGCATCAGGATTATTTCTATTCCGTGGACCACCATACCATACACTGTCCTCATTTAATTGTATATGTTCATCCTTTACATTTCCAAAAACCATTCCACCCAGTTTACCATTACCAACTGGAAGTGCTTCATTCCATTCACTAGCAGGTTGTGAATACCAAAGCCTATTCTTCGACATAGTCTTTTCAAACCCCTTTTCGATCTAATGTATTTGTAAACTTCGTACAT
>Ga0209487_1001468_pt1 | contig 19944 bp, 18 predicted proteins | sample Poulit2012_FD_187524 | JGI IMG/M metagenome (GOLD analysis project Ga0209487, IMG submission 187524) | Agricultural soil microbial communities from Georgia to study Nitrogen management - Poultry litter 2012 (SPAdes) (version 2) | ecosystem: Environmental > Terrestrial > Soil > Agricultural land...
TATGTCGCTGGAATTGTTTTAAAAGGTACAGAGATAAAAGCTATTCGTGAAGGAAAAGCATCCATTGGTGAAAGCTTCTGTGAGTTTAATTCTAGAGGCGAATTGTTTGTTATTAATATGTCCATACAACAATACTCTCACGCAACGTCCTACTCTCACAATCCTAGGGAAGCAAGAAAATTATTGCTAAACAAAAACGAGCTGCGCAGACTAGAAAAAGATGTTAGGAATGTTGGTTTTACAATTATTCCTCTCCGATTATTTACCAATAACAGAGGATTAGCAAAAATGGAAATTGCATTAGCTCGTGGAAAGAGATTACATGATAAACGAGAGAGTTTACGTGCTAGAGAAGCTGAACGCGACATGCGACGAATAAAGAAGTCTTTTAATAGATAAACTCAATAAATATTCATAAAAAGGTTGCTTAGGCAACCTTTTTTAATTTTTAGTCGTCTATATTAGTAAGGTAACGAAAATCTTTATGAATTAATATTATATAAATCCTGCTATCTATGAAAAAATGGTTACTCTTTTTATTGCTTTTAAGCACTACCTATCTTCAAGCACAAAATTTTATTCACGGATATGTAATAGATGAGCATAAAAACAATCTTGAAGGTGTATCCGTTTATTACAAAAACACTACACACGGGGTAACCACAAACAAAGAAGGTCACTTCCAAATAAAACAACAGCCAGGTGGCATTCTAGTTTTTCAATACCTAGGATATAAAAGCCAAGAATTCTTAGTGGACGAAAAAAATGAATGGAAAGTCCAACTAGAACCAGAATTTATTCAACTTACCCAAGTCAAATTAGACGGAAGCGAAGATCCGGCCTATGCTATTATCAGAAAAGCTATCGCTAAACGAGAAGAGAATAAAAACAGATTAAATTCCTATACAGCTTCTTTCTACTCTCGTGGCTTGATAGATGTGAAAATCGACTCCAATTCCCTCAAAAGACAACAGAAAAGGCTGGTGGAAGAAATGGACGAGGATATAAAAGATACTATCGTCCCTTATTTATCAGAAACCATTTCAACAATCCAAGTAGCACCACCCAATCATTTTTTTGAAGAGATAACCGCTAGTAAAGTCAGTGGAAGTTCATTTTTATTCAGCTTTAATAGTGCAGAACAAGCAGAGACATCCTTTTATGAGAACACTATTGAACTTGGTTACCCTATCATTTCTCCAATCGCTCGTAACGCTTTAGATTTTTATGAGTATCGCTTTGAAGGCGATTTTCATCAAAACAACCGGTTGATTAATAAGATTAGTGTTAAGCCCAAAAGACCAAATAGTCGTGTTTGGACCGGGACAATCTATATCACAGAAGATTCCGCTGAGTTCTATGGAGTAGATTTGACGGTGGATTCGAGTGTTTTACAAATACCTTTTATAGATGAATATCGTATCCGACAAACCTTCTTATTTAACGAAACTCAAGATGCATGGCTAAAAAGCCTTCAAGAAATAACCTTCAAGGCAACCATTTTAAAGCACCATCTTGGCGGGCGATTTATTGCACATTATAAAGAATATCAGTTCGAGAAACCTTCCCATCAATTTACTCGAGAACGCATGCGGATGCTTACTGATGCTATTAAAACCGAAGACTTCTGGGAGGAAAGGCGTCCCGTTGCTTTAACCAAATTAGAAATAGAAGATTATCGCAAAAAAGATAGTCTAGAAATAGTTCGTAGTTCAAAATCCTATTTAGATTCTATTGACCGAAAGGCAAATAAGTTTAAGCCTTTTGAAATTCTTTCAGGTTATACGTATAGAAACTCATTCAAAGATTGGCGAATACACTACGCAGGAGTAGAATCAAATAATGGATATAATACGGTGCAAGGTGTAAGCTTAAGTAGTAGTTTAGGTTTTACCAAGTATCACAGTGAAGACAAAACCAATTATACGATAGTTAAATCCGATGTCGATTACGGATTTTCCGATGAACGATTACGTGTATCCGGACGTATTACTCGAAAATTCAATGCCATAAATCATGCGAAGTTAGACTTATTTGTAGGAACACAAACCAGTCAATTTAATCGAAGTAATTCTATAAGTTCTATTGTGAATTCCGCATACACTATTATAGACAATAGGAATTACATGAAACTTTATGACTTGGGTAGATATGGTGCTTCTTTCTCACAGGAAATTACCAATGGTTTATTCTTTCAGGCCGAAACCGCTTGGGAGCGTCGTAGCCCTTTATACAACACAAAGATAAGGGAAAAGTATGCTGATAGGCTTACTTCAAACAACCCATTAAACCCAGACGACGAAACTTCTGTTCCATTTAACACGCATTCTTTGTTACGAAGCAAATTAGGATTTCAAATTCGGTTTGCACAGGATTATTACACCCATCCTAACCGTAAAATAATCAGCAATAGCAAAGGGCCTACGCTATATATTGGTGCAATAGCTGGGACATTTGCAAGTGAAAATAAAATGGATTTTCTACAACTACAAACCAAAATTAGTCAGTCTATTAATATGGGACAGTCAGGAGTTTCACGCTATCTAATTCATGCTGGTGCTTTTGTTACGAAAGATGAACTTAGCTTTGCCGATTTCCAACACTTTACCGGAAACCAAACATTTATTGCACATAATAAACTGGAAAGTTTTGAACTTCTACCCTATTATGAGCACAGTACCGATCAGTCTTATTTAGCGGTTCATTACGAACATCATTTTCGAGATGCCATCATGCGACGAATTCCCTTAATACGAAACTTAAAACTTCAATTAGTAAGTGGAGCAAATTTTTTAGCAGTAAAAAACCAGAAGCCATACATAGAGTGGCATGTAGGTTTAGATAAAATCGGAATAAAGAATTGGCGTATTTTACGAGTTGACTTTGTTCAATCTTACACCAATCAAGACACTCATAGCGGTATACGAGTTGGGATAGCGTTATAGAATTGAATACGATTTATTTTGCAATGATAGTATAGCATAGCACAAGAACATTAAACATAGGTGCTATGCTATAATATCAGAAAAAGCTAGACTACTCTAATAGTTTTTAGATAGAAAACTTTAATTTTTATCCTTCAACATTGGAACAAATTGGAAATCTCCAAACTCTTGTTTCTCAAATTTTCTAGCTGACTGTCGTTCTATAACAGTCATGGTCTGCAAGCCTTCACCTACGGGAATTACTAACTTACCGTCTATATTCAATTGGCGGAGCAGAGGTTTTGGAATAAATGGTGCTCCAGCAGTTACAATAATACCATCGTAAGGAGCGTCTTCTTCATTCCCTATATAACCATCGCCAAAAATCATTTTTTTAGGTCTATACCCAAGCTTTGGTAAAAATCGTTGTGCTTTTTTAAAAAGTTTATTCTGACGTTCTATGGTATACAGTTCCACCCCTAATTCTAACAAAACAGCTGCCTGATAGCCACTTCCTGTTCCGATTTCCAATACCTTATCCCCTACCTTAACATCGAGTAACTCTGTCTGTCTAGCTACGGTATAGGGTTGGGATATGGTTTGATCGGCCCCTATTGGAAAGGCTTTATCTTCGTAAGCATGTTCTAAAAACCCAGAATCCATAAATAAATGCCTAGGCACTTTTCCAATAGCTTTTAAAACCAATTCGTTTTTAATTCCCTTTTGACGAAGCGTTTCTACTAAACGATTCCGCATTCCCTGATGTACAAATGAATCTTTCAACTTCTATTTTTAAAGTAATAAGGTTTTATAACAAAGATACTTCAAATATCATTGGTTTAAAAAAGTTGCACACTTGGATTATATATGAATGTCAATGTTACTTTATGATTAAACATCAACTTAAATCCCTTCGGATATTTAATTGATATTTCAATAGTGTACAAGTGTTGAAAATTATAGCCTTTGCTCTATAACACGTGAATTGTATATCTTTGTTTATTGAAAGTTACTTTCATTTAAAAAAAACAACTAGTCATTTTCTTAGATAAAAAACTAAACGAAGAATCTAATAAATAACTCACCATGCTTTCTAACAAAACTAAATATGGAATTAAAGCGCTGCTTTATATTCATAAAAATAACGAAGAAGTTCCCATCCCTATTTCCAAAATTGCCACGGATGAAAACATACCTCGTAAATTTTTAGAATCCATTCTACTCACTTTACGAAAAGGAAAAATCTTAGGAGCAAAACAAGGAAAATATGGAGGTTACTATCTTTTAAAAGATGCCGAAGATATTTATATGAGCGAAATACTTAGAATATTGGACGGCCCTATAGCCATGATTCCGTGTGTAAGTCTAAACTTTTATGAGAGTTGTGAAGATTGTCCAGATGAAAAGTTCTGTGGTGTACATGGACTAATGTCAGAAGTTAGAGATAGCGTGTTAGAGATACTATCTCATAAATCCTTGGCTCAATTGGCATTAGAAAACAAGTAATTTTACGCTTTAATCCTTCCTAAATCTTTTGATTTAAATTCGAAAAAATCCATATTTTCTTACCCAATAAAACTTATATATCTTTTAACCGGCAGCTTAAGACTATATTTAGACAGTCTAAATAACTATTGAAAGTTACTTTTAATTAAGATATTCATTAAAGTTTGATATTAAATTTATACTTTTAATCCCTAGTAAACCCATAGGAGTTATAGATTAAATGATTACCAACCTGATTTATAGTAGATTAAAAAAGCAAAAGTCACTTTCAAAAACTGGCGAGCTACACTCAAGAAGTTTTATAAAAGCGCTTTCTTGGCGTTTTATAGGTACTTTAGATACGATTGTCATCTCTTGGGTGATAACTGGTAAAATGATTCTTGCATTTTCTATTGGTGCTTTTGAATTAATGACTAAAACAGTTTTATACTATTTCCACGAGCGAATTTGGAATTCTATAAAATGGGGAAGAAAAAAGAATTAAAATTTTAAATATGAAATTAGATAAATCAAATAACAAGTTAAATAACATGAGCCCTTCGGCTATTGTGGAATGGGCATTAAAACAGGCTAAAAACCCTGTAATTACTACAAACTTTAGACCATATGAAGTAGCGCTTCTGCATTTGATTACTCAGATAGAGCCTGATATAAAGGTGATTTGGTGTGACACAGGATATAACACCAAGGCCACTTACAATCACGCTAAAGAATTGATAGAAAGATTAAAACTTAATATAGCCATCTATGTTCCTAAGCAAAGCGTAGGTTTCCGAAATGTCACATTGGGAATTCCTGAAGTCAACACCGAAGCGCATAAGCTTTTTAGTGAGCAAGTAAAGTTAGAGCCCTTTAAAAGAGCTATGCAAGAACATCAACCTGATTATTGGTTTACCAATATAAGGATTGGTCAAACTTCATTTAGAGACGGGATTGACATCCTTTCTAAAAGCAAGGATGGTATTTTTAAAGTAAGTCCTTTTTACCACTACTCGGATGCAGATTTAGACGTTTATTTAGAAAAATTTGATTTGCCAAACGAAAAAGACTATTACGATCCAACAAAAGTTTTAGAAAACAGAGAGTGTGGAATCCATCAATAAAACCATAGAAATGAACGACATAGTAATTAATAATCCATTAGAAGACGAAGCCATTTATATCTTTAGAGAAGTAGCTGCTCAATTTGAGAAGCCTGCGATTCTTTTCTCTGGAGGTAAAGATTCTATAACCTTAGTTCATTTAGCTAAAAAAGCATTTTATCCAGCCAAAATCCCATTTCCTTTAGTGCATATAGATACGGGTCATAACTTCCCGGAAACCATAGCATTTAGAGATAATCTAGTAAAAGAATTCGGTTTGGAATTACACGTACATTATGTACAAGACAACATAGATGCTGGCCACGTAAAGGAAGAACAAGGAAAATATGCTAGTCGAAATCAATTGCAAACACAAACCTTATTACAAGCCATTGAGGAGCATGGATTTGATGCATGTATTGGCGGTGCAAGAAGAGATGAAGAAAAAGCAAGAGCCAAAGAACGTATTTTTTCGGTTAGAGATGATTTCGGACAATGGGATGAAAAAAACCAACGCCCAGAAGTTTTTGATATGTTGAACGGTCGAATAGCTTACGGTCAAAATGTTCGTGTATTTCCTATTTCAAATTGGACGGAATTGGATGTTTGGACCTATATACAAAATGAAGAAATTGAAATTCCCTCTATTTATTTCGCTCATAAAAGAAACGTATTTGAACGAGACGGCTTGATTTGGACAGCTAATGATGATGTGGTTTATCGTGAAAAAGATGAAATCGTAACCGAAAAAACTGTCCGATTCAGAACAGTAGGTGATATGAGTTGTACCGCTGCAGTGGAATCACTTGCATTTAGTATTGAAGAAGTTGTAAAAGAAATCAGACAATCTGATTTGTCGGAACGAGGTGCAAGAATAGACGACATGCGATCGGAAGCTGCCATGGAAACTCGGAAACAAGAAGGTTACTTTTAATTGATTTAAAAACAGTTTGCTAAAGCACAAAACAGTATTATAAAATATTGATATACTTACTAACCAATGAAAAAAAATAAAGTATTAAAAATAAGTACCGCGGGAAGTGTAGACGATGGAAAATCCACTTTGATTGGCCGTATTTTGTACGATACCAAGTCTTTAAAAAGAGATGCACTCGAGGCTATCAAAAAAAACAGTGAACAAAAAGGATATGATTACTTAGACCTTGCATTAGCTACTGATGGATTGGTGGCCGAACGAGAACAAGGAATTACCATAGATGTGGCCCATATTTACTTCTCTACTCCAAATCGATCCTACATAATTGCCGACACACCAGGTCATAAAGAATATACAAGAAATATGATAACTGGAGCTTCTAGTTCCGATATAGCGGTAATTCTAATCGATGCAAGAAAAGGAGTGGTGGAACAAACAAAGCGACATTTTTTTATCAATAACCTGCTTAGAATCAATGAATTGATTGTAGCTGTTAATAAAATGGATTTAGTCGATTATAAAGAAACTAGGTTTAATGCTATTGTAGAAGATTTTAAAAAACTTGCCCAAGCAGGCTCATACAAAGAACAACTAATTACCTTCATCCCCATCAGTGCGCTGCATGGTGATAACGTAGTGGCCTCTTCAGAAAACCTTTCTTGGTATTCAGGTAAAACACTAATGCAACATCTAGAAAACATTCAATTTGAAGACATCCACCAAAACACCCAAGCTCGTTTTCAAGTTCAAACTGTTATTCGCCCAAAAACTGAAAACTTCCATGACTTTAGAGGCTATGCTGGCAAGCTTAAAGGTGGCGAGTTAAGCGTTGGAGATAAGGTTGTCGTACTTCCATCAAAAATGAAGTCAACGATTAAGACCATTGAATTTTATGATAAAAAATATACGAAAGCAAGCATCGGATCGTCGATTACTATAACGTTAGAAGATGATATCAATGTTTCTCGAGGAGATTTAATTGTAAAAGAAAACCAACTTCCTCACGAAGCCAAAGAAATCAAAGCTATTATTTGTTGGATGGATTCAACCCCATTAATTTCATCCACCATTTATCAATTTCAATACGGAGTTAAATCGGTTAAATCTAAAATAAAATCCATTGACTCGAAAATAGACACAGATAGAATGGGCAAAGAGCAAGAAACAAATGAGTTACAGTTAAATAATTTAGGTTGGGCAACAATACAATTGGCTAAACCACTTCACTTTGATAACTATGATGAAAATAAAGATTCTGGTGCTTTTATTCTAATCGATACAAAAACTAATAATACTGCTGGTGTAGGTTTTATTCAGCACAAAGAATCTTTAAACTAGATTTTATTATATTGAAGTGAACCGCGATTTTCCATAATAAAATATTTTGGTTGTCCGCAAAACATCATAAAACTTTAAAACGTGAGATTATAGCAACTTCCATGTTTCATATAACTACTTTAAAGCTGCGAAAATCAGCGGGATCTGCAGGAAACTCTACACATTCACCTATTTTTGATTCTTCTGAATATAGAGGATTATTTACTTCTATGACAAGTAACGGATGTACAATAAAATATTGCCTAAACCTCTGATTCATATATAAGTCAGAGGTTTTTTATTTTTATTGATTCTCTGATTATTTACTAAAGCTTTTGATTGAAATTATTATGTGTGAAATTACTAATAAAAGATAGAAGTTTTTTATCTGTACTATTTGAGTAATCTGTGAGAAAAAGTTTATTTCATAAATCTAAAATGATTGAACTTACAGAGTAAAACATCACTCAAATAAACATTTTCTATCTTTCAATTTCATCATTTTCATAACCACTATATCGTAAACATTAATAACTAAAAAGTTCTTATAAACTAGCCATTCCATAATATTTTTGCCCGCTTCTGCATTGTGTTGCGTTTTATGTATCTTTATTGGCTAAAAACTAAGATCTAAAAGAAAAATCAAATATTCAATTCTATGAGTAAAACTTATAAAGCAGTGGCTAACGACCATATTTCGGTAGCTTTAGACATTTCTGATGCGATTGTATCTAGAGTAAAAGTCGATGGAAGTTTGGTAGGACTTCACAATGAAAACAAAGTAGAAGCAAGTCTGCTAGCTAGCGACTTTGACTCGCGAACCTATAGCATTCGTTTACGCGGAAATATTTATACTATAAAACTTCAAAATAAACTCGATCAGCAGATTGAGGAAATGGGTCTATCACTCGGAAATAAATCCACGGCCTCAATGGTAGACGCCCCTATGCCAGGACTGGTATTGAGTGTATTGGTTAAAGAAGGTGATGCTGTAGAAGAAGGCGATGGGTTGCTCGTACTAGAAGCTATGAAAATGGAAAATAAACTAGTAGCACCACGCAGTGGAGTTATTAAATCGGTGCACGTTACAGCCAATCAAACAGTAGAAAAAGGATTTGTACTTATAGAATTTGAAGAAGAAGATGAAAATTAAAAAGATAGTAGTTGCCAATCGTGGCGAAATAGCTCTGCGCATTATGCGTACAGCGAAAAAAATGGGAATTCAAACCGTAGCAGTTTATTCAGAAGCCGATAAAGATGCGCCCCACGTGCATTTCGCTGATCAAGCCGTTTGCATTGGTCCAGCCGCTTCTAGTGAATCGTATTTAAAAGGGAACACAATAATTGAAGTAGCAAAAAACCTTGGCGCCGATGCCATTCACCCAGGATATGGTTTTCTTAGTGAAAATGCTGATTTTGCAGAACAAGTTGCAAAAAACAACCTCATCTTCATTGGTCCTAAAGCCCATGCTATTGAAGTTATGGGTAATAAATTAGCTTCTAAAGAAAGCTTAGAAGGTAGAGATATTCCCATGATACCTGGAACAAAAGATGCAATAGATAATCCAGAAAAAGCTATACAAATAGCCAATGAAATTGGCTACCCTGTTCTTATCAAAGCAGCAGCTGGCGGTGGTGGACGAGGCATGCGAGTAGTAAACAAAGAATCTGAAATAAAGGAGCAGATGGATCGCGCGATTAACGAAGCTGTTTCTGCATTCGGCGATGGATCGGTATTTATTGAAAAGTTTGTTGAAAGTCCACGACATATCGAAGTGCAAATCCTAGCTGATACTCACGGAAATATAGTCCATTTATTTGAAAGAGAATGCAGCATACAACGCCGCCACCAAAAAGTAGTAGAAGAAGCGCCTTCGGTAGTAGTGAATGATGAACTGCGAAATCGTATGGGAAAAGCTGCAGTTGAAGTGGCCAGAGCTTGTGATTATGTAGGTGCAGGTACGGTAGAGTTCTTACTTGACAGCGATAAAAAGTTCTATTTCCTAGAAATGAATACTCGTTTACAAGTCGAACATCCGATAACGGAAATGATTACTGATTTAGATTTGGTAGAAGAGCAAATCCGAATCGCACAAGGCGAAGCATTAAGTTTTACGCAAGAGGACCTTAAGATTAATGGACACGCTATAGAACTAAGAGTCTATGCCGAAGATCCTTATGATAATTTCAATCCAAGTATTGGAACACTTAGTCGTTATGAAATACCAATTGGCAAAGGTATACGTGTAGACGATGGTGTTGTAGAAGGATCTAAAATACCTATCTACTACGACCCAATGGTTTCTAAACTCATCGTACATGCCCCTTCAAGAACCGAAGCGATTACGAAAATGCTAGCTGCCATTGCCAATTATAAAATAGAAGGAATTCAAACCACACTATCCTTCGGCGATTTTGTTTGTCGTCACAAAGCTTTTGTATCGGGCGATTTCAACACGCACTTTGTAGATCAATATTTTGATGAAGATACTCGTGAGAGAATACAAGAAGAAGAAGCAGCCATTGCAGCAAAAATTGCCTTGGGATTGCATTTGGAAGCCAAAACAAAGCTTAGAATACCAAAAAACGAATAAAACATGATGAAGAAAGTACATAAAGAATTAGAAAAAAGACAAAATCAAGCACTTGTAGGTGGAGGAGAAAAGCGAATTGCCAGTCAGCATGCCAAGAAAAAACTCACCGCAAGAGAGCGCATCGAATATTTACTTGATGAAGGTTCGTTTGAAGAGCAAGGCATGTTGGTTACCCATAGAACTACCGATTTTGGAATGGACAAACAAATCATACCAGGGGATGGTGTGGTAACTGGTTATGGAACGATTAATGGACGATTAGTTTATGTTTTTGCACAAGACTTTACCGTTTTTGGTGGGTCCTTATCTGAAACACATGCCGAGAAGATTTGTAAGGTAATGGATCATGCACTAAAAGTTGGAGCACCAATTATTGGACTTAACGACTCAGGTGGAGCACGAATTCAAGAAGGAGTACGCTCACTAGGTGGATATGCCGATATATTTTATCGCAACGTACAAGCATCGGGGGTAATTCCACAACTATCGGCTATTATGGGCCCATGTGCTGGAGGGGCTGTTTACTCACCTGCGATGACTGATTTCACTATGATGGTTCAAGACACAAGCTATATGTTTGTTACAGGTCCAAACGTAGTAAAAACCGTTACCAACGAAACAGTAACATCCGAAGAGCTTGGAGGTGCTAGTACGCATGCAACCAAATCTGGAGTAACGCACTTTACTGCGGCAAATGACATTGTTTGCTTAGAACAAATCAAACGGTTATTAAGTTACTTACCACAAAATAATAAAGAAAAAGCAGCAGATATTCCTTATGAGCTTGGCGACGAGTATCGTCCACAACTAGATGGTATCGTCCCAGAGTCGGCAAACCAACCTTATGATATGCGTGAGGTTATAGATGGTATAATCGACGAGGATAGCTTTATGGAAGTACACGAAGACTATGCAACGAATATCTTAGTAGGTTTTGCTCGTTTAGGTGGAAAAAGCATTGGGATTGTTGCCAACCAACCTATGTCGCTTGCTGGCGTACTCGATGTGGACAGTTCCAAAAAAGCAGCACGTTTTACACGCTTCTGCGATGCGTTTAACATTCCTTTACTTGTATTGGTCGATGTGCCAGGATTTTTACCAGGAACAGATCAAGAGTGGAATGGAATCATCTTGAATGGTGCAAAGCTATTATACGCTTTAAGCGAAGCCACAGTACCACGTGTAACTTTGATTACGCGTAAAGCCTATGGAGGAGCCTATGACGTGATGAACTCGCAGCATATAGGTGCCGACTTCAACTTTGCATGGCCAACGGCAGAAATTGCTGTTATGGGTGCTAAGGGAGCTAGTGAGATTATCTTTAGAAGAGAAATCGCAGCTGCAGAAGACCCTGAATTGGAGCTTTCTAAGAAGGAACAAGAGTATGCTGACAAATTTGCCAATCCATTTGAGGCAGCACAACGTGGATTTATCGATGAAGTTATCGAGCCTAAAGATACACGTAGAAAGCTCTTACGTGCATTTGCAACGTTAGAAAATAAAGAAGTGGTTAGGCCAAATAGAAAACATGGAAATATTCCTTTGTAAGGAAAAAAGGAATATAATTTTAAAAGCCGTTCTGCTTTTGTAGAACGGCTTTTCTATTAACAATTAACTTCATCAGTTTGCAGCATCCAATGAAAAAGGCTTCGAATTAATTCGAAGCCTTAAATATTATATTATATAATTTACAAGAATACTTTAGTCGCGTATACGCTCCTGATAGTTCCCTTTTTCTGTATCGACACGGATCTTGTCGCCTATATTAATAAACAATGGAACATTTACCACCGCTCCAGTTTCTACTGTCGCTGGTTTGGTTGCGTTGGTTGCAGTATTTCCTCTTACGCCAGGTTCAGTTTCTGTAACTTCTAAAATTACGTGTGCTGGCAGTTCCATTGCCAAAGGCAAATCGTTTTCAGTATTTATTAAAATGGTTACCATTTCTCCTTCCTTCATAAGCTCTGGAGATTCTACTGCATTCTCTTGAAGATGAATTTGTGTATAATCATCTGTATTCATGAAATGATAATTCCCGTCGTCGCTATATAGAAATTGAAATTGTTGTGTTTCTACACGTACTTCATCAATTTTATGACCAGATGGAAATGTATTATCTATTGTACGTCCAGTAGTTATGCTTTTTAGTTTAGTACGAACAAAAGCAGGTCCTTTCCCTGGTTTTACATGAAGAAACTCCACTACTTTATAAATATCGTTATTAAAGTGCATACAAAGTCCACGACGTATATCTGCTGTTGTTGACATTTTTCTTTACTCTTTAATGGTTATTAATTTTATTAATTTGATTTAAAATAGCCTTTCATAATACCACGCTTAGAGTTTTTAATAAACTCTAAAATTTCATCGCGTTCTGGCGTTGCTTCCATTTCGGCTTCTATAATCTCTGCTGCTTGGCTAGTATTATAATTTCTTTGATACAACAATCGATAAATATTCTGAATCTCCCTTATCTTCTCCGATTCGAATCCTCTTCTGCGCAAACCTATCGAATTAATTCCAACGTAAGACAATGGTTCTCTAGCTGCTTTTACATAAGGTGGTACATCTTTACGTACTAAAGAACCACCAGTTACAAAGGCATGGTCACCAATTATACAAAATTGGTGTACTGCAGTCATACCAGCAAGAATTACGTGATTTCCAACCGTAACATGACCTGCAAGCGTACTGTTATTTGAAAATATACAGTTATCTCCCACAATACAATCGTGAGCAATATGGCAATAGGCCATAATAAGGCAGTTTTTACCTATAACGGTCTTTCCTCTATCTATAGTTCCACGGTTTACTGTAACATATTCACGAATGGTAGTACCATCGCCAATTTCTACAGTTGTATCTTCATTTTGATATTTTAGATCCTGCGGAATAGCCGAAATAACGGCACCAGGAAAAATATTACAATTTTTCCCAATCCGTGCACCTTCCATAATGGTAACATTGGAACCTATCCAAGTACCTTCGCCAATCTCTACATTATTGTGAATTGTAACAAAAGGTTCGATTACCACATTTTTAGCGATTTTGGCTCCTGGGTGGACGTATGCTAATGGTTGATTCATTTAATTATTTTTAATTTTTACAATCTGCGCCATCAATTCAGCTTCTGTAACAACTTTATTGTTTACATAAGCAACACCACCCATATGGATAATACCGCGACGAATTGGCGATAGCAACTTTAAATTAAATACTATTGTATCTCCTGGATTTACTCTACGTTTAAACTTAACATTATCCATTTTCATGAAGAAAGTTAAGTAATTTTCTGGATCTGGTACAGTGCTCAATGCGAGTACCCCTCCAGTTTGTGCCATTGCTTCAACTATCAACACCCCTGGCATTACTGGTGCTCCTGGAAAATGTCCTTCGAAAAATGGTTCGTTCATCGTCACATTCTTCAATCCTACTACGTGGGTATCTGAAAGCTCTAGAATTTTATCTACCAATAAAAATGGAGGACGATGCGGTAGCAATTCCATTATTTGAATTACATCCTTTACTGGCTCTTGACAAAGATCTATTTTTGGCACCTTATTACGTCGCTCTAAGCGGATCTTTCTAGCTAATTTCTTAGCGAATTGTGTGTTTATATGATGTCCTGGCTTAGTAGCGATTACCCTACCTCTAATTGGAACGCCAATCAATGCTAAGTCTCCAATTACATCTAATAATTTATGACGTGCGGCTTCGTTAGGTTGATGTAGCGTTAGGTTATCTAAAATCCCATTAGGCCTTATTGAAATATCATCTCTTCCAAGCGCTTCTCTAAGTTTTTCCATGGTAGATTCCGATGGCTCTTTGTCTACATAAACAATAGCATTATTCAAATCACCACCTTTTATTAAACCATGTTCTAGCAAGGCTTCTAACTCATGTAAAAAGCTAAAAGTACGCGCATTGGCTATTTCTTTCTTAAAATCACTAATCGTATCTAGACTAGCGTTTTGCGTGCCCAAAACCTTCGTGCCATAATCGACCATGGTAACCACTTGGTACTCATCGGCGGGCATGAGGATTATCTCACTATCGGTTTCTTCGTCTTTGTACGAAATTACTTCGGTAACAACATACTCATCTCGCTCTGCTTCTTGTGTAACAATTCCTGCATCTTCTATAGCCTCAACAAAGAACTTAGACGAGCCATCCATAATTGGTGGTTCTGGTGCATTTAACTCAATAATACAGTTGTCTATTTGCATTCCAACTAGGGCGGCAAGCACATGCTCAGTGGTATGAATTTTTATTCCATTTTTTTCTAAGTTCGTCCCACGTTGGGTATTTACCACATAATTGGCAGCTGCTTCAATAACTGGTTGCCCTTCTAAATCGGTACGCACAAAAGCATATCCATAATTCTCTGGAGCTGGCTTGAAAGTCATGGTAACATTCTTACCTGTATGTAGCCCTACTCCAGTTAATGATATTTCTTTTGCAAGGCTACGCTGTTTCACTAGATTATTACTCATTTTTATATTTTTTCTCTATACTATCTAAACGTTTTATGATTTTTGGAAGATTTTTAAAATGCACATAACTTTTGTTATAATCCCCATAAGTCAATGCAGGACTTCCTTGTAATATCTCGTTATCTTTTACATTTCTAGCGATTCCGGTTTGTGCTTGTACGCGAACATTATCTCCAATACTTATATGCCCTGCAACCCCTACTTGTCCGCCTATCATACAGTTTTTTCCAATTTTGGCTGATCCAGCAACGCCTGTTTGTGCAGCGATAACGGTATTCTGACCCACCTCTACATTATGAGCTATCTGAATTTGATTGTCTAACTTCACTCCTTTACGGATTATGGTTGATCCTAAGGTTGCTCGATCAATAGTGGTTCCTGCACCAATTTCTACATGATCTTCTATAATTACATTTCCAATCTGAGGTACTTTATCGTACACTCCTTCTTCGTTTGGTGAAAACCCAAATCCATCGGCTCCCAAAATTACTCCTGAATGGATAATACAGTTTTTACCGATTTGTGTTTCGGAATATAACTTTACTCCTGCAAATATAGTGGTATTATCACCTATCTGCACATTATCGCCAATATAAGCATTTGGATATATTTTCACATTATCTCCAATTCGTACATTCGCACCTAGGTAAGAAAATGCTCCTAAATATAAATCTTCCCCATAGGTCGTTGTATCTGATATAAACACAGGTTGCTCTATACCTGATTTATTCATTTTCACCTCGTTATAATACGCGAGTAATTTAGAGAATGCTTGGTAGGCATTATCTACACGAATTAAGGTAGTGGTTATAGGGCGTTCCAATTCTAGGTCTTTATCAACTATAATAATAGATGCCTCTGTTTTATATAAGTAGGGTTCATATTTAGGGTTAGCTAAAAAAGTAAGGGTACCTGCAGTACCTTCTTCAATTTTGGCAAGATCACTCACCGCTACGTTTTCATCTCCCTCGACTACACCATCTAATATTCCTGCTATTTGAATTGCTGTAAATTTCACTTCTGTGGTTTTAAGAGTTTTTATTCATGGCCTTTTTCGCATTCTAAATTTCAATATCGCAAAAATAGAGAAAAAACTGGCAATTACTTCATTTTTGGATAACACAGAAAATATTTTTCTACTTTCTCCGATAACATTTTCAAGTTTAATTGATCGCTAGCCTTGGCTACATCAACAACACTCCCTTCTGGAGTAAGGATATGAATTGGATTCACTTCCATGCTATATGCCTGATTGCTAATTTTTCCTGTAAATACGAAATAAGAGGTTTCTTTAGCAGATAAATGGAATTTATCCTTTACCTCCATCTTTATTTGTTCGAATCTATCCTTGTCAATCGGATCTTTCTCTATGATTATTTTTAAAAACTCTCTGTTCAGAATTTTTTTCGACAAGGTAGACAAAATAAAATCGTCTACCTCAATCCATGACTTCATCGCCGTAATTATATCGCTATCGTCCAAAGCTGCAAATGATTCTAAAGCTTGATTGGAAAAACTCTCTATCGATGGACTTTCTTTTAAAAAATACGTCAAGGCTTCGCTTGCAGGCAAGTCCATTCCATTACAAACCAACTCTTTTGCACGCTTTAGCATTTTCCCCAATAGTTGCTCGGCCACTACTCCAGTTTTATGAAAATATACTTGCCAATACATAAGTCGACGAGCTACTAAAAAGCTTTCTACAGAATAAATACCTTTAGCTTCTACCACCAACTTATCGTCTTGTACATTCCACATGGCAATAAGTCGCTGTACGTTTATTGCTCCTTCTGAGGCACCTGTATAAAAACTATCTCTTCGTAAATAGTCCAATCTATCTAAATCCAACTGACTAGCAATTAGTTGATGGAAAAATGGGCGGTGGTACTCATTTTTAAAAATCTTAATAGCCAAGTCCAAAGCGCCTTCCATCTCATTATTTAATGCTTCCATAAAAAGCAATGAGATATTCTCGTGGTTTACATTCTCTACAATACTGTGTTCCATAGCATGAGAGAATGGGCCATGGCCTATATCGTGTAACAGAATAGCTATACATAAAGCTTCTTCTTCGGCATCGGATATAAATACCTTTTTTTTACGTAAGGTTTGTACCGCTACTTGCGCTAAATGCATAGCACCTATGGCATGCAAAAAGCGTGTATGGTGAGCCCCGGGAAATACAGTATAAGACATTCCCATTTGCGAAATACGACGCAATCGCTGAAAATACGGATGTTCAACTAATTTAAAAAGTACTCCATTAGGAATGCTTATAAATCCGTATATTGGATCATTGAGTTGCGTGGTGTCTTTATCGTATTTCAAGGTATACTATTTTATTAATTCTTTACATGGAATTGTAGAATCTTAAAGCTATTTTTGAGATAACTACGATACACTCTACATTTTACAATAACAAATATACATATATGAGTCATATAAAAATACTTTGGGTAGATGATGAAATAGATTTTCTAAAACCCCATATTCTTTTTTTAGAACAACGAGATTATAAAATTACTACTGCAAAAAGTGGCACAGAAGCTTTAGAATTGGATAATTTGGCAACATTTGATATTGTTTTCTTAGATGAAAACATGCCAGGTTTGACTGGAATCGAAACTTTATCCGAATTAAAAAGCAAAATTCCTAACACACCTGTAGTTATGATTACCAAAAGTGAGGAGGAATACATAATGGAAGAAGCAATAGGTTCGAAAATTGCCGATTATTTGATTAAGCCTGTGAATCCAAATCAAATTTTACTCTCGCTTAAAAAAAACCTAGATCACTCTCGATTGATAACGGAAAAAACCACTTCCAATTACCAACAAGAGTTTCGTAAAATAGCAATGGAACTCAGTTATACTAATACATTTAAGGATTGGGAACAACTATATAAAAAACTAATTTACTGGGAGTTAGAACTAGATGCAATAGAAGACACGGGGATGATGCACATCTTGGAGTCTCAAAAAACTGAAGCCAATCAAGAGTTCGGTAAATTTATTGAAAAGCACTATTCAGAATGGTTCAATGATAGCGAAGAAGCGCCTATTATGTCGCATAGACTATTTAGACAATGGGTAGTTCCTGAGTTAAGCGAAGACCAGCCTACCTTGTTTGTTCTTATAGACAATTTGCGTTACGATCAGTGGAAAATAATAGAACCGCTAATCACTAATTATAAGCTTGAGAGTGAGAGAACTTACTGTAGTATTTTACCTAGTGCAACTCAGTACGCTAGAAATGCAATTTTCTCGGGATTAATGCCGAGTGAGATGGAAAAGCTACATCCAAACTATTGGAAAAATGACGTGGACGAAGGAGGAAAAAACCTGTTTGAAGAAGAGTTTCTGGAATCTCAAATTAAACGACTTGGGCTTAATATTAAGTGGAGTTATCATAAAATATCTAACCTTAGCCAAGGGAAAAAGCTCTTGGATTCAATTCAAAGTTATAAAGACAACGATCTTTTGGCCGTAGTCTATAACTTTGTGGATATACTTTCGCACTCTAAAACCGAAATGGAAGTGATAAAAGAACTTGCCTCCACCGATAAGTCTTATCGTTCTTTAACTAGAAGTTGGTTTGCTAATTCACCTTTATTAGAATTAATTCAAGTTGCCGCAGGACTTAATTTTAAACTGATTATTACCACAGACCACGGTACAATCAATGTGAAAAACCCGTCCAAAGTAATTGGTGATAGAAATACAAGTGCTAATTTGCGATATAAAACAGGTAGAAGCTTAACTTATAATGACAGAGATGTCTTGGCGATTACCAATCCGAAAAACGTTCATCTTCCAAATATCAACTTAAGTAGTTCGTTTATATTTGCCAAGAATGATTATTTCTTTGCCTATCCAAACAATTATAACCATTTCGTAAACTACTATAGAAACACGTACCAACATGGTGGTATTTCACTAGAGGAAATGATTATTCCCTTTGCAGTATTAAATACTAAATAATAATTAATATTTATTTTCTAATAACAACTACCTCAATAGTTTGTGAGGTAGTTGTTACTAATGATTTAAAAGAAATAGCACGTTATGATTATATAACGAAAAGCTCTGTAAATAGAACCTTTTTTTAGAATAACACTCTCTAATGTTACCTATATTTTCAATTTAAGAAGCAATTGAAAGTTAAAACATTATATTTTAAAGTTAAGAACTCCTAATATCTTTTTGGATTTCGAAATTGCACTATAGGTTTAACCTATTAACCCTAAAAATCAAAGAAATGAAATCCCTATTGCGATTAAGTATCCTTACATTATTAATTATTGGATTTGCTTCCTGTAGCGATGATGACAACTCTAGTAACGTGGAAGGCAATGCAAAACTAGCTTTAAGACTCATAGACGCACCTGGTGATTATGAAGCCGTATTTATTGACGTTAAAGAAGTTGAAATAAAATATAATGGGAATCAAGAAAATCTAATCTTAGGTATTGAAGGTGGTGTTTACGATCTTTTAGAGCTAACGGCAGGAGCAAATGTTCTATTATATGATGATGAAGTTCCTGCTGGGAAAATTAGTCAAATACGATTAATTCTAGGCGATGAAAACACCATTGTAGTAGATGGACAACCCTTACCGCTATCTACACCTAGTGCCCAACAATCCGGTCTAAAAATTAAAGTAAAACAAGACCTTGAGCCTGGTATTTTATATGATTTTATTCTCGATTTCGATGTGGATAAATCCATAGTGGCACAAGGAAACGGTGAATATAGCTTAAAACCTGTAATTAGAGCTATTACTACTGCTGAAAGTGGTGCAATTTCTGGTAATATAATCCCTAATGATGTATTGACCATGGTTACTGCGATAAATGATAATGCTGAAGTTTCTACCTATACAAATTCTGATGGAGAGTTCTTATTGAGCGGTGTACCTGATGGAAATTATACAGTTACCATTCAGCCAGATGTGGCTTTGGAGATTCCACCTACAGTTTTTAATAACGTAACCGTTATCAAAGGTGAAGTGACAGCTTTAGGTGAAATTAACTTGCAACTATAATAACTTAGTAGTAGCACATCTTCATGAAATTGAATAAATGACTTTTTC
>Ga0209487_1001469_pt1 | contig 19941 bp, 19 predicted proteins | sample Poulit2012_FD_187524 | JGI IMG/M metagenome (GOLD analysis project Ga0209487, IMG submission 187524) | Agricultural soil microbial communities from Georgia to study Nitrogen management - Poultry litter 2012 (SPAdes) (version 2) | ecosystem: Environmental > Terrestrial > Soil > Agricultural land...
AAAATTATGTGATTTGGAATAAAATAAGGAGGAAGAGGGATTCGAACCCCCGCAGGCTTTGACACCCCTTTCGGTTTTCAAGACCGACCCCTTCAACCAGACTTGGGTATTCCTCCGTACAAATAAAAAATGGTGGACCCTGCAGGATTCGAACCTGCGACCAATCGGTTATGAGCCGACCGCTCTGACCAACTGAGCTAAGGGTCCAACATATGGTGGCGGCAGAGGGATTCGAACCCCCGACCTAACGGGTATGAACCGTTTGCTCTCGCCAGCTGAGCTACACCGCCATGGCTCCACAGGTAGGATTCGAACCTACGACCGATCGGTTAACAGCCGATTGCTCTACCACTGAGCTACTGTGGAATAATTATATTTTCTCGTCACTTTAGTGATTTTGTAAATCCTGACTTCGCGCTTAAAGAGAATTCACCGTGTTCATATGTAAGCTGTGTTTTTAATTTATCTTTGCAAAACAATCTATAAGATTGAATACTGATCGAAGTGCACTTGATTGCAACGCTATTAAATTTACCATAAATACTAGACTTTGTCAAGTCCTTTGATTCCTTATGCAATGCTTATGTAACGAAATTTGTACAGACACCAATTTGGCGACAATTAAAACTATAACATTTCTATCATTGTTTGGCAACTTTTATTAATAAAATTAAAAGAAAGTCGGGATGAACGGCCTTTTCCCGACTTTCCAAGACTTTTTAAAATCGATTTTCTAATACTTCCTCAGCAATATTAACAGCATGATCTCCAATTCGTTCGAGATCACTTATCATATCTACAAAGACGATTCCAGCAGTTGGACTACATGATCCTTCGTTGATACGAATAATATGCTTTTTACGGAAATCACGTTCCATTTTATCAATACGATTTTCTTTTTGAATAACAGCAAGTGCTTCTTCCCTGTCCATCACTTCAAGTGATTTCACAGCCTGTTTAACAGTAAGTATTGTTAAATCAAACATATCATTTAAATCTTCTCTTGCTTGTTCCGTTAAATCAACTTTATTCGTTATTTTAAATTGAATTAATTCGGTAATATTCTCGAAATGGTCCCCAATCCGCTCAATATCACGCACGGAATCCATGAGAGCAGTATGTTTCGCACTCTCTTGTTCCGACATGGTCCCACTTGAAATACTAATTAGATATTTTGTTATCTCTCTATCTAAATGATTGAGTGCTCCTTCAATTTGAATAGCGATTTCTTGATGTTTTTGTTGTTTCGTTGTTAAATATAAATTGGTTTCTTCTAGACCCTTATACGCATATTCACCCATACGAATAACCTCAGACTTCGCTTGTCCTAAGGCAATTGAGGATGACTGTTGAATAAATATGGGATCTAAATATTTTGGTGTAAATTCAATAACAGTATCTTCTCCTGGTATAAGCTTTGTCACAAGCCAAGCAAGCATAGCAATGAATGGGAATTGAATAATCGTATTAGAAATATTATAACTACCATGTGCAAATGCAAGCGTCATTTCAGGATTTAAATTAAATTGCGTTTGTAAATAACCGACAAACATTGTAAAAGGTGTTAATAATAATAAAAAGATGAAAACACCGATCACATTAAAAATAACGTGTGTGAATGCAGTACGTTTGGCAGCCACAGATGCACCAATAGATGCAATAATAGCCGTAATTGTAGTACCAACATTATCCCCTAATATAACGGGAAGAGCCGCTTTAAGACTAATAGCACCTTCTGCAAATAGTCCTTGAAGAATTCCGATCGTGGCACTCGAACTTTGTACGATCATTGTAAATACAGTTCCGATAACAACACCTAATATTGGGCTGCTACTCATACTAACAGTTAGTTCATGAAAGGTTTCTAAACTACGTAACGGCGACATTCCACTGCTCATTAAACCAAGACCAAAGAATAATGCCCCAAACCCGAAAACCGCTTGCCCAATCGCATTTACTTTCTGGTTTTTAAAGAAGAACAATAAGAAACAACCGATCGCGATAATTGGCAAGGAATATTCCCCAATATCTAGACCGATAACAAATGCCGTTACCGTCGTACCTATATTTGCTCCCATAATCACCCCGATAGCTTGTCTAAGTGTCATGAATCCAGCATTTACAAGTCCAATGGTTAAGACCGTCGTTCCCGAACTACTTTGAATCAATACCGTAACGATAATTCCTGCTAATACACCTAAAAAGGGATTACTTGTAAACTTATCAAGTATATCTCTGAGACCATCACCAGCCGATTTTTGTAGGCCATCCCCCATGTACTTAATCCCTAAAAGAAAAATACCTAAACCACCAACAAATTCAAACAGAACAGTTTGTATATCAATTTCCACTTACTACTCAGCCCCGATCATTCATGATGTGCGACTTATGTATATCGCTTGAGTCACCACCACTTAACAATAATTTCAGACATAACTTTACTATAGTTAAGTTACAACAGGAAGAGACACATGTCCACAAAAGCTACTTGATTTTTCACATGATTTAAATTATAAAGACTATGCCAGTATTGGAATTTTACTCCAATTATATCAATCTTTTATAATCTCTTCTACAAGTATCCTTGTACCATCAACTTGTGTAACACGAATATCCGTACCCTTCTCCATCCATTGAGCATTTGAGATCGCACTATAATCTTTATCATCTATTCGCACTGTGCCAACAGGACGTAAATCAGTTAACGTGATTCCTTCTTTATCGACAAGTGATTCGTATTCTGCGCTCATTGAACTATAACCCGCTTCATTTGTTAATCGATCCGTCAACGCTAATTTACCCCACATGCTTCGTGGCTTGAATACCTTCAGAAGAGCAAATGAACCTGCACCACCTACTAACACACCTATAACAGCATACAACCCCGAAAACAAATTAGGCGCGGCTAGAGCAACCGCAGTCAGCATAGCTGCTGCTCCGAGTGTAGAAAGTGTTCCATCGTTTACAACCTTACCATCTATAATGATTAGTAATAATCCGACAAAGTAGATAATAAACATAATAATAAACATTCCAGGATCTAAGTAGGCTGAGAAATACAGCACAATAAACACTAAACCAATTAAACCAAATAGACCACGCATATTGACGAGTATTTCACCTATTAATAGCATAGTACCAATACCCGTTATTAATAAAGGGATCCAATCTAAAGTAAATATATCCATATGTATTACCTCCTCACTCTCATAATTAAACTGTACGCTTAATATAAATACAGTCACTACCCATATACTTTAAATGAATAGGAATGATGTAGATGAACTTTATAAAAAAAGTTAGTTTTTATATGTTATTACTACTCCTTCTCTTGAGTATATATACCGATTTAACGACAGGGACATCTCAAGCAGTTGATTCTAAAGCGTTATCGACACAAACAAATTACCGAATTATAAAAGTAAAGATTTCCGCCGGTGATAACGTTTTGTCTGTTGCCGAACAAATAAACACTGAACATGAAATGATTAATAATGTACAACAAATTATGAGTGATTTTAAAAATATAAATCCACAAAGCAATCCTCATAATTTACATGTTGGTCACTATTATTATTTTCCTTTCTATGAATGACAATCAGCTTTAGTATACCATTTTTTTAATCGATATAGCTAACATTCCACAAAAAAAGCAGAGACTATATTTCCAGTCTCTGCACGATAATTTAAAAAAAGGGAACAATAAACAAGCGTACGATTAATGAAATGACCCCAACAGAAATAGCTGTATTTCCAAGCCATTCCGCATCACGGCTTCTAGCGATAAAACCTACAATAATTCCCGCCACTCCCAATATTACAGGCAACATAAAAAATGACATGACGGCAAGTGCAATCCCAATCCAACCCGATACACTATTTAACCGGGTTCCTACCCGATCATCTTCATCATCAGTTGTCTCGTATTGAACAGGACTTATTTCTCCCGCCGTTTCTTCATCTCTAGAATAGTCTGGTATATGAACTGATGATTCTTCAGTTTGTCGTGGTTCAACATTTAGTTCATCTAGATCTTTTCGAGTATTTGGGTTATTTGGATTAAAATCATTCACAAGCAATACCTCCCTTTCAATTTTCTCATATTGCTTGTATAGTTTATGGATCATTTTAGATTCTAGCTATGCTAAATAATGGGATTCATTTTATTTCCTGTGAATGTGCACGATATCTTCTATTTAGGCATAAATTAAAAGATAAGCAATTGAATGAATTTCATAATACCGGTTTAGTGCCACAACGATAGCACATATAGTTTCGTTGTTGGAGGGATGTAGCTATAAATAGGAATTATAAAATTCATTAATTACATGGAGGAAGTGAATCGATGTCAGGATTAATTAAAGAAATTATAAAAAAAAAATTAAATCACCTTTCATATGAGGAACTATTAGCTCAAAGTGAAAAATTTGGTTTTGAACTGACAACTGAAGAAGCTAAACAAATTATCAGCTATTTAAAAAGAACTAATATAAATCCATTTAGTCAACATGATCGGTTAATCATGTTACAAGCTTTGGCTGATATAACTGATCAAGCAACAGCACATCAAGCAAATGATTTATTTATTGAGGTTATTAAATCATATGGAGTTGAACATCTTTTTGAGGCTTAAATGAGTGTAATCTAAAAGCCGTGTCAAATTGAACACGGCTTTTATTTATTGCTTCATAATTTTGTCTTTTAAATCTGGATCAAAAACACCTTTTTTAAGCATCTCAATTTCAAATTTATATGGTGGCTGACGATCTTTTTTATCTTCCCCTACAAAAGGTGTTTCTAAAATCTTAGGAAGCTCTTTCAATTGAGGATGGTTTACGACATGATGCAAGGCATCAAAACCGATATGTCCAAACCCAATATTTTCATGACGATCTTTCCCTGCGCCTTGCACGTTTTTACTATCGTTCACATGAATAAGTTTAATGCGGTCTACTCCAACAATTTTATCAAATTCATTTAAAACGCCGTCAAAATCCTCGGAAACATTATAACCCGCATCATGAATATGACACGTATCTAGGCAAACAGAGAGATTTTGATTATGTGTAACACCGTCAATAATTCTTGCTATCTCTTCAAAGTTTCTCCCAATTTCTGTTCCTTTTCCAGCCATTGTTTCTAAGGCTACTTGAACAAATTCATCTTTTTCAAGGACTTCATTTAATCCTTCAATGATTCTGTCTATGCCTTTATCCACGCCTGCACCAACATGTGCACCTGGATGAAGCACAATTTGCCTTGCGCCTAGTTCTTTTGTACGGTCTAATTCACTACGTAAAAAGGAGACGCCAAGTTCAAATGTCGCTGGCTTATTTGTGTTTGCAATATTAATGATATAAGGAGCATGTACAACAATATCAGATATTCCATTCTCCTTCATATGTTGCTTTCCAGCTGGAATATTTAGCTCTTCAATTGGTTTTCTTCTTGTGTTTTGTGGTGCACCCGTATAAATCATAAAGGTATTCGATCCATAAGATGCCGCCTCCTCACTCGAGCCTAATAACATCTTTTTACCACTCATTGATACGTGCGATCCGATCTTTACCAACTTTCTCCACCCCATCTTCTTTATCTAACTCTGTTAATATCTCTTACCTTTTGATTTCCCCAACATTCTTTTTTTAATTGCTTCTTGTTCTTTTTTCATTTTTTTCTTATAACCTGGTTTAACTTCTTTTGGTCTTCTAACCTGTTTCCATGCTTCTTGCTCAATGTTTGTTGTTGTTTCTTTTCTCAAGGCACGTTTATTCCAGGGTTTTGCTTTCACCCATTCCTTATTCCTAACATCGGAGAAATTAAACGCGACGCCTTTTTTCTCTAATAATTGGATTAATGGAAGATCTTCATCACTGTATAGACTAATGGCCATTCCATCCATCCCCGCACGTGCTGTCCGCCCCACACGGTGAACATAGAAATGTTCCTCTTTAGGAAGTTGTGCATTAATCACATGGCTTACACCTTTAATATCGATTCCTCTAGAGGCTAAATCCGTTGCAACGACATATTGGTAGCGAAGGTCCTGAATTTGCCTTAACGTACGTTTACGTTCTCGAGGTGATAGATCCCCATGCATAATGCCTACCTCTAGCCCTGCTTTTTGTAAAGCAGCTGCTAGCTCATCTGCCTGTGCTTTTCCATTTGTAAAAATAATGGCTAAGTATGGTTGAATGACCTTAGATAAGTCGGTGATTATTTTTGCCTCACTACGATGTCGCTTAGCGATTAACTGATGTTCAATCGTATCAGGTGATAATTGATCATCAACTTTTACATATAAAGGATTTTTCAGATACTTCTTGAAGAAATGCTCTAATCGCTGTGGAATTGTAGCTGAAAAAGCTAAGATTTGAGCATCACCTTTAGATGTGACTAACAATTGATCCACTTCATCTATAAAGCCTAAATCAAGCATTAAGTCTGCTTCATCGATGATAAATGTGGTAGCAGAATAAATCGACAAGGCATTACTTTTCACCATATCTAATATTCTCCCAGGCGTACCGACAACAATATGCGGTGGTTGTTTCAACTGAGCCGCCATTTTATGTTTATCTGATCCACCACTTATCAATTTTGTAAGCCATTCATCTTCTTTACCGGCATAGGTAATAATCTTTTTAACCTCTTGGTATAATTGTAATGCGAGCTCTCTTGTTGGTGCCGTTACAACAAATTGAACTTCTCGCTTATCCGTATTGATTTGATTGAACAATGGTAATAAAAATGCATGTGTCTTACCTGAACCTGTATGTGACTGTCCAACAATACTGCGTCCCTCCATAATCGAAGACATTACTTTTTCCTGAATGGGTGTTGGTTCACTAAAATTTAATTGCTTGATTACATTTAACATTGTTTCATTAAATGAAAATTGCTCAAAGTTCTTACTCATTTATTCACTCCTCTAATTCTAAGATAGTCGCTTTATTTTCTAAATGGTTGATTAAGTGAGGTTATAAACAGCTTATTAAATCCATTGAAAAGGGTCTGTACTCGTTTCAGAGACGATTATATCCAACTCCGATTGGATAAGCTTCTTATCCAGCCACTCCTTCGTTGCATCTTTCATGATCTTTTCAATATAATGTCCTGCATCGATCACTGCTAACCCCATTTCTTTCGCATCTTGGGCGGCGTGAAAAGTCAGATCTCCTGTAAGATAAACATCTGCTTGAGCATGTTTTGCCATCTTAATATACTTCTCCCCACTACCTCCTAAAACCGCTACTTTCTCAATAGGCTTCTCCAAATCACCGATGACACGCACATGTGAAAGATCCAATGTATCTTTCACATACGTAGCGAACTGACGAAGATCCATTCTTTCTGCAATTTGTCCGACACGACCGATTCCAAGTGATTCTCCTTCATTATGCAATGGATAAACATCATAAGCAACTTCTTCATATGGATGCGCATGAATCATCGTATCAATCACTTTCGCTTTTGATTGCTCGTTAACAATCGTTTCCACTTTCATTTCTTTAACGATTTCGACTTCATTCTCCGTCCCTATAAACGGTGTCGACCCTTCTAACGGCTTGAATGTACCTTGCCCTTCCGTTCGGAAAGTACAATGACTATAGTTTCCGATATGTCCAGCACCAGCCAAATGAAGGGCCTCACTGATCTCATCCAGATGTGTCATTGGAACATAAACCACAATTTTAAACAATTTTTCCGAATGTAGATCGACTAGATTTCCAGTCGGGTGAATTGATAAGGCATCACACAAGAGATCGTTAACCCCACCTGTAGCAATATCTAAATTCGTATGGGCAGCATAGACCGTTATATCGTGTTTAATTAATTTCTGAATGACCTTTCCCTTTGGGCTGTCGATATTTACATCAGTAATTGATTTGAAGAATAGTGGATGATGGGCAATGATTAGATTAACATCTTTCTCGATCGCCTCATCTACGACCGACTCTAGCACATCTAATGTAATCATAACCTTTTTTGCTTGCTGATCGTATGATCCGATTTGTAGACCAACATTATCCCATTCATAGGCCAATTGAAGAGGTGCCCATTTTTCCATCGCTTTAAAGAGTGTCGAATTTTTTATTTTGACCGCCATCTTCTACAACCTCCTTAATCCAAGCTAATTTTGTCTCAAATTGCTTGATTTTGCTTTCGTCTTTATGTTTGGCTTGTTTCATATCGCTAATGGTCTGTTCATATTTCCTTTGATTTAACGTCCATTTATTAAGGAATTCTGTGGACCGGTCCCTTAATAAAAAGGGTCCAAAAAACAATTGCTTTGCTTCAATCTCTTTTTGATATGGTGACTTCTTATTTCCCTTTTCACCGACTACTATTTCATAAAACAAATTATTTTCTTCAATAATTTTCTCGTCTGTTAATATATAGTCATTTCGCATAAACCATTGCCGTACATTTTCTTCTCCAATATTCGGTTGTGCTATAATACGATTTACAGGGTCGAGCTGTTCCTTACCGTTTGTGAGTATGTTCTTAATCAATGCTCCGCCCATTCCTGCAAGAACTACTTCTACTACTTGCTCATTTTTAATAACATCGAGTCCATCACCCAATTTTACTTTAATATGACTCTCTAGATCATAGGAACGAACCGTTGCCAGAGCACTTTTATAAGGCCCCTTATTTACTTCTCCAGCGATTGCCGTTACCGTTCGATCATTTGAACAGACATAACATGGTAAATAGGCGTGATCTGAACCAATATCTGCAAAATATGTCTTCGTTGATATAAATGAAGCTACCGTAGAAAGCCGTTTTGATAATTTTATGGTATGTTCACTCCTATCTCCTCGCTTAAAGCATTTTTTATATCATAATCAAGAAAAGCTTTCTGAATATAAACAGAAAGCTTTTCCTCTTTTTATTTATGAAGTTCAATTTAATTCATTTCTGCTAGCCATTCAGCTAGGGCTTCGGCTTGTTCATCTTCAACCAAACCTTCTGGCATTCCGCCATCTGTACCATGAATAATAATCTCTTCTATCTCATCTTTTGAAAGTCTGCTACCCACTTCTGTGAGATCTGGTGCACTCTCACCAGTTAAATCAGCACCATGACAATTCGCACATGAATTCTTATAGACCTCTTCTGCATCCATATTCATGGCTTCTCCCTCTTCATTTGCTTCTTCCTCACTCACTGCTTCTTCAGGGTTTTCAATTGCTTCCCGTTGATTTACACCAACATAAGATATAATAATGACCAAAAGAACCCCTAATATTGCAGTAATTGCATAAGGGATAATTGGGTTTTTACTCATCGTATTTCCTCCTTATGTAATCCCTAATCGTATTATTGTACAAAGACTACCTTTATATTACTTGAAATCCCCTTTTTTTAAAAGGATTAACATATGACTATTTGATGAATACCTATAAAAAGAAAACCTGATCATTGATTCATCACGGCACTTCATGAACCATACTATATGTAATTCTATTTCACATGAAAATGGGCCAATTATGAAGAAAGGCTCTTCATAATTGGTACTGCTTTAAATCATTAGGCATTATGTAGGCCCAATGATTTAAAGTTATTTAGTCCAAGAAATCCTTCAATTGTTTGCTACGGCTTGGGTGCCTTAGTTTGCGCAATGCTTTCGCTTCAATTTGTCGAATTCTTTCCCTAGTAACACCAAATACTTTCCCAACCTCTTCCAATGTTCTTGTTCGTCCGTCATCTAGACCAAAACGAAGACGTAAAACATTCTCTTCACGATCTGTAAGTGTATCGAGGACATCTTCAAGTTGTTCCTTGAGAAGCTCGTATGCAGCATTATCTGATGGTGACACAGCTTCCTGATCTTCAATAAAGTCGCCTAAATGTGAATCATCCTCTTCACCAATTGGTGTTTCTAATGAAACTGGTTCCTGAGATATTTTTAATATATCTCGCACTTTATCAGGCGTTATTTCCATTTCCTCACCGATCTCCTCTGGAGTCGGATCCCTGCCTAAATCTTGAAGCAATTGTCTTTGAATACGAATGAGTTTATTAATAGTTTCCACCATATGAACAGGAATTCTGATCGTTCTAGCTTGGTCAGCAATCGCACGTGTAATTGCTTGACGTATCCACCATGTCGCATACGTACTAAATTTAAATCCCTTCGTATGATCAAATTTCTCAACTGCTTTGATCAGTCCCATATTTCCTTCTTGAATTAAGTCTAAAAACAACATCCCGCGTCCTACGTAGCGTTTTGCGATACTGACGACAAGTCGCAAGTTTGCTTCAGCAAGGCTTCTTGTTGCTTCATCCTCACCATCTAAGATACGAATAGCAAGTTCAACCTCTTCATCAGCCGTTAATAAGTCAACCCGACCAATTTCTTTCAAGTACATTCGGACTGGATCATTTATCTTAATACCTAGTGGAACTCCTAGATCTTTCCTGTTTGCTTCTGCTTTAGCGGCTTCTTTCGTAGCGAGTTCATCTTCATCGGTCTCACCAATGATTTCAACACCTTGTTCACCAAGGTGCTCAAAAAACTCATCCATTTGTTCTGATTCAATCTCAAAACCAGACAAACGCTCTGCAACCTCTTCGAACGCGATTACACCTGTCTTTTTACCTTCTTCAACTAATTGCTCTTTTGCTTTCTCAAATGTAAGATTTTGATCTTCATCTAATGCATGCGAAGGCTTATTGTTAGCCATGAGTCCCCTCCTTCCAAACTATAAAACGGTTTACTTTGTGTTTTTCAATTGCTTCTCAATTTCTATAATCTGCATAGCGATTTCGGCAGCTTTTATCGGGTCATTTTGTTGTTCCGCCAATCTTTGCTGATCACGAAAAGGCTTTATCCGTTGTGTGTCCTTGTTTGTTGCCTGTATCATTTGGATATAATCACTAATCTCTTCTTCATTTATATCTTCTATAACATGTAACATAGCAATTTCAATGACAACTTGTTGTAATTCTTCATCATCCAACCGTTCAATAAATTTGCTCACATTTGGATGTGGATCTTCTTCGTAAAATGCATAAAGATAAGTTGCAATAACTTTATGGATATCAAGGTTAAAGGATATCCCTATTTCCTTCTGTACCCTATCAGTAATGCCCTTATCTTGCAACATATAAGCGAGTAGCTGTCTTTCAGCATTTTGAAATGCTGGTAAAAGCTTTTGTGCTTGAAGACGGGTACGCGGTGCTCTCTTAGTATATCTGATCTGCTGGCTCTTATCCTTGTGATTTTCTTGTTTTTGACGCAGTACATGAATTTCGTCATGCAATGTTTCAATGGATAAATCGTACTTCTCACTTAAGTCTTTTAAATAATGTTCCCGTTCTACCGAGCTATCAATCAATGCAAGTTGCTTGAGCATTTGTTGAATATAATCGATTCGATCTCCTTCAACACTTAAATTATAATCTTTTCTCATATATTTCATATAGAAACTCATATAAGTGTCACTTGGCTTAATCACTTCATTCTTAAAGGCCTCTGCACCGTGTTCTCTTATGAAGCTATCTGGATCCATGTCTTTTGTTAAATTTGCAACTCTTACCTGACAGCCTACTTTTGATAATAGCGTGGCAGCTTTGAATGTTGCTTCATTTCCTGCATGATCTGCATCATAACAAATGATGACTGTATCCACATATCTCTTTAGTAATTTTGCTTGATACTCTGATAGTGCGGTTCCAAGTGTTGCAATAACATTTTTAACGCCTGCTTGATAAGCTGAAATCACGTCCATTTGTCCTTCAAATAAGACGGCTTCACTTTCCCTTCGAATATGTCGCTTAGCAATATCAAAATTATACAAGATTCTACTTTTTTGAAATAAGTCGCTTTCCGAACTGTTTAAATACTTTGGCTCTTGTCCTGCAATCGCACGTCCTCCAAAAGCAACTGTTTTTCCCAGGTGATTTCTTATCGGAAAGATTATCCTTCCCCTAAAGGGGTCCGTGACATTATTATCTTGTTGAAGATTTAGTAGACCCGATTTCACAAGCAATTGTTGATGAAACCCTTTTTTCTCTAGGAAATCTGCAGTAAATCCTTTCATATTGGGAGCAAAACCAAGTTGAAATTGATCAATGCTTTCCTCTTTGATTTCCCGCTCTTCTAAATAGTGATACCCATCCTTACCATCTTTTGTATATTTTAAAAGATGATGGTAAAGTTTAGTTAGCCACTCATGAGCAGATAATATTGTTTCATTCTCTTGTGATAATGTGCTTCCCTGTTTCGCAGAGATTTGGGGCAATTCAATTCCACTTTTTTCTGCAAGATAAGATACAGCTTCAATGAAAGAGTAATCTTCAGATTCCATGAGAAAAGTAAATACATTTCCGCCCTTTTTACAACCGAAACAATAAAAGATTTGTTTTTCTTGTGTGACGGAAAATGAAGGTGTCTGCTCTCCGTGAAAAGGACAAAGTCCAAAATGATTTCTTCCTTGCTTCTTTAATTGAACATGCTCCCCAACGACATCAACAATATCATTTGCCTTCCTTACACTTTCAATAACATCTTCTGGTATCTTTTTTAACATTTCCACCACCATGTCCTGCTCTATATATATTATTCGATATCACATTGAGAAAATCCTTCATATTTCGACATTTAATTATAAAAAGGATATTAATAGAGTAATAATGTGTACACTACGTAAATGGAAAGTAAAAACACAATACTCTTAAGGCTTGTTTATGTCTAAAAGTATTGCCTCATAAATCGTTTTTCTTTACTCTATACACAATATATTCTGTACGTGTCTATTAGATTCCTTCTTTAGTTGCATATACTTATGATTGATTTCCTTTTTATTAAAGACTTCATTAGAGTGATAAGTAATATTTTATAGACTTTCACAATTATTAATGATAACCCATTAATGATAAACAAGCTAGTAATTGAGATTACTAGCTTGTTAACGTACTATACAAGCCCTTTTTCTGGTAAAAACAGTCATTTACTAGCTTCTAGATGATTACGATCAACATGATGTAGCTACTCACTTGTTTTGGATGCATTGTAAAATAATATTGGCTGTTTCCTCGACTGCTTTATTCGATACATCAACAACTTGACAGCCAATCTTTTCAACGACATTATTAAAAAACTCCAACTCTTCATTAATTCGTTGCATATTTGCATATGTTGCTTGATCCCCGAGTCCAAGGGCCTTTAACCGTTCTCTTCTAATTTCATTTAACTTTTTGGGACTTATTCTTAATCCAATACAACGGTCTGGAGATATTTCGAACAGTTCGGCTGGTGGATCCACTTCCGGAACAATTGGTATATTTGCTACCTTTAATCGTTTATGAGCTAAATATTGAGATAGCGGCGTTTTGGATGTTCTAGATACACCAATTAAAATAATGTCTGCCCGTGATATTCCTCGTGAATCCCTCCCATCATCATATTTTACAGCAAATTCAATCGCTTCAACACGCTTGAAATAATCTTCATCAAGTTGGTGGACGATACCTGGCTCTAAACGAGGGGTCCGATTAAAAACACGCTCCATTGACTCCATCATCGGTCCCATTATATCAATTGCTTCGATATCCACTTCTTTGGCACGCTTATTTAAATAGTCCCGCAACATTGGATCGACTAGTGTAAAGCCAATAATGCCCTGCCTTTCTTTTGCAAGCTGAATGGATTCTTCAATCGTTCCCTTGTCATCCACATAAGGTACCCTTTGGATTTTATATTTCCCATTATTAAATTGACTTAAACCTGCTTTTATTACCAATTCAGCTGTTTCGCCTACGGAGTCAGATAAAACATAAACTAGTGGTTTGTTATCCATTGTTAAGCTCCTTCCTCGTTAGAATTGATCACCATTAACTAATTCTACAAATACTTTTGTTACAGTGGTTTTTGTTATTCGTCCAATTACTTCAGGTCCATTCTTTGTATCCTTAATAACGGGTAAACCATCTATTTGATTCGTAATCAACTTTTGCGCAGCATCAATTAATAAATCATCCTGATCGCAAATCGTAACATTCGGCATTCTTGTCATAATCATATGTACAGGAACTTTATTCAAATCTTGATTACCGATGCTAGCACGCAATAAGTCTTTCCGTGAAAGAACACCGATTAAACACGAATGATTATCAACGACAAACAGTGTACCAACATCTTCTAAAAACAATGCATAGATGGCATCGTATACTGAATTATCTTCTTTAACAACGACAGGTACAGATTGAAATTCTTTTACGGTGTACTTCTGTATCTGTTGGGTTAATAATTCCGAACCCGTCTTCCCAGTATGAAAATATCCCACACGTGGCCGAGCTTCTAAATAACCCGCCATTGTTAAAATCGTTAAGTCTGGGCGTAGTGTAGCTCGTGATAAATCGAGCTGGCCTGCTATTTTTTCACCAGTGATCGGTCCATTGCCTTTGACAATTTCAATTATCTTTTCTTGGCGCTCTGACAACTCCATTTTTTCACCACCCAAAAATCAATGTGTTATACTTATTTTCATTAGTATAACATGATACAGTGAAAAATAAAATTCTCCTTACTCCAACACTTTACTCATGTTGTTTCCATTGAATCTTAGCTAAGTCAGCATAATCATTCACGAATGCCGCTATTTTATTAAGTAAGGCAAGTCGGTTGCTTCGTAACGATTTATCATCTGTCATGACCATGTTATTCTCAAAAAAGTCATGGATGGGTGTAGCCAATGAACTAAGTTCGATAAGTGTCTGTTCGGCATCATACCGTGTCTTTGCTTCCTCGTATTGTTTTGCTACTTCTTCATATTGTTTGAATAATAAGCGTTCTGACTCGGTTTCAAATAAAGCTTCATTGATGTGACTTGTCTCTTTATTTTTAGCAATATTTAGCACGCGTACAAGTGCTTCTTCAACTGTTTTAAATGGTTCATCGTTTCTTTTTGCTGAAAGAACTTTAGCTTTCTCAATCGTGTAAAAGAAAAATCCGATATCTTCGTGCAGTACACTTTGGATCACATCTTGTTCAATCGACATTTCTTTCAGTAAATAATGCGCCCGCAATTTAAAGAATTCCACTGTATTTGTTTTAACTTCGCTATGATTATGATCAGCATATTGCTCAAGACCTATATCTAATAAGGACTCTAAGGTGATCTCCCATTTTCGCGATTGTAAAATACGTAACACACTAACTGCTTGACGTCTTAAACCATAGGGATCCTGGGAACCAGTCGGTGTCATTCCTACAGCGATGAACCCGATAATGGTGTCCATTTTATCAGCTATGCTCACAAGTGATCCGAGTAATGTTTCCGGTAACTTACCTTGTGGTTGAGTAGGTAAATAATGCTCCCCTACAGCTTTAGCGACAGCCTCATCCTCACCAAAATAAGTAGCATATTTCTCACCCATCACACCTTGTAATTCAGTAAATTCATTTACCATATTTGTCATGAGATCAAATTTACTTATTTCAGCTGTCCGGACAGCTTGCTTAATAGTTACCTCATCTACAGCTAACTCTTCAGCTAATTGTTTTGTAATCGCCATAATCCGCCCGACTTTATCACTCATGGAACCTAAGTCTTTTTGGAAGATAACCCGTTCTAATTTTTTTAGATTGAAATCAATCGATTGTTTTCGATCTTCCTCAAAGAAAAACTGACCGTCAGATAATCGTGCATGAAGAACTTTTTCATTTCCTTTAGCAACGTTTTGAATTTCATAATCATCACCATTTCGGACACTAATGAAATGGGGTAGCAATTCTCCTTCACTCGATCGAACTGGGAAATAACGTTGATGTTCTTTCATCGATGTCACCAAAACTTCAGGTGGTAAATTTAGAAAACCTGCTTCATAAGAACCACTGAAGACCGTTGGGTATTCAACTAAATTTCGGACTTCATCAAGTAAATCCTCGTCTACATCAATATGAAATCCTTTTGCTAATTCCAACTCTTTAATTCCAGCTACAATCAACTTTTCTCTTGCTTTGGGATTGGCAATAACAAAATTCTCTTTTAACTTTTCTTCGTACTCTAATGGATTAGCTATGGTTATCTTCTCACCTAAAAAACGATGTCCAAATGTCTTATTATCGGACTGTACTGTTCCAACCTGAAAGGAAATGATCTCTTCCCCATATAGCGCTAAGATCCATCTAATCGGCCGGGCATATCGAAGTGTTCCTGTTCCCCACCGCATACTTTGTGGAAATTGGATGGACTCGATTGTTTCTTTAAATGCTGGTAATAAGTCTGTTGTTGCTTTACCTTCAATGAAGTTTTCAACAAATACATAGTCTGTTCCATCGACATCCTTAACATAAAGATCAGCCGTCGATTTCCCTTGCCCTTTAGAAAAGCCAATGGCAGCCTTCGTCCAGTTTCCGTCTGCATCCTGAGCAATCTGCTTTGATGGTCCTCTTACTTCCTCCTGAATGGTTGATTGATGTTCAGCAACGTCATTAATGAGGACAGCTAATCTTCTCGGCGTTGAAAAAGACGTGATCGAATCATAAGAAATGCGTAACCCATCCAAAAACTGGGACGCTTTTGTTTTCAATTGCTTTTCTGCCTGATCAATGAACCGAGCTGGCAACTCTTCCAGGCCAACTTCGAATAATACATGTTTAGACATTTACTTTCCCTCCTCTTTCAACATTGGGAAACCTAATTGTTCCCTCTCTAAAACATAGGCTTTGGCAATATTTCTTGCTAAGTTCCGGACTCTTGTAATGTACCCCGTTCTCTCTGTTACGGAAATAACACCCTTTGCATCAAGTAAATTAAAGACATGGGAACATTTTAATACATAATCATAGGAAGGGAATATCAGGTTTTTATCCATTGTTGCCTTTGCTTCCCGTTCATATAATGTAAACAACTCAAATAGTAATGCTGTATCGGATTCCTCAAATGCATAGGTTGAATGCTCAATTTCCGGTTGTAAAAATATATCACCTACTGTAACCCCATTCGTCCATTCTAGCTCAAACACATTTTCTTTATCTTGAATATATGAGGCTAATCGTTCAATTCCGTATGTTAATTCTACGGAAACAGGATTCGCTTCCAACCCACCTATTTGTTGAAAATACGTAAATTGCGTAATTTCCATTCCGTCTAACCATACTTCCCATCCTAAACCAGAAGCTCCTAATGTTGGATTCTCCCAATTATCCTCAACAAAACGAATATCGTGTTTTAACGGATCAACACCAAGGGCCTGTAATGACTCTAAATATAAATCTTGAATATTATCTGGTGAAGGCTTCATGATGACTTGAAATTGATGATGTTGATAAAGACGATTTGGATTTTCCCCATACCTTCCATCATCCGGTCTTCTTGATGGTTCAACATAAGCAACATTCCATGGTTCAGGTCCCAAGCTACGCAATAATGTCATCGGCGACATCGTACCTGCTCCTTTTTCTACATCATATGCTTGCATTAATATACAATTTTGATCAGACCAATACGTTTGTAATTTTAAAATCATTTCTTGTATGTTCAACATATTTAATTCCTCCTATTTTAAAGAACATTATCCATCTAAAAAACCCGTCCCTATGTCTATAATATTATATAGACATAGGGACGGGTTAATCCCGCGGTTCCACCCTATTTGCTCACCATGAATAATGAGCCACTTTATCTCAATTTGCTCCAGAGTTCCCTTACTTATTGTTCCGATCTCCAGCTTTCACCATCCTGGATTCGCTTTAAATGGCAGTCAATAAGTATATTCTCTTTCTTTGCAAATCTATGTAGAAATATATGCTATGAATAATACTGTTTATAACAGCCTTTTGTCAACTAAAGATGCTTATATTAATAGATCAAGTTGTTTTAAAACACGTCGTGACTTTAAATAATAACTACCATACTGATCATAATAAGCATCCAGCAAATTACGTAGTAACCGCTTATTCTCAGGTTTTATTGATATCGTACCCAATCGTTCGATCCCAATATGAGCGAAGACATATAGTAATTTTGTGAGCGATTCTGGTAAAGCAATGGTATTCATATTTCCTTGCTGACAATTCAAGCAAAGTAAACCACCATCAGCAATTGAAAATGATTGAAGTTGTTCGTTATTCCCACAACGGACACAACAATCGACAACTGGTGCAAACCCACCTTTAGCAAACATTTTTAGTTCATACATCATAATCGGAATCTCTACACTATCAATATTATGATCAGCGATCCATCGCATCGTTGCAATAAACTGATCAAATAAATAAAGATCTGGATCTTGTGAATCCATTAATTTATCAGTCAATTCCGAAATATATGCTGCATATGATGTCTTTATAATATCTTCACGAATCGGTCGATAGGAATCGATGATTTCTCCTTGTTGAATAGTACTTAACCCTTTATTTACATAAACAAAAAAACGGCCATAAATGAATGGCTGCGTAACGGCAGCCATTCTACTTTTTGTTTTCTTTGCACCCCGTGCAATGGCGGAAAATTTACCTAAGCTCTGACTAAATATGGTAATAATTTTATTTGATTCACCATAATCTTGTGTTTTGATTACGAAACCCTCTATTTTTTGAAGCACATAATTCACCTTTCTTATATGCTACATTTCCGTTCGAAATGAAATTGTATCATCGATAGACAATTGGGAATCTCTCTTTTGATTTGGGTCTTCTTCTAATTCTTTTAATAATAAATAGGCTTCAATGTTTCCTGTTTGTGTAAATAACTTCCACGTTATATCAAGCACATGAAACCCACCTTTCATATTGTATTTGAATTATCTTACATTATTAGAATGACCATTCTTGGAGAAAAAAACAGTATTAAATTTTACCAACTAGCCCAATCCCTTGTCACACACGCTTAATAATCCTCGTGATTAAAACCGAATTTTTTAAGGTTATTTTGATTGTTACGCCAATCTTTTTGTACTTTTATCCAAAGTTCTAAATAAACCTTTGTTCCAAGCAATGCTTCAATATCAATACGTGCTTTTCTTCCGATGTTTTTTAGCATGCTCCCTTTCTTACCAATTAAAATACCTCTTTGGGTATCTCTTTCCGTTACAATTGTTGCTTGAATGAGCAGTTTTTCTGAGTCTCTTTTTTCTATGTTTTCAATGACAACCGCAATTGAATGAGGTACTTCTTCTTTCGTTAATTGTAAAACTTTCTCACGAATTAGTTCACTAATAATAAAATTCTCTGGATGATCGGTTATTTGATCTTCATCGTAATACTTTGGACCCGCAGGCAACTGTTTTTGTAGCAGTTCTAATAAATTACCCACATTATTTCCCTCTAAAGCAGAAATCGGTACAACTTCCTCAAAATCATATTTATCCTTATACGAATCGATTAAAGGAAAAAGTTCGTCGGGATGGATTAAATCCACTTTATTTATGATTAAGAAGACGGGACTGTTCACTTTTTGTAGACGCTCCAGTATATACTGATCCCCTTTTCCATAACCTTCTTTCGCATTAATCATAAAAAGTACAGCATCAACTTCGTTCAGCGTACTTTCTGCAATTTTAACTAAGTGATCACCTAATCGATGCTTCGGCTTATGGATTCCTGGTGTATCTATGAAAATCATTTGCGCATCATCTTTTGTATAAACACCTTGTATTTTATTTCTTGTTGTTTGCGGTTTATCGCTGATAATCGCAATTTTTTGACCAATGACTCGATTCATAAATGTTGACTTACCTACATTTGGTCTACCAATAATTGAAATGAAGCCTGATTTATAGTCTATATTCACGTTGTTTCCTCCAAATTATTTCTTATCTTGCTACCCATCTTACTACATATTCGTCGTACTTTCATGCATTCAACAAAAGATTTAAATAAGTAACGTCAAAGGCCTTTCATCCACGATCTTCGTGCTATTATACAAAATAATGCGCATCATTCAAAAGAAAAAGGGCACTTATAACAAGTGCCTTAGGTTATCA
>Ga0209487_1001470_pt1 | contig 19935 bp, 18 predicted proteins | sample Poulit2012_FD_187524 | JGI IMG/M metagenome (GOLD analysis project Ga0209487, IMG submission 187524) | Agricultural soil microbial communities from Georgia to study Nitrogen management - Poultry litter 2012 (SPAdes) (version 2) | ecosystem: Environmental > Terrestrial > Soil > Agricultural land...
AATGCGGTCGCCGATCCGGACTGCCATGGCGAAGTCCTCGGTGAAGTCTGGGTCCATAATAATCTCGCGCTCAGTCATGCTGCGCTCACTTTCTCTTATCTGTTGTTGCTTCGGTGATCAGAAGGAAACGTCATGACGATCGTACCGGCCGCCTGCCGGGAAACTAGCCGGGTGTAACCGGCCTCAAGTCGGTCAAAGGCACAACGGTGTCGATCCGCGAGTGCAGCAGGCCCTGGTCGGCGATGTCGGTTATCGCCGCGAGGCCTTCGCATACCCAGGTAGCGGGTTCATCGTTGACGGAGTAACCGAGGATGCTCTTGTCGCCTGCGATCAGAGGGATAAGTGCGTACTGGGCGAACAAGCCGTTCTCGGTGACGCCGTAGGTACGCCCACCGAGCGCAGTCACAGGGATCCCCACCGGGTGGCGGTCGCTGCGGATGATGGTGCCGGCCCCGTCGTTGCCCTGTATCAGCGGCACCCGGGTGTCGCCGAATCCGCCGGTGCGGATCGTGTTCGACAGCTGGTTGATACTTGCCGCCTCGACTTGGATCAGCGAGTACCCAGGCTGCCACTGGGGCACCAGCACTTAGGCGATCTCCATTACCGGTTCCGGACCGATGCGACGGGTGACTAGTGCCCGCATGCTCTGGGGCAAATCGTTCTGGTTTGTGTTCGGGGTACTCACTGGTCGCGGTACCGTTTCGCCTCGGCTAGCCGTGCGGCAAGCTCGTCACGGCCGACTAGCTTGCTCACGCCGGGTGTTCGGGCAAGAACTGGGACTTCTAATTCTCCACTGGCTAATAAAAAAATCGCGGCACCATGTGGTGCCGCGACTTTTTTATACGCATAATCAGGCAAACGATAAAAACAGTTTTTCTAATTGATCTAAATCGTCAGTTGCTACCTCATCTTCGGCCATGCATTCCTGTAATGCCGAGGAGACTACGAGAAAGCCTGCACGGTCAACGGCTTTTGATACCGCTGAAAGCTGTTGCACGATTTGGGCGCAATGGGCGTCATCCTCCACAGCATCAATCACTGCAGCCAACTGACCGTGGGCGCGACGTAGACGATTGATTATTTTCTTTTTGGCCTCCGGGTTACTTTCCAAGCCCGTTGATCGGTTCATCAACCCTCCAAAGCTTCACGAATATTGCCATCAGTATACCCCATAGGGTATTGTACGGATTATACCCCCAGGGGTATATATTAATAAAAGTTCAATCAAACAAACAGGATGGAAATATGTGTCGACCGGTCCAATGCAAAGTCTGTTCGAAAACCACATGGGCCGGCTGCGGCAACCATATCGCCGAGGTGAAGGCATCCGTTCCCAAAGATCAGTGGTGTCCTGGAAATCACTCACAAACAGAAATCGCCAACGCACAGGCATTCCAGCCGGGATTTTTGTCCCGATTATTTTCGCGTTCTTAATGTGCGCCAATTTGTAGCGAGAGGATCTGTATGCTACTTGAACATATTTATGACACCGATTTGGCCCAGGGCAGTTATTTCATTGGCTGCCAAGAAAATAATAGCGCTATCGTCGTAGACCCACGCCGCGACGTTCAAGTTTATCTTGACATGGCTGAACAACACGGCATGGACATCGTTGCCGTGGCGGAAACGCATATACATGCCGACTATCTATCCGGGACCTTGGAACTCGCCAACGCTACGGGGGCTCAGGTCTATGTCTCTGATGAAGGTGGTCCAGACTGGACGTACGGATCTGGGTTTGATGCAGCCATCCGGATCAAACATGGACACCAAATAGTCTTGGGCAACATCACCGTGGAAGCCGTCCATACACCTGGACACACACCAGAACACCTGTCGTTTTTAATTACTGACGGGGCACAGTCGACACAACCTGGCTTCATGCTTACCGGCGATTTTGTCTTTGTCGGCGATCTTGGTCGCCCAGACCTGCTAGATGCCGCTGCAGGGGGAGTCGATACTAGGTTTGCTGGTGCCCGCCAACTCTTCGCTTCACTTCGAGACCATTTCTTGCCGCTGCCAGACTATGTGCAAGTGCTTCCCGCCCACGGCTCTGGTTCGGCTTGCGGTAGGGCTTTGGGTGCCGTGCCCAGCACCACAGTAGGCTATGAACGCAACTTTTCATGGTGGGCTCCGTACCTTGAAAGCAACGATATTGATGGATTTGTCGATGAGCTACTCAGCTCTCAGCCGGATGCCCACGCGTATTTTGGTCGCATGAAAATCCAAAACCGTCAGGGCCCTAAGATATTGGGCTCACTGCCTGAACCTGTGCACTTCACTGCACAGGAATTGAAGCCACTGCTGGATCAGAACACAAAGATTTTCATCGATACCCGAGAATACACGGCACGTTATAATACAGCCGTGACAGGTGCGTTATCTATTCCTGACGCAGATAAAGCCGGTACTCATATTGCCTGGGCCTATAACCCAGAGGCTGAACACCGTGAGCTTGTAGTATTAGCCGACAACGCCACACAAGCCCGTGAATATCGAGATCACTTTATTCGTGTCGGTGTCGACACGCTCACCGGATACACCACCGCACTGGAAGAGTTGCTGGGCGATGGGGTGCCAACTATGACGATTGAGGAGTTGCAATCAGCTGACGATGTGACACTCATCGATGTACGCAACAACAGCGAGTACGCTGATGGCCACATCCCAGGAGCTAAGCAGCTTGCCGTGAGCCGCCTGATTTGGCATACAGATCAGCTACCAAATACCTCAACGATCGTAACCTACTGTGCCTCGGGCCGCAGAGCTGCGGTGGGCGCTGCAGCGTTGCGCCGCTACGGATATAACGTGGTTGAACTCAAGGGCAATTATGAGAGCTGGGCTGAACAAACAGCCCAGGCAGCCTAGTGGTTTAGTAAATGAACTGAGCAGGTCGATCAGCTACGCAACACTGCAGTGCGACAACTCACAGGAACGACATGTATCTGGCAAGATAGGCTCATGACCTCATCACAGGAACCTATACAAACTGAAGATACTGCGTTTTTTCGTCGCACCAAACCAATCGAATTATCCGAGGACGTACGTACCTCATATTTCGTTTCTACCCCGCATGCCGGTGGGGCTTGGCAGAATGACGAATTGCATATGGCCCCGGTCTCCGGGCTGGTTGCCGCCGAACTTGAAGCCTATCAACCACGGGAAGATTTCATTACCACCCGGATTAGCTTCGATATCCTCGGTAAATTGCACGCCGGTGAAGTCAAAGTTGTTACCGAAACTGTACGACCAGGACGTACAATCGAGCTGACCCAATCAACTGTTTATGCCCAGGGTCGTGCTGTGTTGGTCGGGCGCACGTGGAAAGTTATCGCGTCTGATACTTCTCGAGTGGCTAGCCTGCATGACCCACAGCTACCCCCGGTTGACACAGCCGAACCATGGAACCAAATGGCCCTGCGCTGGCCAGGCGGCTTCATCCGTTCACTGGAATGTCGTGTTTTCGAGGATCATGCACCGGGCCACGGTCGGGCATGGATTACCACGGATATTGATGTCATCGAAGGCGAAAAACCATCACCCTTTGTCAAATTGGTTGGTTTAACAGATACGGCTAACGGCATAGCGCCAATTGCTGAACCAGGCACCGATAATGTGTTTTTTGCCAACGTAGATCTCACCATTCACTTTTTACGTGAACCAGTGGGTGAGTGGCTGGGCTTTGCGACTTCGGCAAATATTGGACAAACCGGTGGCGGTATTACTTCAGCTATCCTGTATGACACTGACGGCATACTGGGCCGGTGCGAGCAGGCACAGACGGTTCGACTTTTAGACTAATTGTTCATATTAACGCGCTGGGCTCCGTAATCCTGAAGATTGCGGAGCCCAGCGTGATTAAATTTGGCGTTAGTAGCCGCGTTCGATCCATTCATCCAGGTGGGGTTTTTCGTCACCTATAACCGTGGAGTCACCGTGGCCGGTGAGCACTTTGGTGTCATCGGGTAAGGTGAAGATCTTATTTTTGATGGATTCGATGATCACGTCGAAATCCGAGTAAGACCGCCCAGTTGCACCGGGTCCGCCGTTGAATAAGGTATCGCCAGAAAACAGCACGCCGCCGTCGAGTTCTGGTGCGTGAAAGACTACACAGCCAGGGGAGTGGCCCGGGGTGTGGATGGCGGTTAGTGTCACATCGGCGATTTCGAAGGTGTCGCCGTCGTTGATGTGACCATCTGGTTGATGGTCTGGGTGTGTGGCATCCCATAACATTTGATCGTCTCGGTGAATGAGCACTGGCGCATCAACGGTGTCACGCAATTTGATGACTTCAGAGATATGATCATCGTGGCCGTGGGTGAGCAAAATAGCTGATACGTTACGGTCACCGATTGCCTCACGAACTTTGTCGAGTTCGTGTGCTGGGTCAATGACGATGACGTTATCGTCGTCGCCAATAATGTAGACGTTATTATCTACATCCCAGGTACCTCCATCAAGCGAGAAGGTACCTGAAGTTACGATGTTTTGAATTTGGGCCATTTACATCTCCACCACTGAACGCAGGACCTTGCCGGCGTTCATTTTGTCGAAGGCTTCGTTAATATTGTCCAAAGTAATGCGTTCGGTCACAAACGCATCCAGATCCAGCCTACCCAGTAGGTATTGTTCCACCAACATCGGGAAATCCCGTGATGGTAGGGTGTCGCCGTACCAGGAGGATTTCAGGGCACCACCGCGACTGAAGACGTCCTGGAATGGTAGTTCTACGGTCATATCCGGATGCGGGACACCAACCAGTACTACCCGGCCTGCCAGGTCACGGGCATAGAAAGCCTGCTTATAAGTTTCTGGGTGACCGACGGCTTCAACGACTAGATCGGCACCAAAACCATCGGTAATACCACGAATTGCTTCTACCGGGTCAACCTGTTTGGAATTGACCGTGTGGGTAGCGCCCAGGGCCTTGGCCTGATCAAGTTTAGTGTCGTCAATATCCACGGCGATGATCTTGGTCGCCCCAGCAAGTTGAGCGCCTTGGATGGCCGCCACACCGACACCGCCGCAGCCGATAACCGCCATGGTTTCACCGCGTTTGAGTTCACCGGTATTAATGGCGGCCCCAATACCGGCCATTACACCGCATCCCAGCAAACCAACAGCGGCATCTTGATCGTCTTGCAGCTCCGCATCGATCTTGGTGCACTGACCGGCAGCCACCAAGGTTTTTTCGGCAAAAGACCCGATACCCAGGGCGGCTTCTAACTCGGTGCCGTCTTCTAAGGTCATTTTTTGCTCAGCATTATGTGTGGCAAAGCAGTATTGCAGTTGGCCTTTCTTACAGGCCCGGCATTCACCACAGACCGCACGCCAGTTTAAGATCACTTTATCGCCCACGGCTACGTTGGTGACACCTTCACCGATCTCGGCCACCACACCGGTTGATTCGTGACCAAGCAGGTAGGGGTAATTATCTCCGACCCCACCTTCAATATATAAGTAATCGGTGTGGCACACACCGCAGGTCGAAACATCGACAACGACTTCACCGGGGCCGGGATTTGGCACCACAATCGTTTCGATAGTTACCGGAGCATCCTTGGCCCGCACAACAGCGGCCTGAACCTTATACGCCATAGTTCTCCTTAAAGTCACGGGTCAGCCCACAAGGGATTTTGTGGGCTATCTGAAACTATCTGATCATATTCGGCACCATTTTGACCATGGTTGACCACATACTGGCATACTAGAACTATGTGTGGACGATTTGTCATGGCGCGGGCCATTGGGGACCTTATGGCCGCATCCGGGGCTGTGAACGTAAAATTTGAACAGTTGCGTCCCAACTACAACGTGGCACCGACCACGGACATACCCGTGGTCGTCGAGCACTACCAACAGCCACAAGACACCACCAGCCTTTGGGAACGCAATCTTTATCTTGCCCGGTGGGGATTGGTACCGTTTTGGGCTAAAGATCTGGCATTTGGTCAACGGGCCTTCAACGCCCGTTCTGAAACCGTCGTGACCAAACCAACTTTTCGTGCAGCGGTACGTTCTCGTCGTGCTGCGATTCCAGTTGATGGGTATTACGAATGGTTAGCGCCACAACGCAAAGGTCAGCCCAAACAGCCGTATTACATCCGGCCTAAAGACGGCTCACCTATCTTTTTCGCCGGCCTTTATGAGTGGTGGAAAGACCCTTCAGTTACCGACGACGCCCAATGGGTATTGTCTACCACGATGCTTACCGGTGCTTCGCCACAACCCGGTGCACAGCCACCGATTCTGGATGAATTGTCCATGTTGCATAATCGACTGCCGTTGCCGATGAGCCCGGCAACGATGGATCAATGGTTATCGGCTGGTGATTTGACGAAGGACGCGGCTGAGGATCTGGTCAACACCGTTGTCGCTGAAGCTTATGACGTTGCTACCCAATGGGAGATGTACCCGGTGGATCCGGCGGTGGGATCGGTGGCCAATAATGGCCCGGAACTTATCGAACCGTTTGATCCCACCGGTGGCCAAACCCGTCTGGTATAAAAATTATCCAAGTTCTGCTGGCAGTTCCTCAGAACTGCCGTGTACGTGCACATCCAAAAAATTCCGGAAAACTTTATACCAAACCTCGGCATTACCGCGCCCAACAACCCAGTGGCCCTCATCGGGGAAATATAGGTATCGATGAGCCGTATCCCCGGCAGCATCGGTAATTGGTGGCGTAACAGTATGTAGCGCATGCCAGAGTTGCTGGGCTTGACCAATGGGTACTCGATAATCTTTATCGCCGTGAATTACCAACATAGGAACAGCAATGTCTTTGGCATAACGGTGCGGTGAATAGTGCTGTTGAGTGGCCATGGCTCGGTCCCAAGTTGCATTATCAGTAGTCTGACCCATTGCTGTGGTATCCCACAGTGAAGCATGAGTAATAATGCAACGGAAACGCTGCCCGGTATGCCCAGCTACCCAATTGGCCAGATAACCGCCATATGAACCACCAGCGATCGCGGTTTTATCTGTGGCAATATCTTCGCGGGCTTCGGCACTATCAATGAGATCTAACAGATCGGTAAACGGGGTACCACCTAGCTGCTGGTTACCCCTGTTGATCATTGCTTGGCCATATCCGGTAGAAATTGCCGGATCTGGCAGTAAAACCGCATACCCGGCAGCAACAAAAGGATCCGGGTTCCACCGATACGTCCAGGCATTCCACGAGCCCCAAGGTCCACCATGAATCATGACAACCAGCGGAAACGGGCCCTGACCTTCGGGCAACCGCAGCCAAGCCCGCACCGTGGTACCATCATCGGCCATTACACTGAGGGTATCGAGTCGACCCGGCGAGGTCAGTGCCGGGACAGCAGTATCCACGACGACGGGCTCCACCACTTTCGGGGTGCTGGGGTTGAACTGAAACTTCACCAGTTGTGGGCTGGCAGCAACACCGGAAGCGACCGCGTATACCACTGCGGCGTCGGCGGTATTTACCCTCGGGTCAGTAGTGATGGGCCCATAAGCACGCACGGCATTTAGCTGGCCATGGGAGGCCCAGGTATCCAGGCTTGGAGTAATACGAGTGGGAATAGCATCGTTGAGCCCACCGACGTAGATCGCCCCGGCACCTTGCTCATCGGTGGATGCTATAAGCTGTCTGGAAGTCAGCCACTGTGGGGTCACCCAGCGATCCAACTGTGACCATACACGCTGTAACTGGCCGCTACGTAGCTCTAAAACCGCGGTTTGCATGGCAAGGTTGACCTGGTCGTGCCACGGTGTGGCTACGGTAATGACCGCATATTGACCATCCGGACTGATTGCACCGGCCTCGTATTCGGTTTGCGGAGTAGAAACCAATAATTCAGTGTATTCGCCAGTGCCTAAATCTAACCGGTAAACCACCGAGGTTTGAACTGTCTCTGGGGTGTTACCACGCTGTTGGGACATGGTAACTACCGCTTGTCTACCATCGGCAGTGACATCCCAATTCACTAGTTGGCCGGCAGGCAATTCTACCCGGGTGAGCTTCGGGGCATCACCGGGCTCAGGTAAGGGTGCAACAGCTAATACGGTGCGGCCCTGGGGTAAATCCTGATCCCAATATCGGGTGGGAAACTGGGTGTATACTTTACCTGAGACCTTGGCGGCACTGCGGGTTGTAGCCAATTCCTCGTGCTCGGTTTCCGTCGTGGCGTTGGAATGCCACTGCATACTTACTACCAGTTGGCCACCGACCACTTTGAGACCCTGAAAACCCCAGGAACGTTGGGCCACCACATAGGGTTCGCCCAATGGTGGCATGACCCAAAGTTTTGTATCTGCAGCGGTGGGTGCCTCCGGATCCTTGGCACCGGCTTTTCGGGATGATAGAAAAAAGATTCGACCATCCTCGGCGTGTTGAACACTTGAGACGGAATCATCACCGTGTGTCAGCTGCACAGCGGCGGTGGTGACATCCCAAAGTTGGTTGACATAGCCGGAACCCTGTTGATTCAGTTGTTGCACGGTGGTGGTTACCCGGCCAGCAGCCGCCGTGACTGAACTAAGACGCGGGGCATTGAGCAACTGGGACAGCGTGGATTCAAAAACAGAGTTGGTCATGGCCCCCATTATGGTCGTTGGAGGAGTCTGACACTATCTTGGGCTTATCGTGTCCTTCCGGAAATCTAGGCTGAGAACACGAAAAGAACAGGGGGTTCTTTCAGCGTTTTCGAAGGAGATTTCCATGGGTACACTGACACAATCCATTCACGTTACTTGCACCACCGCGGGAATACCATTGCGTCTGTTGTATGGTGGTCGCTCCTATACTGTCACAGCCGAACCGCAGCGTTGGTATGTGCGTCGTCGTTGGTGGGCAGAAGAACACCGGGCAGAAATCGGTTATGGTCCAGGGCTAGTGGATTACCAAGTGTGGCGGGTTCAAGTGAAACTTACTCGAGCACAAAACGCCCCAATATTAACCTTAGATATTTCCCACCACATTGAATCCGGCCGCTGGCGCCTTGTACAGGTGCATGATGCACTGCGATTGGAAGAAACCGTCTAATTATGCCAGCCGCCTTTGCTCATCTAAATGTCACAACTGCTTATTCAGCTCATTACGGGGTCTCTTGGCCCGAAGAGCTGGCAGCAGTTGCGGCAGCCGATGGTGCCCAAATACTGGGGTATACCGATCGGGATGGGCTCTATGGGATGGCCAAACATCTTAAAGCTTGTATGCACCACAATATCGCCCCGGTTATCGGGGTGAACCTTGCGGTGGCCTGGGATCCTGCAACCGCTTCCGATGGACAACCCTTATCTGCTGGGCGGGTCACAGTGCTTGCGGCCAGTGCCGCCACCGCCGGTTACGGGCAGGCCCAAAACCTTGGTGCTGGGTATCAATCGCTGGTGCGGCTTATTTCACTGGCACACCGCCAAACAGCCAAAGATGGCACACCAACACTTTATGTTTCCCAGTTAGCCAACGCGGCACGGGGCGGTTTATATGTGCTCATCGGACCAGCGTCGGATGTAGGGACTTTTATGTCCCAGCGTAAATACGCTCTGGGGCGCTCCCGGCTACGACTATGGAAAAAATCGCTGCCGCAAGGCAAGGCTCATGTCGAAGTTGTGTCGCATTTGGCCTTACCAACAGAACAACTATCTACTTCCCAAGCGGTACGCATGTTGCGGGCAAGCACGGATGTACAACTCCCTGCGATACTCACCAATGCCGTCCGGTATGCCACCCCGGATGGCGCAGCCACAGCCGATGTAGTGGATGCGGCCCGAGCACTGAGTAGCTTAGATACCCTCACCGATATTCAACCCAACGGTCAAGGTTGGCTAAAATCTAGTGCCCTAATGCATGCACTGGCTCAGGAAATTGTGCATGAAGCAGGAGCAGGCACCAAAAGCGCTAGCACCCTGTTAGAAACCACCCAGCAACTGGCCGAGGCTTGCGCACTTGATCCACAACAAGATTTAGGTTGGGGTCAGCCGCGTGTACCTGAATTTGAAGTTATCGGCATCGATGGAGACCCTAATACGGTCTTAGCCCAACGAGCTCGAAGCGGTATGGCAAAACGTTTCGCCCATCTTGACCCGGCAGGGAAAGCCTACGACGACGTCCTGGCTCGACTCGATCATGAATTGCGCATCATCGAAGATTTGGGGTTCGCCAGCTATTTTCTGACTGTGGCCGAAGTCGTCCAGATGATCGAAGAACGTCATGTTCGAGTCTCCGCCCGCGGATCGGGAGCCTCGTCACTGGTCAACTATTTGCTGCGTATTTCACACGTTGACCCAATCGAACACGAACTGATTTTTGAACGTTTCTTATCGCAGGATCGCTCCACTTTGCCCGATATTGATATCGATGTGGAATCAGCTCGCCGTCACGAGATCTATCATGCAATTTTTGACCGCTTTGGTGCTGAACGCACCACATTAATGAGTATGCAAAATGGCTACCGAATCCGAGGTGCCGTTCGTGATGCCGGACGTGCCCTGGGGATAGCAGACCAACAGGTAGACCAATTAGCGAAAAAATTGTGGCGGTACTCTGCTGCTGATTTTCGCCAAGCCATGGAACACATGCCAGAGTTGCAAACTTTTGCCGCCCAGGTGCAAAACAGCAGAAAATCTGGTGACCAACAACTTGACTTGCTCGTTGATCTGACCGAACGACTCGACCGGTTGCCTCGGCATATTTCTATGCACCCCTGTGGCGTCATTTTGGGGGATAAAACCCTGCTGGATCGTACCCCGGTAGAAGCCTCGGGTATGGGGCTGGCCATGAGCCAGTTTGATAAACACGATATGGATTCTATGGGCATGCTCAAGCTTGATGTCTTAGGAGTTCGTATGCAATCTACAATCGCTTATGCCATTGATGAGATTGCGCGTACTTCAGGTGAAAGCGTCAACTTAGAACACATCCCGCACGATGACCCGGCCACCTATGAACTCATTCAATCTACCCACACGCTGGGTTGTTTTCAGATCGAATCTCCTGGCCAACGAGAACTCTTAGGCAAACTGGAACCTGAATCCATTACCGATTTAATTATTGATATCTCCCTGTTTCGTCCCGGCCCTATGAAATCCGATATGGTCCGGCCTTTTTTAGATTTTCGCCATAATATGGCTCCAGCACACTACCCGCACCCCGAGCTGAAGCCCTTTTTGCAAGAAACCCACGGTGTCACAGTCTTCCACGAACAATTGCTGCGCACCTTCGATATCATGACCGGTTGCGGTCTGGCGGCCGCTGATGAGTTTCGTCGACGGCTTGGTACCGAGGCTCAAGAAGAAGTTGAAGCCTATTTTCGTGCCAATGCTATGCAACGCAATTGGCATATCGATGTCATTGACGAGGTCTGGGAAACCTTAGCGGCTTTTGGATCTTTCGGCTTCTGTAAAGCCCACGGTGCCGCATTTGCCATCCCAACATTCGAATCTGCCTGGCTCAAGACCCACCACCCGGCGGCATTTATGGCCGCTGTTTTACAACATGACCCCGGTATGTATCCCCAACGTCTTATGGTGGCAGAAGCCCGCCGCATGGGTATTGAAATCCTACCGGTAGACGTCAATGCCTCCACCACCGATATGCGGCTGGAATGGGTATCCAAAACGCCGGACACCCCGCAGGGCAAGTGGGGGATTAGGCTGGCTTTTACTACCGTGTTGGGGTTGACCAAACATGAAATGCGACGCCTTGAACGCGAACAACCCTTCGATAGTTTGGCTGATCTTCGCGACCGGGCGCGCCTGAGCAAAAAGAGTCTTGAACGTTTAGCCCAGCTCGGTGCTCTAGACAGTATGCTGGCCGGCACCACAGTCAGCCGAACAGATGTGGTTCATCATTTAGAATTTTTACACTCCACGACCAAACGTGACCGAACAGGACGGGCTATACGCACCGGTAAAACCCAAGTTGCAGGCCAACAAGCCTTCCCTCTAGGTGACATCGAACTGCAAAGAATGCCGGCATTATTCCCACAACCAACAGCCGAACAAAAAATCCGTACCGAACTTGACCTCACCGCCATTGACACCACCGGCCATCTGATGCAATCTCATGCACCATATTTGGCTGCCCTTGGTGCCACCACCGCCGACCAGTTACTCAAACTTCGAAACCACACGCGGGTACTTGTTGCCGGGGTACGAGTGGCCACTCAAACCCCACCAATGCGTTCAGGAGATCGCGTCGTCTTTATCTCGGTTGACGACGGCACCGGCGTCGTCGACACCTCATTTTTTGCCCAAGCACAACATGCCACCGGTGATATTTTATTCTCGGCACGTTTATTGCTTATTGAAGGTACTACTCGGCGTACCGGTACTAGAGGTATTACCTTACAAGCAATCCGGGCCTGGGATATGCATGATCCAGCGGCACTACCGGATCCGGATTACTGGGATACCCAACGCCATCAATGGGCACAATGGTTGCAGGGCGCTTCGGCTATGCCAGCCCCCACCGTGATGCACCAAAGCCAACTTGGCCATCACTTACCACCACAACAGATCACAACCCCGGTGCGTTACCGTTAGGCGGAGAGCCATACGCCAAGGCACATCGTCCACACCGGAGACGAATGCACCAGCAACTACTACATTGGTGTCGATCAACAACGCCCCTATGCAGTGACCGTTTTGCAAGATCCAGTTCGTATCGTTAATGATATCCAGCTCAACGATAAATAATGGCCTGGAATCTGCAAACCACCTGCCAAGCAGATACAATGGCGGGTGGCTTATCGGTGGTCCAGTATGCCACCGAATATAAGAGCCTCAACCTAGGAGGAAACTGGCACGTGGCCGAACCCAAAAATATAACTATTACCGTAGACAACGAACCTACCCACGTGGTTGAAGGCACCACAGGTACCGACCTGTTCGGCCAGGAAAAAACTACGGTAGTGATGAAGGTCGATGGCGTCTTACAAGACCTTTTTCGTGTCGTTCCCGACGGCGCTACGGTCGAGCGCATCGACATTACCGACCAAGAAGGTCTAGAAGTACTGCGCCACTCGACTGCACACGTGCTTGCCCAAGCAGTCCAAGAGATGAAACCAGATGCCAAACTTGGTATTGGGCCCTACATCGAAGACGGCTTCTACTACGATTTCGATGTCGCTGAAGCGTTCACCCCGGATGACCTAAAGCAGCTACAAAAGCGTATGATGCGCATTGTCAAAGCCGGCCAGACTTTTAACCGTCGAGCAGTCGATGAAGCACAGGCACGCGAAGAACTCGCCGATGAACCATACAAACTGCAACTGATGGATCGGCAACATGATACAGCTAATGCTGACGAAGCGGCTGTGGAAATCGGTGCCGGTGAAATCACCATCTATGACAATGTCGATCGCAAAGGTGAAGTCGTTTGGAAAGACCTGTGCCGCGGACCCCACATCCCGTCCACGAAATTGATCGCTAACGGATTTGCCCTAACCCGTGCTGCAGGTGCCTACTGGCTGGGCTCAGAAACCAATCCGCAGTTACAACGTATCTACGGAACCGCCTGGGCGTCCAAGGACGATTTGGTGGCATTTCAGGAACGCATTGCCGAAGCCGAACGCCGTGACCACCGCAAACTTGGTGCTGAGCTAGACCTCTTCTCCTTCCCAGATGAACTGGGTTCTGGCCTACCGGTGTTTCACCCCAAGGGCGGTATTTTGCGCAAGGAAATGGAAGACTATTCGCGCAAACGTCACGAAGAAGCCGGTTACGAATTCGTTTACACTCCGCATATCACCAAGCAAAACCTCTACGAAACCTCCGGGCACTTAGAATGGTACGCCGATACTATGTTCCCGCCAATGCGCGTCGATGAGGTTCGGGACGAAGAAACCGGAGAAGTCACTCGTGCCGGTGTGGACTACTATCTAAAACCGATGAACTGCCCGATGCACAACCTCATCTATGCATCGCGTGGTCGCTCGTATCGTGAACTACCACTGCGGTTATTCGAATTCGGTTCTGTCTACCGTTACGAAAAATCCGGTGTGATCCATGGACTAACTCGTGTGCGCGGCATGACCCAAGACGATGCCCACATTTACTGCACCCCAGAACAAATGAAAGACGAGTTGACCACCACGCTAAACTTCGTGCTGGATCTGCTCAAAGATTACGGGCTGGATGACTTCTATTTGGAACTATCATCTAAGGACCCAGATAAATACGTCGGCAGTGACGAAGTTTGGGACACCGCGACCCGAGTGCTTGCTGAAGTTGGTAGCGCATCGGGACTAGAACTCGTCGATGATCCAGGCGGTGCGGCCTTCTACGGTCCAAAGATTTCAGTACAAGCACGTGATGCGCTTGGACGGACTTGGCAGATGTCGACTATTCAATTGGACTTTAACCTGCCGGAACGTTTTGACCTGGAATATCAAGCAGCCGATGGTACTCGTCAACGTCCAGTGATGATCCACCGGGCACTATTTGGTTCGATTGAACGATTCATGGGAGTGCTCACCGAACACTATGCGGGTGCTTTCCCGGCGTGGTTGGCACCGGAGCAAGTCATCGCTATTCCAGTAGCTGACGCCTTCAACGACTATATGTACGATATCGTTGATAGGCTCAAAGGCCATGGAATTCGGGCTCGGGTTGATGACTCCACAGACCGATTCCCCAAAAAAATCCGTACTGCCTCAAAACATAAAGCACCGTTTGTACTGATTGCCGGAGGCGAAGACGCCGAAGCCAGTGCCGTTTCCTTCCGGTATCGTGACGGTTCCCAAGATAACGGTGTGCCTATCGATGAAGCCATCGATAGGATTGTCACCGCAGTGCAGCAACGTCAGCAGGTATAAAACATCATGGCAGACCGCAATGCAGAGCACGACGAAGCAATTACTGATGAGTTCGCATTACCCGGTGTGCCAGACGCGTTTGATCGGCTATGGACGCCGCATCGGATGGCCTATGTTGCCAAAGGGCAAAGCCAGGTCACTGATGAGGCGTCCTGCCCATTTTGTACCGCGCCCCAACGCGACGACGAAACTTCTCTGATCGTGGCACGTGGCGAAACCTGCTATGTCGTCATGAACTTGTATCCCTACAACCCAGGCCACCTGTTGGTGTGTCCATACCGCCATGTGCCAGATTACACGGATCTCAACCTCAAAGAGACTGCTGAATTCGCCCAGCTAACGCAGATCGGTATGGAAGTGTTGCGCGAAGTTTCACATGCGGCAGGTTTCAACCTCGGTATGAATCAAGGCAAAGTTGGTGGAGCCGGTATCGCAGCCCACCTGCACCAGCACATCGTTCCACGCTGGGGTGGTGACGGAAACTTTTTACCGATTATCGCGCAAACAAAAAACGTAACCGGCACAATCGGGTCCATGCGCTCCCTGATTGCTGAAGGTTGGCAAGCTGGCGCCCAACGGTTTCTATCACATCAGGAAGATGAACAAGACAAGCCCTAGACGAGACATACCAGTGGTATTTTGCCATACTGGCTGACGTAGTCTACAAAATCCTCGACAATAGGATCATGATGTCGAAACCGCAAGATACGAAGAAACGGACATTCAATCTAGCAGAGCACTACCTGCTGTCGTGTCTTGACCATGGTGGCCGGTTTTTGACACAGCCACATACTGTCCGAGTGGGTATAGCCGGGGCAGTGCTCACCGACCTTGCTCGGCGTGGACATATTCACGTAAGCCAAGAGCTGGTCACTATTGCAGACCCAACCATTATCGATCTAGAACCACCGGTGCATTCGGTACTGCATCTGATCGCTGAATCACCACAACCACAAGATGCAGAACAGTGGATCAACCGGTTTTCACGGCCAGCCCTGATGGATGCTCTAATAAAGATCCTGGAATATAACGGCGAGCTGACTCTCAAAAAGAAGCGTCTAATAGGTCTTATTCCACAGACCCGTTACTTGCGGGATGATCCTTATAGCAGTATGGACAGCTATATTCGGATGCGGGCTACATTAATGGGTCGTTCCACTCAACTGGAGGCTATCACATGGCCACTGATCCAATTGCTGTACTCAACCAACGTGCTTACACGAGTATTTCCGGCCATCCCGAATAAAACTATTCGACTTCGGCTTCGCCAATATCATAATGAAATTCAGAAAACGCAACCGGATATGGCCGAAGCACTTCAGGCTGTTGAAAACGCAATTGCCGAATCACTAACCGCTACACGAGGTCAAGCCACTGGGTTACGCGGCTAACCTCATGCATTCAGCGCCGAATAGTAGCAATTTTAGCGTTGGTAAGAGCTAGTAGGTCTTCGACGTTCAACTCCAGTGACTTTCCGCGTTGGCCAGCCGAGACCAGTAAAGTCTGGTCTTCTGTGGCCGTAGTATCGACAATCACTGGCAGCACCGTTTTTTGGCCCAGTGGAGAAACTCCACCCAGGACATAACCCGTTTTCTTTTCAACTAACGCCGCCGGAGCCATCGCGACTTTTTTGACGCCAAGTGCTTTGGCAACACGTTTTAGACTTAACATATCGGCTACCGCAAGGATCGCATTCGCTAGGTTTCCCTGCGGTGTAATAACCAGCAGTGTTTTAAAAATGCGTTTGGGATCAACATCCAATTTATCTGCAGCCTCGGCACCAAAACCTTTGACAGCATCATCGTGCTGATAGTTGTAGACACGATGCCATAGGCCTGCTTCACCTACCGCCTGTAACGCCGGGGTGGAGCTATCTTGCGTGCTCATGAGCTAAGTGTTCAGTGATGTTGCGTTTGATGCGTCCCAGCAGGGCAGACATACCGTTCAAACGTAGCGGGGTGAGTGCACTGGCTAGTCCCAGCTTGTTTGGAATGTCATCTGGCACAGCCAGAATGGTTGAGGCGCGCTGGCCGGATAGACCTTCAAGTATCACCCCAGCAAACCCTCGGGTCGTTGGCGCCTCTGGTGGAGCTGAAATGACAACGGTAACTTCTGGATCATCAGCTTCAGAATATTCCAGTGCTAAAAACAGCGGTGTCTGACACTCAACGACCTGTTCCATCGCATCTTCATGGCCAGCATAGCGTTCGGGAGGTTCCGGTAGGTTATCCGAAAATTCCAGCAATAATTCGAGACGTTCGGGTTCGTACATCTCTTGAAAATCATCAATGATTTCTTGTAGCACCTGTGGGGTTTGGGCAGCCAATGGGATCCTTTCCATGGTATTGATCCAGCGACTAGTCTAACGCGTTGTAGCATTAAGACACTAAAGCCAGTGCTGGTAAATCCAACACCGGCTTTAGCAGTCCGTGAAGTCAGCTGGTGGCTATTTTGGTGCTTGTCCTGGTTCTGCTCCTACCACGATAGGCACTCCAACGCTATTTCCCCACTCAGTCCACGAACCATCATAATTGCGTACCGATTCGTAACCAAGAAGATAACGCAGCACAAACCAGGTGTGTGCCGAACGCTCACCGATGCGGCAATAAGCGATTACGTTATCTGATTTTCCTAAGCCCGCGTCTTCGGCGTAGAGCTTGGTTAGCTCCTGGCGAGATTTAAATGTGCCGTCCTCGTTAGCAGCTGTTGCCCAAGGAACGGATTCCGCAGTTGGGATATGGCCACCACGTAAAGTACCCTCCTGTGGGTATCCGGCCATATGAGTGGTTTCACCGGTGTACTCGGCAGGGGAGCGAACATCAATTAATGGCAGCGCACCGAGGTTTTCTAATACATCTGATTTATCGGCACGCTCGGTTACATCATCGCGTTCTACAACAGGGTAATCTACTTCGGTAACCTGCGGAACATCACGGGTGACTTCGCGTCCTTCAGCGATCCACTTATCTCGACCACCATTGATCAGTCGAACATCGGGGTGACCATATAACGTGAAGACCCATAGCGCATAAGCTGCCCACCAGTTAGATTTGTCGCCATAAAAAATTACAGTTGTTTCGCGGGTAATACCTTTAGAACCAGCCATTTTGGCGAAGGCTTCAGGACCAATAAAGTCTCTGGTTACAGGATCGTTAAGCTCGGTGTGCCAGTCGATTTTAACGGCACCAGGAATGTGTCCGGTTGAGTATAACAACGTGTCTTCATTGGACTCTAAAACAACAACATTCGGGTTTGATTTATGTTCGGCAACCCACTGGGTCGATACAAGCTTCTCTGGGTGAGCATAATCCCAGGATTCCACAGGAATATGTGAACTCATAAGGGGATTCCCTCTTTCAGTAGTATTCGGTCTTCAACATGGCACGTTCGACTATTAACGATACAAGGCTATGTGTTAATTGCCACGAGGCAGCGTCACACTACTACTTGTTAATCACGGAAAATGTAACAGTGCTGACCTTGGTGGCACGCGTTCTAGGATGAAGAAGTTAGCCGCTGTCCAACAGCGGCTCCTTGTGCCTAAAATCAAAAGGATTGGATATAGCGTGACCGAAATTGTTGCTCTATCGGAACGAAACCCGAAGGTTTCGCCCGAAGAACTTCTGGCGGGATTCCACCCCTCGTACCGCTTTGGTGAAGTATCGTTCGACACGTTTATTCCAGACCCTGCTCATCAGTCACAGGCTGATGCTGTCGATCGCCTCAAAGAATTTGCAGCATCGATAGACACCAACAAAAAATCCAGCGGGCTCTTTTCTTCGCTATTTTCCCGCAAGGCCAAAAAAGCCCGTCAAGCCCAGCCAAACGGCTTATATTTAGATGGCGGCTTCGGCGTCGGAAAAACCCATCTCTTGGCTTCTTTGTGGCATGACGCTCCAGGGCAAAAAGCGTTCGGAACGTTTGTGGAATATACCAATCTGGTTGGTGCCTTGAGCTTTACGACTACCGTTGAAGTACTCAAGGAATACTCTTTGGTGTGTATTGATGAGTTCGAGCTCGATGATCCGGGCGATACCGTGCTGATGTCACGACTAATGCGAGAACTCTCGGATGCCGGGGTCAAACTTGCCGCGACATCAAATACCCTTCCCGGTGCTCTAGGGGAGGGGCGCTTTGCTGCTCAGGACTTCAAACGTGAAATCCAAGTGCTTTCGGATCAATTTGAGGTCGTCCGTATCGACGGCGAAGACTACCGGCACCGCGGATTAGAAGCCGCACCGGATCCGGTGGCAGTCGGCTCAGAGCTGGAAACAGCGCAACAGATTTTCCCAGATGAACCCGTATTTGCTTTCGACAATTGGCAAGCCCTAACCGAAAATCTGTCTCGGGTTCACCCGTCCAGGTATAGGGAACTGGTCAAAGACATCGATGTACTGGTGCTAAGTAACGTCACCACAATTACCGAACAGGCTATGGCCTTACGTTTTGTAGTTCTGGCCGACCGACTTTACGACAAAGATGTGCCAATCATTGCATCTGGTGTGCCATTTGAACAGCTTTTTACCGAAGACATGATGGCTGGCGGGTATATGAAAAAATACTTTCGCACGGTGTCTCGAATGACCGCCCTGGCCCGCGAAGGTCAACTCGGCGAAAAGGCAATGTAACGGTGCATACCAAGTGATGATGCTCAGCGTTTAAATAGGATGACGGGCATCGCACGAAAATAAGGCCTTGGTGATATTCACCAAGGCCTTATCCCTATGAGCTGAGCGGATGACGGGATTCGAACCCGCGACCCCCACCTTGGCAAGGTGGTGCTCTAGCCAGCTGAGCTACATCCGCATGAATTACCAGAGTAATTCAGTGCGCGATACTGGACTCGAACCAGTGACCTCTTCCGTGTCGGGGAAGCGCGCTAACCAACTGCGCCAATCGCGCTTGTGTTTCACATAGTGAAACTCAAGCCATGCAGATCCTAACATTAGCAGTTTTTGCTGCAATGTTGAAAATCCGATCGAGGTGGGGACGGGAATCGAACCCGCGTACGCGGCTTTGCAGGCCGCTGCCTCACCACTCGGCCACCCCACCCTGAGGGTGTTGCGAGCGGATGACGGGATTCGAACCCGCGACCCCCACCTTGGCAAGGTGGTGCTCTAGCCAGCTGAGCTACATCCGCAGAACA
>Ga0209487_1001471_pt1 | contig 19907 bp, 18 predicted proteins | sample Poulit2012_FD_187524 | JGI IMG/M metagenome (GOLD analysis project Ga0209487, IMG submission 187524) | Agricultural soil microbial communities from Georgia to study Nitrogen management - Poultry litter 2012 (SPAdes) (version 2) | ecosystem: Environmental > Terrestrial > Soil > Agricultural land...
TGTTTTTTGGCGCTGTTCGTAGATTGGGTTGGTTCGCACCTCCAACTTACGGCCAGGCCAGAAGATACGCCATGGGCTTTTTATGCCCGTACTATCCAGCCGCTATCTCCATCGTGAATAAGCCAGGGTGAACTGGGTCTGGTGGTTCAATCACCACCGCCTCCTTGAGCCGATCGGCTATATTCCACCGGTCGAGTATGAGGAGACATACTGGCGCCAAAGGGCAGACAAGCCAGCACTGGTGCCACTCAAGTAAACCAGTCTCCGATAAACCCGGTGCGGTTCAGTGCGGTGTTCAAGTGAGGTCGGGGTCGGCCTCGGGGGGAAACTTTTACCCCCGTCGAGTCCTACCGCGGGAGCTGAACGGCCGCCGGAAGTCCTTGGGAGACAAGGAGTTTCGGCGGCCGTTGCATCTTGGTTGCGGGTTCCTGCCCCGGATACCGTGGTTTTGGGGGTCAGGTCAGTCGATCATTCCCGGCTGGTGCGTCTGACACGTCCTGGCTCATTCCCATTCTCGACTTCTATCGAGTAGGGGAACGGTGTGGGGCTGGCCGCGCACCACGGCCGGGCCACTCGTTGTTGCAGGTCGGTCCCGGTCCGGCTCAGTCCCAGCCGTTGAGGTACCTGACCTGCCCTATCATCCGACTCGCCGCAAAATGTGGGTGCGTGAGACGTCCTTCCTTGTAGAGCTGGTGCAGGAACTCTAGACCCCGAGGGCCCAGCTCGTTCGCAAGACTGTATATAGCAGACCCGACGAGGAAACCATCCTCCTCCTCTCGACCCGCCGCTGCCACCTTACCCAGATAGGCGATGGCGCGCGCAGTATCGGGGACATTAGCGACCCCTTCCAGCGCGCTCCGCCGGATACTCCCGGCCTTTGAATTCTCGATTATCTGGATCAGCCGATCGAGGGCGCCGGGGTAGGGCTCTGAACCCTCACGGGCTCGGCTGGAAAACCTGAGATTGAATACCGCCCCATCTGCCATACTCTTCTTCTCCTCCGGATCCCCCGGCTCGTACTCGAGGGCGATCACCACGAGACTGTCTGCCAGTGCATCGAGCTCGGCACGTGGCAGGGGACCCAGTTCCTGCGTCAGGAGCTTCGAAGGTGAGTGCTTTAGAGTACGGGCACGGTAGTTCCTCATCGTCTCTTCCACGCTGATCTCGTGCCGCCGCTCCGCCGGCAACACCTGGCCCATCGCCTCCGAGAGGCCAGCGGTGCAGAGGAGCGCGAATGATAGAGCGACTGTTCTGATCACGGTGCCTTGGTATCTAGTGTCGTAGAAGTCATCCTCGCCGGCGCGAGGCTGGCAGACATGGTTGTGCCTGCCCCTCTAGCGCCCAGCCAAACGACTTCTCGACTCTCACGCATGAAAATCGAAGAGGAGCCGCCCTCTGACCAATTCGTGGGTCTCGGAGAAGAGGAACTCCCAGAGCTCTCCTCCACTGTCACCGACGATATTCACAATGACCTGCCAACCATCGGCCACTCGCCTGGGCGCGGACTGAATCAGGACACGGGGTCTCCCAGGTGCCTCTGCTCGGTAGTTCCTGCACCGCTCCTCCATCTCGGGCGTCAACGGAGGGCGGGTGGGCCGAATCAATGTATCCTCTCCCTGGATGAGCGTCCACCTTCCCCATGAGTCGCACTCGCGGACGAGGAAGGCATCCCCTCCCGTAGGAAATCCATGAGCCAGAGCAACCGAGTCTCGGTACTGGAGTCGGTTTTCATCGAGAGGGAGGAGCGCCTCCGGCACGAATCCTCTTCCATCGCTTGCAAGGATGCGTGGATCGAACCTGATCTGGCTAGCCACCCTGCTCGATTCGGCAACCGTCTTCAGGATCGCAGGGAGTGGATCAGGTGGTGGGTCCTGAACTGCGGGATTAAGCTCCCTTGGAGTGGCTGCCAGGACAGCTAGTAACAGGATCATGGTCGTACTTCTACCCATAACCCTATTCAAACCCGCACAACTGACTGTGTGGAGTATGCAGGTCATCGATCCCTTCAACATGAGCCTCTCCCATGTAATGTTCAACCTCATGGGCTATCACCCAATCCAGCGTAGCCGGGTATGTATTTCCATATTTTTGTACATAGCAATGCTGCTGAGGTGTACATACAAGCAATATGTCAGCAATTACCACTTGGCCCGCTCCAGAACTACCGAACCCAAGAAATCTTGGGGTCAGCTTATGGTCATACACTCTTAGAGTGTGTTGAGAAACTGTGAGGTCTCCCGGGTGTAACTAGTTGGTATGAATCGACGTAGCTACCCAACCGACCTGACCGATGCGCAGTGGGAGCGGCTTCGCCCCTTGCTGGAACGTGATCCCTCGAAAGGGGGTCGCCCACGTACGTACCCACTTCGAGAAGTGATAAATGGTCTTCTCTACGTGCTCCGAGGCGGCATATCTTGGAGGGCAATGCCCCATGACCTGCCGCCCTGGGATAATGTCTACGACCACTTCCGGCGCTGGAAGCAGGACGGCACACTGGAGAAGATTCACGATGCGCTCCGCGCCGAGGTCCGAATAAAAGATGGCAGAGAGCCCACACCAAGCGCCGTTATCATCGACTCGCAATCGGTGAAGACGACGGAAAAAGGGGGATACGTGGCTTCGACGGAGGCAAACTCGTAAGTGGACGAAAGCGCCACCTGGTGGTGGATACGATGGGGCTCATGCATGCGCTGCATGTGCACGAGGCCAACATTCATGACTCGGTCGGTGCTCGGCCCACGCTCTCCCAGCTCGGCTGGGATGAGTACCCGAGGCTCGAGGTGGTCTTTGCCGACTCGGCCTACCAGGGTCCGCTCCAGGACTGGACGGCTGATCAACTGGGCCTCCGGCTGATTGTAGTTCCCAAGCTGCCGAAGCAGCATAAGTTTGTGGTGCTACCAAAGCGCTGGATCGTTGAACGCACGTTTGCCTGGCTCCTGAAGTGTTGGCGGCTCGTCAGAGATTATGAGGCGACGACCTCGAGCAGCATGGCCTGGATTCGCCTCGCTATGACCGGCCAAATGCCTTGCTGGTCTTCAGGTAGAAGCTGCGCCCCGGCCTGAGCAACGAGACCGGATCGAGGTGGCCACGGTAGGCGTGGTCGAGGATGTTGTCGACACCTACCACGGTGCGAAGCCCGGCCAGATCCAGCCCGACCCTGGCATTGAGGATCCCATAGCCCGGGGTTCGCGGCTCACCAATATGGAGAGCATTACGGGTCTGTCTGGCCGCCGCACGGGTCTCGACCTCGATCCAGCCAGCCTCCAGAGGCGAGATGCGCAGTGCGACGGATCCCTCGAGTGGAGGCACCCCGGATAGCGCCAGCCCACTCGCCCGGTCCACGCCCCTGGTGTACGTCATCGTGCCACTGACGCCAAGGAGCGCATGGGGCTCCCACTCGAAGCCACCGCTCACCCCGCGAAGCCGGGCACGCGCCAAGTTGGCGTAGCTGCGGACCGGCTTGCCGGCCAGGGAATCACCAGGGGCGAGTACCGGAGTGATCAGGTCGGAAAGAACGTTGTGGAAGGCGGTAGCTGAGACCGACAGGCCAGCGGTCTCGTAGGTGAGCCCCGCCTCATAGTTCCGGTTCCTCTCCGTCCCGAGCTCCGGGTTACCCCGGTACGCAAAGCCATCTGGTCTGAGCGCAAGGCCGAAGAGTTCCGTGGGGTCGGCAAGCCGGTAGCCGCGGCCGAAGCTGAGCCGCCCGCCCACTCCGTGGCCCAGGGCTACGCGCAGCCCAACGTTGCCGGAGCCCACCCACTCGCGTGTGGTCGGCCACCCCTCGGCGCTCCGTACTACGCGGTCGACCCGCGCCCCCGCGCTCACTATCACGCCGCGGCCGAGCTCCGCCTCGCCTTGTCCGAAGGCCCCGAAATCGACGATGCTCACCCCCGGCCAGGTGCGGAGCTCCACCTCGGAAATGGTTCCCATCGCTCCCGTCTGCTCGGTCCAGCGCGTATTCTCCGCCGCCCACTCGGTGACCTCGATACCAAGGTCGATATGCGAGCCGGCGCCGGGTAGCAAACGCAGCTGGATGCGGCCCCCGGACGTCGTCGAATGGGAACGCTGCTCGGTCACCGAACGCATGGGCATCGCCCCGCCCATCTGCATATCCACCAGCATCTCGTGATCGACCCGCTGCACGTAGCCACGGGCGGAGAGGGCATCGAGCGCGCCACGGCCGAGTTGGGCACCGTAATCGAGCGCGACGCTGCGCCGGCTCTCTCGCGGAATGCTCGCGCCCGCCATTGAGGGCCACCCGATATCGCGGCCCTCGTAAACCTGGCCGTGGAGCGCCAGCCGGTGCGCGGGCGCAGGGGTCCAGCCGAGCCGGAGATCAGCCGTGCCATGGCGGAAGGACGACCCCGCTACACGCCCTTCCGGGGTTCGATAGTCGCCGTAGCGCGAGGCATCGACGTTGACCGCGCCGTCGAACTCCCTCCGGTGGAAGCCGAGCGAGGCCCCCACCGTCCCTCCAGGGGTGCCGGACGACGCACCCAGCCGGACCTCTCCGGCGAGCGGCGTATCGTGGGCCACACGTCGTGTAACCACATTGATGACACCGCCGATATTGCCGGACCCATAGAGCGCCGAGCCGGGACCGGAGAGGATCTCGATCCGCTCGACCGTGGCCGGATCGATCGAGGCGACACCTTCATCCATCCCGAAGGTGCAGGCCCGGTTGACCAGGTTGCCATCCACCAGGATGGAGAGCCTCTCGCCGCCGAGCCCCCGCAGGAAGGGACGCGCGCCCCAGGCGCCGACCCGGGAGACCGATACCCCCTCGGTGCCGGCCATTGCCTCGGCCACCGAGGTGTGGGCACCAGAGGCGAGTGCCTCCGCGCCCACGCTCCCCACCTGTAGCGCGGTGCCGGCCGCGAGTGTGCTACGGCGAGGGGCCTCGGCTACCACGCGGTCGAGTAGCACCGGTTCCGGAGCCAACCGCACGAAATCGCCTATCGCGTCCGCCGCCAGCTCCTCGGCGCGGTAGCCCAGCCGCTCGAAGCGAACCAGCGTCGAGGGCGATGGCACCGGTAAGGCAAAGCGACCCGCCCCGTCGGTCTGTGCGGTCCGGCCCGCCGCCCGCACCAGGACCGCCACGATCGGCTCGCCCGTGCGGGAGTCGACCACCCGCGCGCGAAGCTGGCTGCTATCGGCCCGCGTTGTTGGGGCGGGGCGCGACTCCTGCGCGGCCAGCCGGCCCGCCAGGGGCCCCAAAGCCAGGACCGAGCACAATATCATGATCGGCAGCCGGGTAATACGTGACCCGGTCGCCCACTCTCTTCTGGACATGATCATCCCTCTCTCGATTAGGTAAGTGGTGCGGAGCCTTGCCCGCACATTCAGGTCTGCTGCCTGGTCACTCGCCTCCCGGAGATGCTCTCTGCCCGGAGATGCTCTCTGCCCGGAGCCGCACGGCCCGGCTAGGGGCGGTTGAGTGAGTTCAGGCGCGTTGTCGGATCGAGAGGGGAAGGGGAGGTGCGGTGGCGTAGGGGAGGAGATGCTCCGGCGGAGGCGGCAGGAGAGCCAGGCGCAACGGCCGTAGTTCGCCTGGAGTGGCGGGTTCCAGCAGTGCAGGGAGACTGGGTGCCGGCGCCAGCACCAGGACCGAACCTCCGATGTGGCAAAGCCCGCCGAGACAGCTACAGTCCTCGCCAGAGTCGCCGGAATGATCGACCTCGGTGGCCACATCGGCATGCCCGCCACCAGAATGTGCACCGCCTCCGTGCTGCGGACAGTTCGGATCGTGATACCCCGAAATCGTGACCAGGAGCAGCAAACCGCCCGCGAGCAGTGCTGCGCGCAAGCGAAGGGGCCAGGGGCCGCGAACGGTCACAACTCCTCGGGATACCAACATGGCAGGAACCTGCCCGAACGGTTCGGCGCCCGCAATCAGGCAAAACCCGATAACGATGTGGGGATTTCCCCGACCCCTCCCACGTAGCTTCCTCTCCTCAGTTGACAATTGGAGCGCATAACCATATAGTCATGGAGTCTTGGTTAGGGCGCCAGCCGGCGACCAACCCACGGAGCGACACCGTAACCGGTGAGAAGCCATGATCTTACGGCACATATTCGCAATCACCTTGCTGATCCCGGCGTTCACACTGGCGCTTGCGCCCCCAGCTTCCGCGCAGGAGGTCCTCACCCTGACCGAGGCGCTGGAGCGAGCGGACCTGCAGGCCTACGGCAACCGGGCGGCGGCGGCCGCGGCCGCCGCGCAATCCGCGGAGGCCATTCGTCCCTTGCAGGGCATCCTGCCCACGCTGCGAGCCGAGGGCGGCTATGTGAGCACCACCGATCCGATCGGTGCGTTCGGAACCACACTGCGCCAGCGTAACATCACCCCGGCTGACTTCGACCCCCAGAAGCTGAACTATCCCGAGATTGCGCGCAATTACGGCGCTGCCCTGGTTGTGGAGCAACCGCTCTTCAACGCCGATGCCCACCTGGGGCGACGCGCCGCGACCCGAGCGGCCGCGGCGAGCAAAGCTTCGGCGGATTGGGCCCGGAGCACGACTCGCCTCGACGTCGTCCATGCCTATTACGGTGTGGTCCTGGCGGCCGAGCGTGTACGCACCCTGGAGGTAGCGGTTCGAGCGGCGCAGGGGCATGTGCGCCAGGCGGAATCGATGGTTCGGAATGGCCTGGTCACCCGCTCCGACGCCCTGCTCGCCGAGGTCAGGGCGGGTGAGATAGATGCTGAATTGATCGCCGCTCGGGGCGATGCCGAGCTGGCTGTCAAGCAGTTGGCCGTGCTCCTGGGTGAGCCTGCCGGCACCCACTTCGAGCTGCCAGATCGGCTACCCACCCTGACCGGCGGTCCTCTGATCAGTAAGGCCTCCCTGGTCGATTCTCCCGTTGTACACCCCGAATCACAAGGTCACGCCACCGAGGTAGGCGCACGCGGTGATGTCCGCGCGGCACGGCTCGGTCTGGAAGCGGCGCGGGCGGACGCAAAGCGGGCCAGATCCCTCTATCTGCCGCGCCTGAACGCGTTTGCGCGCTACGACTGGAACTCGGCCAGTCGCCTCTTCGGCGGGGACAAGAACTGGAGTGCCGGAATCATGGCAAGCTGGTCGCCCTTCGCCGGCGCGTCCGAGATCGCCGAGTGGCGTGCTTCCGCCGCGCGTGCCCGGGCCGCTCGCGCCCAGGCCGAGGGGGCGGAGGCGATGGCGAGGCTGGAGATAGAGCAGGCGGATCGGGCGCTACAGGTCGCACTCGCCCGCCTGGAGATAGCCGAGCGCGCCACGGCGCAGAGCGAGGAGGCCTACCGGATCGTCACCCGCAAGTACGAGGGCGGACTCGCCACCATGACCGAATTGCTCGATGCGGCGGCGATCGATACCCAGACCCGGCTGGGTCATCTCCATGCGCAGTACGCGGTGATCACCGCCACGGCCACGCTACTACATAACCGCGGGCGCGACTTCGCTGAACTCGTCGACCTGATTGCCACACCGTAAACAGCCAAGGGAAGAGACCATGAAGACTCAACTCAAGATACTGCTGGCGGCCACAGGCGCCCTGGTCGCCTCTTCGTGTGGCGCCGCCGTCTCGGAGGAGCCGGCGATCGGCCGTTCCGAGGTGCCCTCGGGCAGCGACCATGTTGTCGAGGAGACCACGGTAGCGGCGACCATAGAGGCCTTCGGTGTAGCCCGACCCGTAGCGGAGGCCACGCTCTCCACCAAGTTGATGGGCACCATCACCGCCGTTCTGGTGCAGGAGGGTGATAGGGTGCGGGCCGGCGAGCCGCTCGTGCGGATCGATGCCCGTGACCTGGCAGCGAAGCACTCGCAGGTGGCGGCCGCGATCGCCGAGGCGGAAGCGGTCCACAACGACGCCGTCACGCAGGCAAACCGCTTCCGCGCGCTCTTTGCCGATGGTGCCGCCTCCCGGGCGCAACTCGACGCCGCGGAGACGGGGCTCGCCCGTGCCGCCGCGGCGGTCGGCCAGGCGCGGGCCGCGGCCGCCGAGCTCGACGCCATACGCGGTTACTCCGAGGTACGCGCCCCCTTCGCTGGCGTGGTCACCAAGCGATTCGCCGATCCAGGCGACTTCGCCGCCCCCGGTGCCCCGCTGCTCACCGTGCAGGATGATCGGCGCCTGCGCATAGTGGTCCACGCCTCTCCCGCCACCCTGGGCACCTTGCAGCCCGGAGATACCGCGGCCGGCCGTATCGAGGCCGAGCCGGTCTCCATGATCATCGAGGGGATCGTCCCGGCGCAGGGCGGGAATATGTACCAGGTCAACGCGCTCGTCCAAAACGACGACGCCCGCTACCTCCCCAACAGCACCGCGACCCTCTCGCTCGTGCAGGGAGAGCGAACGGCGATTCTGATCCCCGCCGCGGCGATCCACAGGCACGGCGACCTGGCCGGCGTCTATCTGCGCGACGAGCGTGGGGCCAATCTCCGCTGGGTCCGGCTGCGCGAGGGCGGCCTGCAGGCCGGCCGTGGCACCCCGGTGTCCATGGTCGAGGTACTGAGTGGTCTGCGCGCGGGGGACAGGATAATCGTCCCGACAGCGGCCCCGGGAGTATCGGTAGCGCCCGCCGCCCCGGCGCGGGCAACCACTCCGGCCACCCCTGACAGGGGGGTCTGAGCCATGGGTATCTCCGGTAGGATCGCGCAGGCCTTCCTGCGCTCCAAGCTCACTCCGCTCCTCACTATCGCCGCGCTTGCCGCGGGGGTGCTCGGCATCGTCGCCACCCCACGCGAGGAGGAGCCACAGATCTCGGTCCCGATGATCGACGTCATCGTCGCGCTCCCCGGCGCGAGCCCGACCCAGACCGAGAACCTCCTCGTCCGCCCGCTCGAGAAGCGGATGTGGGAGATCCCCGGCGTGGAGCACATCTACTCCACGGCGGGCGATGGCTTTGCCATGATCACGGTGCGATTCCTCGTGGGCGAGAACCAGGAGGAGAGCATCACCAAGGTGCACGCCAAGCTGGCCGCGGCCATGGACAAGGCGCCGGCGGGCGCGCTCCCGCCCCTGGTCAAGCCGCACACCATCGACGACGTGCCGATATTCACCCTCACCCTCCATTCCAGGCATTACGATGCCAACGAGCTCCGCCAGGTGGCCACCCGGCTGGAGGATGAGGTCCGCACCCTGACCGATGTCTCGGAAACGTTCATCGTCGGCGGCAAGCCTCGCCAGATCAGCGTCACCCTCGATCCGGCCCGCCTCATGGCGACCGGGACCACCCCGGGCGAGGTGGCGCAGGCACTCGAGGGGGCGAATGCCCGGCTCCAGGCCGGTGAGTTCGCCGCGGCCAACGAGGTCTACCGCGTCGAGGTCGGCGCCCCCCTCGCCACCGCCGCCGAGGTGGGCAGCGTGGTGGTGAGCGCGCGTGGCCCGGCCCCGGTATACCTCCGCGATGTGGCCACGGTACGCGAGGACTTCGGCGAGGTCGAGAGCTACGTCTCGCACGCCGAGCGCGGGGGCGACGTGGTGAGCGCGGTCACGCTCAGCGTCGCCAAGCGCCCTGGCGCCAATGCGACGAAGGTCACCCGCGCCATCATGGACCGGGTCGAGGCCGCCGAGGGCCGCCTCATCCCGGCGGACATCGAGTACACCGTCACCCGTGACTACGGCGAGACGGCGAGCGAGAAGGCGTGTGAGCTCATCTTCCACCTGCTGCTGGCCACCCTCTCGGTCACCCTCCTCATCTGGGCTTTCCTCAGTTGGAAGGAGGCACTGGTGGTGCTGGTGGCCGTGCCGGTCACCCTCGGGCTCACCCTCTTCGCCTATTATGCGCTGGGCTACACCCTGAACCGCATCACCCTCTTTGCGCTGATCTTCTCGATCGGGATCCTGGTCGACGATGCGATCGTCGTGGTAGAAAACATCTACCGCCACCTCAAGATGCGGGACCGCTCCCCCGAGGTCGCCACCGTCCAGGCGGTGGATGAGGTCGGCAACCCCACCATCCTCGCCACCTTCACCGTGATCGCGGCGATTCTGCCGATGGCGATGGTGAGCGGCATGATGGGGCCCTACATGCGGCCGATACCGGTGGGTGCGTCGTTCGCCATGCTCGCGTCGCTGGCGGTCGCCTTCGTCGTCACCCCCTACATGGCGTACCGGCTCCTCAAGGGTGAGGTGGCGCGTAGACCGGCGGTAGGCAAGGTGGCGCCGGACCACGACGACGCGATCAACGGCCGCTTCGGCCGCCTCTATCGGCGCCTGATGGTCCCACTCCTCGAAAGCAAGCGCCGCCGCTTCACCTTCTACGGTATCACCGTACTCCTCCTCCTGGGCTCGATGGGGCTCCTCGCGGTGCGGGCCGTCTCGGTCAAGATGCTCCCATTCGACAACAAGAGCGAGTTCCAGGTGATCCTCGACCTCCCGGAGGGGATCACCCTCGAGACCAGCCAGGCCCTCGCCCGGGAGGTCGCGGATTATCTCCTTACCGTACCGGAGGTCGAGAGCACCGAGGTATATGCCGGTACCGCGGCTCCCTTCAACTTCAACGGACTGGTGCGGCACTACTTCATGCGGAGTGGCGCGAATGTGGCCGATGTGCAGGTCAACCTGCTGCCCAAGGGGGAACGCAAGCGGCAGAGCCATGCGATCGCGGTCGCGGTGCGGCCTCATATCGAGGAGCTCGCCGCGCGTTACGGCGCCAGCGCCAAGATCGCCGAGATCCCGCCCGGGCCGCCGGTCCTCTCCACCCTGGTCGCGGAGGTCTACGCCGCAAGCGACGAGGAGCGGATCGAGGTCGCGCGCCAGGTCAAGGAGATCTTCGAGTCCACACCCGGGGTGGTCGACGTCGACTGGACGATCGAGGCGCCACAGCGGCGGGCGCACTTCCGTGTCGACCGCGTGCAGGCGGCCCGCGTCGGCGCGAGCGTCGAGCAGATCACCCGGACACTCTACCTCGCCCTCTCGGGAGCGCCGGTAGGCCTCACGAGTGATCCCGTCGCGAACGAAGGGGTCGCCATAGTCCCGCGCCTGGCACTGGACGACCGTTCCTCGCTCGAGGCTCTCCTGGCGCTCCCCATCGCCACCGCCCTGGGGCCGCAGCCGCTCGCGCGTTTCGTCCACGTCGAGGCTGGCGAGCGGGAGAGCGTCCGCATGAGGCGCAACCTCCGCCCGGTCATCTATGTCACGGGCGATGTGGCGGACCAGATCGAGTCACCGGTCTACGCCATCCTGGCAATGAACAAGAAGCTCGACCAACTCCGCGTGGGCGGCGCCGAGATCAAGCGCTACAACGCAGTGCAGCCCGAGCAGCTCACCGAAACGGCGATCAAGTGGGATGGCGAGTGGCAGGTGACCATCGAGGTCTTCCGCGACCTCGGCCTCGCCTTCGCAGCCGTACTCCTCCTGATCTATGTCCTGGTCGTGGGGTGGTTCCAGTCCTTCAAAGTACCCCTCGTGATCATGGCGCCGATCCCGCTCACCCTGATCGGGATCCTGCCCGGGCATGCGATCGGCGGCGCTTTCTTCACCGCGACCTCGATGATCGGGATGATCGCGCTCGCTGGAATAATAGTTCGCAATTCGATCCTCCTGGTCGACTTCACCCAGCTCGCCCAGGAGCGGGGCGCTCCCCTCGATGAAGCGGTCATCGAGGCGGGGGTGGTCCGCTTCCGCCCCATTGCACTCACTGCCGCGGCGGTCGTGGTCGGCGGACTCGTCATGGTCCTCGACCCTATCTTCCAGGGGCTCGCCGTCGCCCTGATCGGTGGCGCCATCGTAGCCACCCTGCTCACCATGGTTCTCGTCCCTCTCCTCTACTGGGAGATCGGGCCGCGTGACCCCCAAAAGGAGAAAGCCAGAGATGAAGATGCTCTTGATCGTCTACAGCGGCCCAAAGCCGCAGCGGGTGTCTGAGTTGCTGGATAGACATGCCGCGGGATATACCGAGTTCAGCAACGCCCGCGGCAGCGGGTCGACCGGCAGACGCGAGGGGTCTCGCGCCTGGCCCGGTACCTCCTGGATCTTCTTCAGCGTGCTCGAGGACGCGGAGGCAGCGGCGCTGCACGGGGAGCTCCGTGCTTGCGCTCTGGAGCTCCCCAGGGAGGAACGGCTGCATGCGGCCATGCTGCCGGCCGACACCTACTTCTAGTCCCAGGCCGAGCCGGGTGCCCGCATGTTGCGGGCTCTTCGGCTCGATATCACTCGGAGAACGCCATCATGTGTGAAGATCGCATCATTCGCCGGCTCGCCGGCCTCTTCGTCCTCGGCTCACTCGCTCTCGGCTGGTGGGTTACGCCGGGCTGGTTCATCTTTACCGCCTTCGTAGGGCTGAACCTCGTGCAGTCAAGTTTCACCAATCTCTGCCCGCTCGAGCGCATCCTCGGGCGCTGCGGGGTGCTGGGATGCTCGAGAAAGTAGCACCAGGCATTCACTTCATTACGAGGGGTACCAACGATGATCGAACAGACTACGCGCTACGGCTTCAGCACCACGGTCGGACTCCCCTACGACGAGGCGGTGGCCAGAGTGCGCGAGGAATTGGCCAAAGAGGGATTCGGCATCCTTACCGAAATCGATATCCGGGCCACTCTGAAGAACAAGCTCGACGTGGATTTCAGGCCCTATGTCATCCTGGGCGCCTGCAACCCGCCCCTGGCGCATCGGGCACTCAGCGCCGAGCCCGATATCGGGGTGCTGCTCCCCTGCAACGTGGTCGTGTATGCCGCTGCCGAGACGGGGAAAAGCACCATCACTGCCATGGACCCGGAGGCCGCGTTGGCGCTCGCGGACAACGACGCCATATCGCCACTCGCGCGCGAGGTCAAGGAGCGACTATGGCGCGCACTCACCAGGGTCGCGGAAGCGAACGGGTGAGGCCATGGACACGCTGGGAGCCGCCGCGGAACTGTTCGGCGCACTCGCCGAACCCGCGCGGCTTCATCTACTCACCGAGTTGCGGAACGATGAACTGAGCGTCGCGGAACTGATAGAACTCACCGGACTGAAGCAGGTCAACATCTGGAAACACCTGCACCTCCTCGAACGGCAGGAGCTGGTACAGCGGCGCAAAGTGGGCCGCAGCTTCCGCTACAGCATCCGTGACGACCAGGTCTTCCGCTTGATAGACCTCATCCGCACCACGCTCGAGGACGACAATGCCCGTATTCGTAAACTGTTGGACGCAGAAATATAGCGGAGCGTTCAGCGACATCGCTGCATTGGACCTGAATGGAGTTTCTATATGAGCAAACATGTGATCGAGTTCACCGATGGCAACTTCGCCTCCGAGGTCGAATCCGGAACCGGCCTCGCCGTCGTGGACTTCTGGGCACCATGGTGCGGACCCTGCCGCTTCGTGGCGCCCGTGATCGACGCCCTGGCCGAGGAGTTTCGGGGCCGGGCCAAGATCGGCAAGCTCAATGTGGATGAGAATCCGGCAACAGCCAGTCGCTACGGAATCCGGTCGATTCCTACAATTGGGATTTTCAGGGATGGAGAGCCTTTGGAGGGGCTGGTCGGAGCGGTCTCGAAGGAGGCATTAGAGAGTGTGATCGAGAAACATCTTGCTGAATGACACGCGTAGCTCCGGGATACACCGGTGGCCTGAAGTATCCGGTCGCCTGCGGATGTCGCGTGGTCGCATCGTATCGGAGCGATGACCCTCGATGGAGGCGCATGTGGAACAAGAGTTTGCCATAACCCTGGACTGGCGAGGCGGCTACGAGTTCACGGTAGACTTCGAGTTGGATGGCGTGCCGCCACTCCTTACGGATGAGTCGCCGCCGCTGGGCGAGGGCGTTGGCCCCTCGCCGGCCCGGTTGCTCGCCGCGGCCGTCGGCAATTGCATGAGCGCGAGCCTGAAGTTCTGTCTGGACAAGGCGCGCGTCGAGGTTCGGGAAATGAAGACCAGGGTGGTCGGCACGATGGAACGCAACGAGAGGGGCCGACTACGGATCGGCTCGTTGCGCGTAGTGCTGGAGCCGGAAGTCGCCTCGGAGGAGCTATCCCGGATCGGACGTTGTCTCGATGTCTTCGAGGACTTCTGCATTGTGGGACAGAGCGTGAGCGAGGGGATACCCCTGAAGGTTTCGGTGACTCCGACTACGGATGGTGTAGTGGCCTGAGGCATTGGCCCTGCAGGTGTCCATACGTTCTGGTCGTGCGCCATGGATCGGTATCTGGTCGATCCTGGCGCACGGCCCCTGCTCGTCCTATTCCGTCGTCACCCGGGGACCGACCGGCACGCCCCGAATATCATTCTGCTGACCACGGTGCTGGTCGCCGCCGGAAGCGCGGTCGCCAACACGCTTTACGATGCGGAACACGGCAGGACGCGGGTAGCTCATGGCCGACTGTAGCAACTGCCGGCGGCTCAACTCCGCTTGAGCGCCTGCTGCTTCTCTTCAAACTCGATCTCCAGGCTGCCGCACATGATCTCGCAGAGCTCGAAGGTCGTATTGTCGGCGATTCGGTAATATACATTGAGCCCCTCCTTCCTGCGCGTTACCATGCGATGTCGATGAAGGAGGCTCAAGTGTTTTGAAATGTTCGCCTGTCCGGCACCCAATTCGTCGACCAACTCCGTAACTGTCTTCTCTCGTTTCCGGAGCGCGTTCATGATCCGAAGCCGCATCGGCTCGGCTAGAGCCTTGAAGCGGCCCGCCAGGAGATCGAGCGTCCCGCAGTTGAACTCTCGTGCCATAGCATACCTGCATTGCCGATTGTCTATATCGGAATATAGTGATGCAGCTTGGGACGGTCAAGGGGGGTAGCGTTGGACTCGGCGCGCAGAAGTGAGTGCCACACAACGGAAACCGTTGCAGGGTCCAGCTTCGGAGAGTCGGGACTGCCGGATTTGAAGGACGCGCCTTGCAGGTCAGGGCGGCGAGCATCGCACCGGTTGGCCGCGCCGGCGCTCGCAGGATCAGCCCCCCCGAGGCATGGCGTCCGCTTGCGCGCTCGGAACGATCCTCGCAATAATCCGGTCCTTCTCAGTGCCCGTAACTTTCGGTGGACGGCACGTAGCACATTCACCGGGCTCATGAATGACGGCAAACTCAGTACTGTTCCGTTACAAGTCGAAGAGTGACAACTGGTTACGAACGAGCTCATCTTTGGGCCTGTACTCCGGTGCTGTAAGCCTGGCTTATTCACGATGGAGATAGCGGCTGGATAGTACGGGCATAAAAAGCCCATGGCGTATCTTCTGGCCTGGCCGTAAGTTGGAGGTGCGAACCAACCCAATCTACGAACAGCGCCAAAAAACACGCCATGGGTGAAGTTCAAGCTACACTTTTCCAGCCGGATTTCAACCGTTCCATTCACGTCGAGGCGCGTCCCGAGCGCCTCAGCGCTGATGCCGGCACGCTCCTCCTGCGCTCGCTCATGGACCGGCTCGGACTCCCGCGTCTTTTGGGGCGCCACCTGCGCGATCCGCGCGACCCCTCGCGCATCACGCACCCGTGGCTGGAACTCCTCCGCACCGAGATCTTGCTCAAGTGCCAGGGGTGGAGCGAGCACACTGATGCCACACTGCTGCGCCATGATCCGCTCTTTCGCGTTGCGGTCTCGGGGCGAAGGGGCGACTCCCCGCTCCGCCCGGCCCCTGGACGGACTCCCGAGGGGCTCTCCTCCCAGCCCACGCTCTCGCGCCTCCTGGAAGACCTCTCGAGCGATGAGAACCGCTCTGGACTCGGGGCGGTCCTGCTCTCCATGGCCGAACGGCGACTTGGCCGGAATGCACCAAGCAGCCTCGTGCTGGATCTGGACTCTCTCCCCATCGAGGTCCATGGGCATCAGCCCGGCAGCGCCTACAATGGCCATTACCGGGTCCGCTGCTACCACCCACTCGTGCTTCGGTGTGAGCAGGGTGATTTCCTGGCCGGGCGCCTTCGGGAAGGAAATGCGCACACGGCCACTGGCGGGCTGGATTTCATCCTCCCCCCGCTCCGCCACCTGAAGCGGCTCGCTTGGCAGCTCTGGCTCCGGGTGGACGCCGGGTTTCCGGCCGAGGACTTCCTCTCTGCCCTGGAGGCCGAGGACGTCCGCTATATGGCGCGCATCAGGAGCAACACCACACTCGAGCGGCTCGCTGCCCCCTTCCTCAGCCGCCCCGCGGGGCGTCCACCCAAAGAGGGGCGGCTCTGGATCCATGAACTCCGCTACCGGGCCGGCACGTGGAGCCGGGCGCGGCGCGTGGTGCTGGTCGTCTTGGAGCGGCCGGGCGAGCAGCAACACCTCTTCCTGGATCACTTCTTCCTGGTTACAAATGCGCCCTCCGAGGAGATGGACGGGATGGCACTCCTGGAGCGCTACCGCGAGCGGGGGACGGCAGAGAAAGACTTCGGCGCGTGGCAAAACGCGCTCTCGCTCAAGCTCTCCAGCTCGCCCCGGCCGAAGCGGCATTACCGGGGCCGGAAGCTGAGGCAGGGCTATGTCCCCCACGACAGCTTCGCCACAAACGAAGTGCGCCTCCTCATGAGTCTCCTCTCGGCCAATCTGCTCCATGCCGGGGCAGAACTCTTGGGGCGGGCCACCAGGGAGAAGCTCGGCCGGGAGCGCTTTCGCACGCTCCTCCTCAAGACCACAGCCCGCGTGCTTCTGGGCAACCGAAAGGTCACCGTGGTAATCGACTCGGTCCGAGCCCGCCTCTGGACCAGCTTCTGGCAACAGATGGAGCGCATGTACCCGGCCCGCGCCTCGCCCCCACTCCAAGCCCTGCCCACCGTAGCGTAGCACCCACGGGCGGGGAGCTGGAACCGAGTCGGGAGCCGCCATCGACGCGCGATGGGGGTAAGGGGGCCTGTCCCTCAAACCCACGCCTCCGTGGTCCACGCAGACCAAGCAAATGCAGAAATGAGATTTATCGAACTCAGGCCGCCGTCATGAATAAGCGAGGTTTATAGAGCATCCGATTGCCCTAGACACCTAACTGGGATAAGTTGATGGGATCCACGAAGTTGAAGAAGCGGTGATGAATAACTCAACGTCCTTGGGTGAGTGAATCACCCGAGATTGTCGGAGGCTCCACCCTTTGAGAGCAACTGTGTTCAGCTAACTACCGGTTGCGGGCTCCAAGGCTCGCCGCTTCGTAGCATAGCATTCAGGATGGTGAGTAGTTTTCGCATGCAGGCAACGACGGCGACCTTGGCGGGCTTGCCCGCCTCTCGTAGGCGTAGATAGAAACGCCGGATCTCCGGATTGGAGCTTTAGGCAGATATAGCCGCCATATAGAGGGCAGTCCTGACCTGGTCCTCCCTCGATTTCATGGATACCTAACGAAGCGCGGGATAGGTTCCCGCCGGTATAGAGCATCCGATTTCCCTGGACAGCTGACTGGGATAAGTTTGAGGGGTCCAGGAGATCGGAGAAATGGTGATGGAGAACTCAACATCCTCGGGTGAGTGGGATCTGCCTGAGCGCTGGAGCGCCAAGCGCAAATCAGAGATCGTACTTCGCCTCCTTCGGGGTGAGGACCTCGGTGAGATAAGCCGAAGGGTCCAGGTCGCACCCTAGGTGACCTGTGAGTGGCGACGTGCCTTCCTCTCGGGGGCGGAGGCGGGGCTAAAGAGCCGCAGCCGAAATGCCGAGGAGCAGGAACTGGTCTGCACCCGGGCCAAACTCGGAGAGACGATGATGAGACTCGAGCTTCGAGAGATCCTCACCTGAAAAAAGGGGCTTTACGGACGACAGTCAAGAAGCTCAGGAGATCTGAGGGATAGTGATTCCAGCTACCGGCAGGCGTTATCCGCTCCTCACCATGATTTGCTCGGTCTTTCGTACGGCTCGCTCGAGTTCTATGCCGCAGCGGCGACGGGTGGTGGCAGGGCGGAGGAGGAGGGGCGTGTGCTCGAAAAGCGAGGCCCTAAGACCACTCACTCCGATGCTGAGCTCCTGGAGGAGATCAGGACCGTACTTGAGGAGAGCTCGTTTCTCTCCGAGGGGCACCGTAAGGTCTGGGCCATGCTGCGGATGAAAGGGATTCGGGTCGGCAGAAACCGAGTCCTTCGCCTCATGCGAGAAAACGGGCTCCTTGCTCCGGTGCGGCGGGTACATGAGCGCGGTGACAGATCGCAGCGGTAGCATTTGTACCGAGCGGCCCGATGAGCTCTAGGGCACTCACCGGGCGCGCTTCTACACCGAGAGCGAGGGATGGTGCTGGTTCTTTGCAGCTATTGACCACTGCACGGCTGAGATCGTGGGGCACTATGTGGCCAAGAGGGGAGACCGCTGGGCAGCACTCGAGCCCATTCGCCAAGGGGTAAGGGCGCACTTTGGAGCCTACCGAACCAAGATCTCCCTGGGACTTGGACTCAGGTACGACAGGGGACCGCAGTACACCGCAATCCAGTTTCAAGGGGAGCTCTCCTGGCCTCACATCCGCTCCACTCCGGCATTTGTGGGAGAACCCGAGTGCAATGGTATCATTGAGCGCCTCATGCGCACCCTGAAGGAGGAGTGCCTCTACGTGCACCGCTTCCAGACACTCGATGCGGCAAGAGCCGTAATCGGCGCTTTTATCGAACGCTACAACAACAAGTGGCTCATCCAGCGGCACGGGTACCGGACCCCCACCGAGGTCCGCCGTGAGCTCACTCTCACGGCAGCTTGATTAAGCTGCCCTTGTGTCCAGGGAACCGGGTGCTATACAGCCGACGGTAACAGAGTGGATAAAGGAGCTCGAGTATGAGAATCGCGGACTTTGGAGGAGCAACGAGATCCTACATAGGACCTCAGTGTATTTTGCCCAGGCAGAGAAGGGTCGCCGACTGAGATATTGACAGCCTACGTCGATGAGAATCTGGGGGAGCGCGGAGTCGAGCCGCTCTGTAATGTGCTGCCGATTGGTCCGCCTATTTAACTCCCAAAAAGCAGAGGAGAGTGACCCAACGCTATACTCCGCTCGGACCTAGCAAGATGAGATCTTTAAAGAGGATGTCCGCCGGATCTAGGATCTGAAAGAATTGCCTCGAGGTATATCGTCTATGAAACGTTTGATGCCAGTTGAAATGCCAGAGCACTCTAATAGCGCGCTTTAAAGTGGAGCGCCTGATGGGGGTGAGCCCCGCCTTAAAAGTGTGACACAGCGGGCATAAGAGCTACAATTCAAAGTGATACGGCCGGGCGTAAACGCAACCTGCTGGAGCAGATCGTCTATATTCCACCAGTTGAGTATGAGTAGGCATGCTGGTGCCAGAGGTAGGAAAGCTACTTCTAGTGCCACTCAAGTAATTGGCTCTCCAGCAAACCCGGTGCCGTTCAGTCACCTGTTAAGTAAAAGGTAATATGAACAAGAGCAGACCCCGTATTGTATTTCTTTTACCGGTTCCGCATCAGGTTCGTTACCGCAGACGTATTGCAGCATTGACCGAATTGGGGGCTCGGTCAAGGGTGCTGGCATTCGAAAGAGATTATTATCCTGGCACCGATGATTTTGAATATGAGCCGTTAGGATATATAGCAAAAGGACAATATTGGCGTCGAGTTGTACCTTTGATCCGAGCAATCCCCCGGGTAAGGAGAGCTGTACGCGGTGCTGATATCATATATGCGTTTGGAATGGACCAATTGCTTCTGGGGGTTATCTCTGCACTAACCAACCGTTCAAAGTTGCGTTTTATTTATGAGGTTGGTGATATTCGGGAAGTGTCAATTGGCAAAAGTTTACTATCCCGTGGCCTGCGTTATGTCGAGCGTCTTCTTGTACGGCGCTCGAAGTTAGTTGTCATCACCTCACAAGCATATTTGTCCGGGTATTTTGACCCGTACAAGATTGCTGGTAATACTCCTTTTATTATTGTTGAAAACAAACTTCCGGCAAATTATGTGCAACGCCCAGATGACCTGTGTCATGTGAAAACTTCACCACTAACAATTGGTTATTTTGGCCTGATCCGGTGCGAGAAATCATTGGAAGTGATTGCTAAGCTCGGAAAGCAAGTAAATGGATCCATTCAAGTGGTGTTGCGTGGATATGT